>Ga0209777_10009568_pt1 | contig 10407 bp, 16 predicted proteins | sample FrelakmetHBP12HB_FD_187147 | JGI IMG/M metagenome (GOLD analysis project Ga0209777, IMG submission 187147) | Freshwater lake sediment microbial communities from the University of Notre Dame, USA, for methane emissions studies -HBP12 HB (SPAdes)... | ecosystem: Environmental > Aquatic >... | reverse complement strand
TTGGGAGCTGGCTTCTTGGGTGTTGGACGCTTGGGTGCTGGCTTCTTGGGCGCTGGGCGCTTGGGTGCTGGCTTCTTGGGCGCTGGGCGCTTGGGTGCTGGCTTCTTGGGTACAGGGCGCTTGGGTACTGGCTTCTTGAGCGCTGGACGCTTGGGTGCTGGCTTCTTGGGTACAGGGCGTTTGGGCGAAGGTTTCGCGGGCGCTGGCTTCTTGAGCGCAGGACGTTTGAGAACTGGCTTCTTGAGTGCCGGATGCTTGAACGCTGGCTTCACGGGAGCCGGACGCTTGGATACCGACTTCAAGGACACAGGGCGCTTGGAAACTGGTTTCGCGGGTGCTGGGCGCTTGGAAAACGGCTTCGCGGGAGCTGGGCGCTTGGAAACCGGCTTCGCGGGAGCTGGGCGCTTGGATGTGGGCTTACGACGAGTGGTCATGAGATCCCACCTTTATCGTTGCTTTCTGCCAAAACACGCCAATGGCTCTGACCATCCCGAGCCACAAAAGGCTCCCAGCCTCCCGCCCCTGCGTTGTCGACCCAATCGAACCCCAAGGAATCCACGGCAACGACAACCACATCGGGAAAATCGTCATCGAGAAAAACGTGATCCTTTGCCACGGGCGTCCGCATCATCGGCTCGCTATTCTACACCCGACTCGTCCTCACACGGTGCCCTGTCGTCGTCACCATCACTTGCCTCCTCATCGTCAAAAACAGGCTCACCTTCGTTCTCCACGTTGCCACCATCCTCGCCCCCATCATCACCCTCGAAAACTGGCGCCCTACCGAGCACCGAAGGCTCGGCCGTTGCCCCCTCGACCATCGCTGGAACAGGCTTCAAATAGCACCTGTCGAGAGCTACCTTATCCACATCACTAAGTTCCGCCAATTGTGGAACAACAAACTTGTCCCCCAGTTTAGGAGTAAACGACGAATCGAAAGATGCCTTCCTCTTCACCTTGAACCGACGAAGAAGAAACTTTTCACCTCCGCGCAGATAGTAAGCTGTCCCCTTCCCCAGAACAGGCAAATCCGCGCGACACTCTTCCTTGGACTCATCCTGTATGTTGCTGTGCAACCAATCACTCACAGCATCTAGATCCTGGGGAGCTATCATCTGCATGAAAAACATTGAACCCACCTGTGACAGGAGATTTTTGTTGATCACGGCAGGCCGCTGTGAAATGAGCGTATTGCCAATACCACGAAATCGCCCTCGTCTAATCAGATTGTCGAGAGCCGTCAGGCATCTTCCATGGTGTTTTGAAGATCGATCAAGTCGTTGTGGAGCAAAGATGTCAGCTTCATCTATGAAGACGTGGAGAGCACTTCGATTGCGCAAATACAACTCATCGACAAAATCAGCCGCAAACCGATGCTGCTCTTCCCGTGGAAAAGCCGACAAATCGAGGATTATGGGCATCGGTCGCATGGTGACAACAACCGAAGCCACCAATCGCCCAGACGTTGACTCCAAGGGGTAGTGACCACGTTCACCACCAAAGATCGTAATCCGGTGGTCCACCGGCTTTCCATCGGAGGTAGCCAAAAGTCCATACCAACAACCCATGGGATCGAGGACCACGAAAGGGATCTCCAATTCGCTCTGCAAGAACGCCTCGGCGATGACCATGGCCAGATACGTTTTCCCCATCCCCTTACGAGCCAATATCCCCGAAGTGTCGGTCACATAGTCAAGAACCGACAACACAAGGGTTGCCTCCTCATCGAGAATAAGCCTCTCGTTGTCTGGAATGTCCTCATTCTCATCAACCGCGAAAGGTGACTGTTCATCTTCCTCCTGTGCGCCTCTTACCTGTTCGCTATTGTCAGGTAGCCCACCAACACGATTGGGAACTGTCAAGCCTGACAACAGATCCACGACAGACTGCCTAGGTTCGTTGGGCAAGGATTTGCGCAAACGAATCTTCCTATCCGACCTGTCGAAAGAAAATCCCCATGCAATGAGATCCATCATTGCCTTGATCCACTCACGCTCGGGCATCCACTTGTCGAAGTCCGCGATACCGTGAAAGTCCCAATCACACATCTTGTCGTAAAGACGGTCGCGCAACACCTTTGGAGGCTGAACTATATTGGACCTGCTATACGGCCCCCCACCTTCGTAGATGGGGCTCACGGGCAATCGTCGCAGGGGACGGGAAATCGGATCTCCATCACCACCCGAAGGATCGAAGCCCGAAGATCCACCGGAATTTCTAAGTCCTCCCCGCAGCCCTCCCAGGCGAGAACTAAGTCCTCCACGTGATCGACCTCGCAGCACAGGTCATTCCTTTGGCAATGAAGACTTGAAAGGTGCAACCACGGGAATGTTTGCATCCGTGGGGTTTGCCCTTCGCCACTCCTCGAAAAACTCCTTCATGGCCGCGCTGTCTTCCTGTTCAGGTGTCTCGGGCGGAATGGGATTGAAAATGCGAAACGTGCCTGAAAGATAGAACACAACAACTTTGTGAGCGAACAACCTGGCCCAGGCACAGGGTTGGATGATCTGTTGAATCTGTTCCACCTCTCCAGCCTTCATCAAGCCCTCGACCAACGTCAGAAGCTCCTCACGAGTAAACTTCTGATCTATCGTCTCTTCACCCTCGGCTTCGCGATGGTAGTGATAGATCCCCAAATCCGGGCAAAAGGAAATCCAAACAACTGGAACATCTTCACCGCCCGGATTCGTCGGTTGTACTTTTTCATCTGACATGGTGCAAACCTCACTTGATTGTGACAAACAAACATCAATTACCGAACAGATTTTTCTCCATGGATCGCAGCCTGCGCACACGACGAAGAGCTTGATGATAGTCGGCATCCAACACCACCGAGGGCGACGAAACCATCACCAGGGCGTGAGCATGGAGTTCCAGGATCGCCGATCCTAGACTTGCGTCGACTTCTTCGATCTCCCGAGCATGCTTGGCACAAAAAGACATTCCTCTGTGAATGCACACGGACACACCAGGCACCATGCCGCCGTCTTCTTGAAAGAGGCGAACGGTGCAGTCTTCCGCTCTACAGAAACCTGTCTTCTCGCCCATTATTCCATAACCACCACGAAAGATGTGCGACGCTTGAGACGTGAACCGCCACGAAAGTCAACCGTCGTTGTGCATGCCTCAGTGGATGTGAAACACTCAAGAGTGATAGGATCACCCTTATCGCCCTTCTGATAGATCAAAGCCTCTGCTCTATCTGTATGGAATCGAAGAGTGCGGCGGCACTTGAATGGCCCCCATGAAAAAGGCCACGGAGCACGGGGCAAGCACAGAACTATTTGAAAACTGGGCATTCAAACACCTTCATATGGAAAACGGAGACTGGATTCTGTCAAATAGGACGCTAGTCACCCTATTTCAGCAATCCAGTCTCCGTTTCATGGTCACTCAACCTGAGCCACTGGTTTACGGAAAGATGCCTTTGTAGCAATGCGTATTTGCTTGGCGGTCAAAAGTTTCTGAGCGAGTTCACGAGCCATCCTGCCTGTTTCACTCTTCCACTTGTCGTCCTGATTCGTGTCTCGCTCAATGGCCTCCTCCAGCCGTAGCAAATACGCGGCGTCATTCCGGTAGCTCGCTCGTATCGCTACAGGCCGGGCCATGACTTAGCCCGCTGCCTGGGTGTCGCTCGCGTCAGACTCGCCGTCGCCGTCGAAATCATCTTCCTCGACGACCATGGGAGCCTTCACCATCTTCTCGCCGACGGTCATGTCCCACATGGTGTTGCCGTTGTTGAGTTCGATCTTCTTGTTGCAACGAACGTAGATCTCGTACTCCGCGTGCCGCTTGATGTCGGGAATGAGGTCTTTCAGAACTTCGCTCTTCGTGTTGCAGTTGAGGTTCACGATGGTTCCCGCAGGAGCAACCTTGAACGTGGCCTTCTCGCCCTTGCCGTACCGACACTCGGTTGGTTCAAGCAACTCAACCTGGAAGAACTCGGAACGGCCCGTCTTCTTGTTGCGCGCATCAACGCGGTCGAAAACGCCGAGCAACTTGCCACGGAGCGAGTTGCCGACCTTGAGCGCGAACCAGCACTCGGCCGTGACCGAACCGAGGCGACGAAAGCCGTCTGGAACACGCGCGAAGTCGGTCTGCGGCCCTCCAGCAGATGAGGTGGGAGGAACTTCGGTGGATGGGGTGGATTGTGTCTTTGCCATATACGGACTCCTCTAACGATGTGTGTCTGCCGAAACCACCATGGTCCGGCTTGAAAGTGCGCTCCTTAGCGCGGAAGTCGGCAAGCTACTCCCGCGTAAAAACAAGATCAAGAAAAATATGACCACCTTTCAAAACAGCACATCATTGTGGTACATCATTAACGTCTATGCTCCATTTCTGACCCGTGATAATCTCGGCTCCCTCATGAACAAAGTACGCCACCCCACCCGAGCGATAACCCGCACCTACGTCCACAAAAAAGTCACGGCGAAAGGTGCTCCTCGCTACGAAGCAAAGGTTGTGGTCCCCACCACACATGAAGAACACGTATGCACAAAGAAGTCACTACGTGATGCTATCAAGTGTGCAAGAAAAAAGTCTCAAATTGGCCATTGAAGTGACAAAACCATGATAAAGCCAGAATGGATATGTATTTGCCGAGACCCCGAAATCAGCATCACTCACGCCATGCAAGTGCCAGGTGGAGTGGTTATCAGGTTCACGGAATTCAACCATGATGAACAGCCAACATCGGTTTCGATGTGTCATGTCCCCTTCGTTGAAATAATTGAACAAGGCGACAATATATTCTTCAAGTCATCAATGGATGACATGGCAACTCAGGTGGCTCACACCATGAAAAAGACCATCGAAGACCCCATTCCCCATGATCCTCTCATGGACAAAAGAGAACGTGGAAGGTCGTGATGGAGCGTCAGTACATCACTACCGTTGAGAAGGTTTTGGAGCCGGGAGAGAAGACAACAATATCATCAACACCATTCACACAATCGTTCAAGTTGGACTTTGTTGTCATTCCAGACGACATAACCATCAACCGTGAAACAGATGAAATACGTCTTCTGTTTCACCACGAGCAGATTGTAACCAACGGCAAATGTCCCGCCAACTTCATCTTCAACCAGTACGCCGCATCAACACAAAGACTAGCTTTCTACCACAAAAGCCTCTACGAACCCGGAGAGTCGATGGTAGTAGGAACCTTTGAAAACGTGAGCGAACAAGCCCTGAGAGTCATCATTGCAATCGTTGGCTACATAGAAGTTTCCCCAAAGAAACCATCATGATTGTAACTTACTGGAAAGGGATCTTCGTTGTCGACAAAGCCGACACCCAACCCGAGAGATCTGCCCTCAAGAAAGCAGGCTTCAAACTCCACGAACCTTCCATCTGTTCGTCGGAACGGCACTGCAAAGCCTGTCGAGCGCGAATAGGAGCGCGCTACTGGGCGAACAACGTCGAGTCGGCCACACGCATGCAAAGGTTCTGCAACAAGCTGGCTCTTGATGCCTTGAAATCACACCTAGACAAACTAGCCAAATCAAGGGCCGTAACCTCAGACCTCATAGTTCCATCGCCTCCTGGACTATCATACCTGCCATACCAAAGAGCAGGAATAGCTTACCATCTTTCCCATAAAGACAGCTACAACGGCGACGATATGGGATTGGGTAAAACAGTACAGTCTCTCGGATTCGTCAATTGTCTTCGAGTGACAAACCCAAGACTCAGTACACTTGTATTGGCGCCAAGCACTCTTGCCTTCAACTGGCGTAATGAGGCTGATAAGTGGCTCGTTACGATTCCAGGGGTTGAAAAACCCGAAATCATCATTCCCACCTCCGGACAATTCGAGATCCCCAGACGCGACAACCTCTTTGTCATCACCAACTACGAAAAGGTCATCGGTGACACGCTCCTCACGGATTCGCTCAAACGCATCTGGGATGTGCTCATTTGCGACGAAGCTCATGCTCTCAAGAACCGCGTAGCCAAGCGAACAAATGCCGTTCTAGGTCCCGAAGGACTCATGAGGCGATCTCATCGGTCGGTTTTCTTGTCGGGAACGCCCATCGAAAACTACCCCAAGGAAATTTGGACCATCGCCGCCGCCATCTGTCCAACCAAATTCGGCGACTGGTCCGAATTCGCCAAACGCTACTGTGGACTCCACGCTGAAATAATCGCGGGAAAGTCTCGCTTGGTGGACACGGGAGCCACGAACCTAGGAGAGCTGCAACAACGACTGCGCTCCACGTTCATGATCCGACGCCTCAAGGGTGACGTGCTCAAGGAGCTGCCTCCCAAGCGCCGTCAACTCATCGTGCTCGGCGATTCTCAAATCGACTGGTCGGCCGATCCCGATTTCAAACGCTGGCGCGATCTCTACGAAAGTGACTACGAAGCAAAGCTCGCCGCCATCGAATCGGCTCGCACACACGAGGAATACCGTCACGCTGTGAAAGCCCTCGACGAGTTCACGGGAATAGCCTTCGAGGAGATGAGCGCCTTTCGACACCGCACGGCCATGGCCAAGCTCCCCGCCTGCATCGACTACATAGATCGCATGCTCGAAACCGGCATCCAAAAACTCGTGATCTTCGCCCACCACCAAGACGTTCTCACCACCTTGGCAGAGCACTATGGAAACGATGCTGTGTCTTTACACGGTCAAAGCTCCATGGAAGAGCGTGAGGAGGTTGTAAGCCGCTTCCAGAACGGCAATGCGCGCATCTTCATCGGTGGACTCAAAGCAGCGGGCGTGGGCCTCAACCTCTTCGCAGCGTCAACGGTTGTCTTCATCGAGATCGATTGGAACCCGGCCAAGCTCACCCAGGCCGAGGATCGCCTGTGTCGTATTGGTCAAAAGAAGATGGTTCACGTCATCCACCTTGTTCTCGATGGAACACTAGATGTCAATATGTGCAAACGAGTCGTTGCAAAGCAGAATGTGGTAGACAAAGCGCTGAATCACCCTCCTGAGCATGGCATTGCTCCGTCCGTGGTTCAAGCCATTCGTTGTTGAGGGAACAAATGAAACTCCCATGCGACCAAGACGACAGGTTCAAACTCCATTGCAAGGACTTGTGCGAGAGGTGTGGACTATCCGTCAATTTCTTCATCTTTCAAATGGGCAGAGATTTAGAGCTTGAAGTAATGAACATCTACCACAACACCCAAGATCTATCATTCGATGTCCTGGAGAAACTGTCAATTGCCTTTAGATCGAAATCAATCAACCTGTCATGCGACCTCGGATGCTCAAGTGACAGATCGCACGATATGGTAATCCAAATCAACAAACCATTTCCGTGAAAGAAAAACCAATGAAATACTGGATGCAGACATTCACCAGACAGGTAATCGATCTGGAGAACCCCACACCCGACAGTGTGAACATAATAGACATAGCTCACGCACTCTCAATGACGTGTCGATTCGGTGGACACTCGCGCAGCTTCTATTCAGTAGCCGAACACTCGCTCCTCGTGGAAAAACTCGGGCGCGAGAACCAGGAAGGCGGCTCAAGTACCCAAGATCCAAAACTAGCCATGGCACTTCTCCTCCACGACAGCGCGGAAGCCTACATTGGCGACATCATCACAACCCTCAAAGCAATGTTATTCCCCACAATCCATGAATTGGAAAACAGGTGGCTCGCCGCCATCCAGGGTCGCTTCGATCTAGAGACAACTCTCACCAACTTGGACCCCATCGTCAAGGAAGCAGATCTACTGGCTCTTTCAATTGAAGCCAAAAAGCTGCTCGAACCGCACTCTCAATGGAATGCCGTCTTCAAAGATCCAACTGACGATCAAATGAGAAAATATCTTATCATGGGTTGGCCACCCGAACGTGCAGAGCGCGAATTCCTTTCAAGATTCACCACAATCAACAAAGTCCTCAAACAAGCATCCGAGTGAAAGACACCAATGACCATATCAGCATTCATAGTCAACCTTCTAGGGTGGTCCACTCTTGGATGGTTGCTTTTCGGCCCATGGGGAGTAATAACAGGCCCCATACTCACACTCGCTTCATACCTTCTACACAAAAGAGCAATGAAGGACATCAACAACCCGGAAAATCGGTATCCGTATATCGACTGAAAGGAAAACCCCTCATGATGCAAGTGGAAACACTATCAGGAGAGTTGTTCGCAACGGCAATGCAACTTTCAGAGTTCCAAAGCCGTCTGAAATTCCTTCGCACCAACATCCAAGGTCTTGCTGCGCTCGAACAGGTTGAGGCCAAAATCCAAGAGGCCCAAGCACACCTCGTTCAGGTGGCAGTGGATCGTCGAGAACACAACGACGATTGGAACAAAGGAAAACTGTAAAACGAACTAGAAACTCCCATGGAAGACCATCCCCACAAAAACGAAGGTGGCGTCAGATCGCGCCTGGTTGCCCACGCTCGGCTCACTATCGCCAAGCATCACGCGGCACGGGAACTTGCCGAATTCCAACGCAAAGAGGGACCACAAGGCGAACACCAAACGAAAATCCTCTACTCCCACAGCCAACTCATTCCCGTAGACAAGATCCTCGACGACAAACACTTCACCAACTTCCGACTCAACATCGACCCCGACAAGCTGGCCGACTTGCAAACTTCCATCGAACTCGACGGTCTGCGCGTTCCCATCGTGGTCGTCGCGACAATGCCCGAGGGAAACTACCATGTGCGCGCGGGATTCCGGCGCACGATGGCTGTGCGCAATCTCGGTTGGTCCGAGATCCCGGCCATCATCTTGCCCGCCGATACTCCCGAAAGCGAGGAGTATTGGACCAACATCATCGAGAACACAGCCCGTGAAAAGCTCACACCTTACGAGCTGGCCTCGGCCGCGAAGATGATGCGAGATCGCTTTGGTGTGAGCGCCAATGCCTTCGCGCAAAAATCCGGGCACTCCCCCGACTACATCACTAAGCTACTGTCGTGCATCGACAGGTTGCCACTTGAAGTGCTCAACTCATGGCAACGGGGAGACCGTGTACCCTTCGAGATCTACTTCAAGCTGTCCTGCATGACCCCCCTTGAAGCCATCAAGAACCTACGTCTGTGGATGGGACAACACCGCATCGACAACGAAGCGACAAGAGTCGAAGATGCTCTACGGAAACTTCAAGGACGGAAAAAGACCTCGGATAAACTGCTCACTGTCAAAGGCATCGAGAGAACACAGCGCCTAATCATGGCAATCAAAGTCAGCACCCTATCGGAAGATCGCAAAGAACTTTGTAAGGAAATCGTCGAGTATTGCCAGGGATGTCGAAAGAGAGTAACAGGCATCATCAAAGACAAAGCACCCATCACCGACGAATTCGAGGTTCCCAATAAAGACATCTTCGCTCTAGACACCGAACCGTCAATGGTCCCCCAAGTCCTAAGCGATGAAATGGAATCTCAGCGAAGAAAGATGGAAGACTCATTCAGAGAACTGGACAAGAGAACACTTGAAGCGTATTCACCCTTGCAAAGGATAGACATAGGAAAATGAATCTCACCAAAGAGAAAGTGTTCGGAGAATCACTAGAAAATGGGTACAAGATTCAAGTACACATCAAAGAATGTGCTGGGCTCAAAATCCCTCCCCATGTCAAGTGTCCGAACATGCTCGAATATGCCTTCAACATGCCTAACCCCATACCAGACCTCCAATGGAACGACAAAGGCATCCGCGCCACTCTTTCCTTTGGCCAACAGCAATTCAAAACCTTTGTTCCGTGGGACAGCATAACAGCCATGCGAATCATCGAACGAGGTGAACAAGTCATTGTCATCTGGCCAGGGGAAACCAAAAACCTGTCACACGATGAACCTCCCAAAAGCCCAAAACCCACCCTCTCAATCGTGAGATAAAACGAAATGACAAGAGCCCAAGCCATTGATAGAGTGCGAAAACTCAAAGCCCTAGCAAAGGGCTCAACCAACCCCAATGAGAAAAAGAGCGCCGCTAAGAGGGCTTTGGAACTCATGGAGAAGCACAACATCTCAAGCTCCGATGTTGAAGACACCGGAAAAGTTGCCGCCTTTGACAAGATGGTGGATCTTCTCGGTCAGTACACATCATTGCATCCCGACGTTGTTGGAAACACATTTGGGCTGGCAAAGGTTATCGAAGACATCCTTGGTCATGCAAAGAAAGAACTGCCACACAACCGAAAGGTGACACTCCTCGACACCATCGCGAGGGGCGTTGGAATAGCAAAACTCTTCGCTGGAAACGACAATCAAACAATCAACGACCTAAGCGGAATCGTCGACAGTGTAATGAAAACCTACAACTCATAACTAGCTTATGATAGAAATCAAGCCGCAAACCACCCAAGAGAAAAGGAATGCCATGCCCACGTCCGAATCAACCACCCTCGGATCGCAAAACGCCCTGGAAGTCCTGACCAAGGAAGAAATCGCCTGGCTCATAAAAACGCTATG
>Ga0209777_10009567_pt1 | contig 10410 bp, 7 predicted proteins | sample FrelakmetHBP12HB_FD_187147 | JGI IMG/M metagenome (GOLD analysis project Ga0209777, IMG submission 187147) | Freshwater lake sediment microbial communities from the University of Notre Dame, USA, for methane emissions studies -HBP12 HB (SPAdes)... | ecosystem: Environmental > Aquatic >... | reverse complement strand
GGCCCTTGGCATATTCCACAACAGGTTTAAGCTCACCCAGCTTCTGTACCTTAATACCCAGAAGCCCCCAGATGGTGGGGAGATGGAATGCGGTACCACCGCCTGCCGTATCCTTAAATACGATGGGTGTATCTGGGCCCATTTTCTTCAGGGCATCCTGAAGCATATCGTCCGCCATTTTTACAGCGGCGTGAGCGCCTCTAATTGCTCTGGTGGCGATAAATTTCGACATCTTTCTAAGCCTCCCTTAATATCTTCGGAAGTCTCCGGACATGGGTGCATCAATAGGATTGGTGGAACTCATACGGCTTGCCTTGAGGAACCCCGGGCTGATTTCCTGCAAGGGCATCTTCTTGCGCGCGTGGGCATCAGCCACTCTCAGTATCTCATGGGCCTTCTCTGCCTGAGCATCATCGGCATGTACGCTTACCACTATGCCGCCCAGAGAGACGGCGCGCTGATAGTAGTTGACCGTATCCTCCGGGACGCCCCAGAACTCACCCAGCGCTTTTGCCAGATCGCTGCCTGCTTTAGATAGGGAAGTTGCATGCCCCATCGCAGTCACCGAATTGACGTCTGCTGCCGGTTTTAAGCTGTCCCCCATCTCCTTCTTGCCTTTGCCGCTGGTGACGATCCCTATCTCCTCCGCCTTGAAGCCCTTGGCCTTGAGCTCATTTATTGCCTTCTTGGCATCCTCGGGCTTTCGGAAGAGCTTTGTCTGTACTTTAGCCATAGCACACTCCTTAGATAGCGTTTATTTGGCCTGTGCAACAAATAAAAAGCCTTCGCCCCCCTCATGCTCTCATTGCACAAGGTGACAAAGGCGCATTTCCTCGAAAAAACAACAGTAAATCACAGTAAAAATCGGAGAGTCCGATAGACCTCACCCAAAGTAAAATTCTAACATAGCCTCCAAGGCTAGTCAAGCTTAATACTACACTTTATATGGGCCGGTCGGAGCCCGCCACAGGCGGACGCCCACTCATTTTTCTCGATATGAAGGGATAAAAATTTCCCTCCCCTCGAGGGAGGGACTAAAGGGAGGGGGAACAAATTCTCCCTTTTGCAAAGTAGCGTCGCCACTCCTGTGGCGACGAACCCTTGCGTGTAGCAGGTGCAATCCTCAGTCGGTGCCACCCTATCTACTTTTAGTGCGCTGGTGTATTATACTATAGGCGGAAGCTATCAAAGCTGGGCCGTGTGAAGTGAACAGGAGCAGACGACATGCCTTCAGGACTACCATTGCCCAAGCGCATAGGCAGGCTGGACGAGCTTGCTCACAACCTGTGGTGGAGCTGGCATCAGCAGGCGCGTGACCTGTTTAGAGCGCTCGACTATCCCATGTGGAGGATAACCGGCCACAATCCGGTCAAGCAGCTACGCGATTTGAATCCGGACAAACTGAAAGCCGCCGCCAACGATCCTGTTTTCCTCTCCCTGTATGATTCCGTGCTCGCAGCCTTTGACGCTGAAATGTCAGCCCGGGACACCTGGTTTAATACCAACTATCCTAACCTGCTATCGGGCCCTGTTGCCTACTTCTCCATGGAGTTTGCCATCCATAGCTCGCTGCCCATTTATGCCGGCGGTCTGGGGATACTTGCCGGAGACATCTGCAAGGAAGCGAGCGACTTGGGTCTGCCTGTGGTCGGGGTGGGATTCATGTATCCCCAGGGATATTTCCATCAGCGTATCTCTGCTGAAGGCTGGCAGGAGGAGATATACAGTCAGGTGGATTTCAGCGAGACACCCATAACTCCGGTTTCTCCGCCTGGTGGCCGGGGCCCTTTAGTCAAGTTTCAGTTGGATGACAGGTCTGTGCATATTGGCGCTTGGCGCGTCCAGGTGGGCCGCACCACCGTATATTTGTTGGATACTAATGTTGAGGCGAATGCTCCTCAGGACCGCCAGTTGTCCGCCCGCCTCTACATAGCCGACCGGGAGCTGCGCATGCAGCAGGAGATGGTCTTGGGCATCGGCGGGGTGCGCGTTCTCCGGGCTCTGGGCATCAAACCAGCCCTCTGGCATGCTAACGAAGGCCACACCGCCTTCATGATGCTGGAACGAGTTAGGGAGGAGGTAGAGCAGGGTGCAACCTTTGATAAAGCCCTGCAGAAGGTGCGGGCAACTTCCGCTTTCACCACCCATACGCCGATCCCTGCCGGCCACGATATTTTCTCCACGGAGCTTGTGGACAGGTCATTTCACAACTACTGGGGCTCGCTGGGGATAGACAGGGAGAGATTCCTGGCCTTAGGGCGGCAGGATGGCGACGGAGGCCAGGCCTTTAATATGACGGCGCTCGCCCTGAACACGGCTGGTCGGTGCAACGCTGTAAGCCAGCTGCATGGTACAGTGACACGACGGATGTGGCATGTACTCTGGCCCGAATCCCAGGAAGATGAAGTACCCATTATTCAGGTGACCAATGGCATCCATGTGCCTACCTGGGTCGCTCCCGAGATGAGTCGCCTCTATGAGAAATATCTGGGAGAAGACTGGCTGGAGAAGCAAGACGACCCCAAAATTTGGGAGCGAGTCATGGATATCCCCGACGAAGAGCTCTGGGCAGCCCGCGAGCTCTTGAAGCGTAAGCTCAAGGGAGCCATGCTGGACTGGGCTGAGCAGCGGTGGACTGAAAGCGAGGTAATGCCGCAGCAGGTGCTGGCAATGGGTGCTTTGCTGCACCCTGAGTTGCTTACCATTGGTTTTGTGCGGCGTTTCGCAGAATACAAACGCCCGGCGCTTATCTTTCGGGACGTCGAACGCCTGAAAAGGCTCATCAAAAACCGCTGGCGTCCGATTCAGATAGTATTCGCCGGCAAGTCTCATCCTGCAGATTTCCCCTCCAAATACCTGCTGCACCAGGTTTACTCTCTGGCAACCGACCGTGATTTTCAGGGTCGCATCGCCTTTATCGAGGACTACGACATACACATGGCGCGCTACCTGGTGCAGGGCGTGGATGTGTGGCTGAACAATCCGCGCCGTCTCAATGAGGCATGTGGCACCAGCGGCATGAAGGCCTCGCTGAACGGAGTTCCACATCTCAGCGTACGGGATGGATGGTGGTATGAAGGTTACAACGGGAAAAACGGCTGGGCGATTGGCGACGGTCCCGGACCACGCAACTCGGAGGAGGAAGACAGAGCCGATGCCGAAGCGCTGTACCGCCTACTGGAAGAGAAGATAGTGCCGCTTTACTATGAGCGAGACCGCAGCGGCGTGCCCCACGGCTGGGTTGGTGTTATCAAAGAGGCCATCCGCACAGTTGTGCCCGTCTTCTGTGCCCGGCGCATGTTGAAAGAATATACCGACCGGTTGTACCTGCCGGCCGCCAAGTCAATCAGCAAGAAAAGATAAGCTGATTTTGTTTAGTGCTTAGAAATTAGGATTTGGGATTTCTTCCGAGGGGGTGGTGCTATGGTAAAAGGTAAGGGAGAAGCCAAAATCAGAAAAATGACCGAGGCAGACCTGCAAAAGGTGAAGGAAATAGATAAAGAGCTTGTTGGCCCGTATCGCTCCATCTCCTGGCCCGTGAGGGTCGAAGCCCACTGGTGGATTTATCGCGGTCTGCCCAGTTTTGTGGCTGAGCTGGATGATGAAGTCGTGGGCTTTGTACTGGGCGACATAAGGGGGGCGGAATACGGAACCGATGTAGGCGGCTGGATAGACATGATGGGTGTATCTCCCAGGCATCAAAGCAGAGGGATCGGGCGGATGCTGGTGGAGGCTTTTTGCCAGGAGTGCCAGCAACGAGGAGTCAAGGTGAGGGTTGTCGTCGTGGGGGACGACAAGCGCCTCACAGGATTTTGGAAGTCAATAGGTTTCCAGAAGGGGAACCTTATCAGCTACGAAAAGTGAGTCTGAAGGATGCGGCTGTCCTCTAAAATGTAGGGGCGTCCGCCTGGGGCGGACGCCAGGGGTTTTGGGACACCCCAACTCCAGATTCCCCCAATCCTTCCAGGGAAGGAGGGGGACACCGGGGGGTCAAAAAGGATTGATAAACCTGCTTTTAGCGAGGTTATAATGAGTGCTCAAAGGGAAATCCCCATAATCTACAACCTTTTTCCCCGCTTGGCGGGAGTTATGCCCGACTGGCTGCCACATGCCGAACGCGCGGTGGACATGGGCTTCAACTGGCTGTATCTCAACCCTGTTCTCTACCCCGGATACTCCGGCAGCCTCTATGCTGTAAAGCACCACTATCGAATTAACCCGATTTTTCTGTCTAGATATAGCAAGAAGAAAGGCATGGCTGTTCTGGAGAGGACCCTGCGCGAATTGCGGGACATGGGCTTGTGGCCCATGATGGACCTGGTTATTAACCACACCTCGCGCGATTGTCCTTTAACTCAAGAACGTCCCTCCTGGTATCTGCATGGCGAGCATGGTGAGATTGTCAGCCCCTTTGTCCGCGACAACGAAAACCCGAAGAAGATAACGGTCTGGGACGATTTAGCGGAGATAGATAACAGCGGTTCCAGCGATCGGGCAGGGCTCTGGGCTTACTGGGCTGAGCTGGTGAAGTACTACCTTAGTCTGGGGTTCAAAGGCTTTCGCTGTGACACAGCCTACAAGCTGCCCTCCGAACTATGGCGCTACCTGGTCGATGTGGGAGCCGGTGTCGATCCCGAGGCCATGTTCTTTGCCGAGACGCTGGGTGCTACCGAGGAGCAGACGCTGGCCCTTGGTGGCACCGGGCTGCACTACTTTTTCAATAGCTCCAAGTGGTGGGACTTCGAGCAGCCCTGGTGCCTGGCTCAGCATGAGGAATTCGGCAAAATTGCCCCGTCTGTCTCCTTCCCCGAGAGCCATGATACCGGCCGTCTTGCCGCTGACACCGGTGGCAGCGAGGCCATACAGCGGCAGCGCTATGCCTTCGCCGCCGTATTCTCAGCCGGCCTCTTGATGCCTATAGGCTATGAGTTCGGCTTCAAGGAGAGACTGGACGTTGTTTGCACAAATCCTAAACACTGGGAGAAGCCTGCCTTCGACATCAGGCAGTTTATACACAGGGTCAATCTGCTAAAATTGGAGCGCCCCTTGCTTCAGGGAGAAGGCGCTTTGCGGCAGGTAACGAGGAGAGAAGCCGATGTCCTTGTCCTGGAAAGGGTCAGCGAGCGAGCCCCGGGCAAGGTGGGCTGGATCTTGCTGAACCGGAGCTGCGACCGGGCTGTCTCCGTAGCTCTTGACGGCTTAGCTGTGCTCAGCCCTGACCATCGCCTCTATCGCATCTGCCGTGATGATAGCGCCCAAGATGGCGAGCCGCTTCCGGACAAGACCGTGACGCTCGATTCCGCGGAGGTCGCGCTGGTCATGGAACCGCAAGACGTTAGACAGGACAACAAGAGCGATACCGAATATCCTCATCCTACCGAGAGGAAAGACTTTTCAACCCAAATGAGGGAAGGCCTAGGCTTTTCCCTCCCCTAGCTTGTAGGGGCGTTCAATTGAACGCCCTGTCTGTTTGAGTTCGTAGGGGCGGGTTTCAAACCCGCCCTCGGGGTGGTCTGGAGCATCCGCCTATGGCGGACGCCCAATTCACCCACAACGGAGAATAATGTAAAATGAATTCTTCTCGGTCCAGCGGCATCCTCCTCCATCCCACCTCCCTGCCCGGTCGCTTCGGCATCGGCGACCTCGGCAGCGAGGCCTATCGCTTCGCCGATTTCCTGGCCGATACCAAACAGCGTCTCTGGCAGGTGTTGCCGCTGGGCCCCTTAGGCTACGGCAACTCCCCTTACCAGTGCCACTCGGTGTTCGCTGGCAATTCCCTGCTCCTGAGCCTAGAGATGCTGGTCGATGAAGGTATGCTGCAAGCTGCCGACCTGGCAAATGTGCCTCATTTCCCTGAGCATTCCGTTGACTTCGACGCAGTCATAACTTTCAAGCTCCCACTGTTGCAAAAGTCGTTCCAGGCCTTCGAGGAGAAAGCCTCTCCGGGACAGCGCGCCGGGTTCGACTCCTTCTGCAATGACAAAGCCTCGTGGCTCGACGGCTATGCGCTTTACACGGCATTGAAGGAGGCGCATGGCCTTCAATCCTGGAATATGTGGGAGGACGACATAAAGCTGCGGCGTTCCGGAGCAGTCAAGCGCTGGAGCAAGAAGCTGGCACACGAAATCCGGTGCCACAAATACCAGCAGTTCCAGTTCTTCAAACAGTGGTCTAGGCTCAAAAAATATTGCAATGACCGCAGCATCAGGCTTTTCGGCGACATGCCCATATACGTCTCGCTCGATAGCGACACCGTATGGCTGCATCCCGAGCTATTCTATCTCGATGAGAACGGCAGGCCCACGCTGGTTGCCGGCGTCCCCCCCGACTACTTCAGCGAGACCGGCCAGCTCTGGGGCAACCCTATCTATCGCTGGGACTTGATGGCGAAGGATGGCTATGCCTGGTGGATTGAGCGCATCAAGGCAACGCTAGCGCTGGTGGACATCGTCAGGATCGACCATTTCCGCGGCTTCGAGAAATACTGGGAGGTCCCCGGCGGAGACACTACCGCCCGAAACGGACGCTGGGTGCCCGGCCCGGGCGCTGCATTATTCCAGGATATCCTGAAGGCGCTGGGCGACGTGCCCATCATTGCCGAGGATTTGGGCGTCATCACGCCCGAGGTGGATGCCCTGAGGGAGCGTTTCGGATTCCCCGGGATGAGAGTGCTCCAGTTCGCCTTTGGTAACGACCCCAAAGCCGACGACTACCGTCCGCACAACTACCCGCGCAACTGCGTGGCCTACACCGGCACCCACGATAACAACACGACCATCGGCTGGTTCAGAGAAGAGGTTAGCGGCGATACCACCCAGAGCAGGGAAATCAGGGAGGCCGAGAGGCGTCTTGCCTTGAAGTATATGGGGAGCGATGGCAAAGAAGTCAACTGGGACTTCATCCGTCTGGCCCTGATGTCCGTTGCCGATACGTCTATCATCCCTCTACAGGATGTTTTAGGCCTGGGCGCCGAAGCCAGGATGAACCGTCCCGCCACGGCCAATGGCAACTGGGCCTGGCGCTTCACCTGGAACATGCTGACTGACGAAATCAAGGCCAGGCTCAGAGACCTGACAACCATCTACGGGCGAGCCCTCTAACCAGAAGCGCAGTGCTGCTCCCCCAGAAACTCGAAACAGTGATAGTTTTTGCCTCCTTGATGTCAACTAACGGTACATTTGGGGAAATTTCTCAGGCAAGTCAATCTTGTACTCCTTAAACTCATGCACGCGTTCTGATAATTTCTTGAGGTTCTTGTGAAATAGCGTCCTCTTGTCGTTTTCGGTCATACCGATCTTAGCCCACTTCAACATGGGCGAAAAGAGAGCATACATGAATTGGAAATCGATGCTTTGTGTCATTTCAACAGTATCAGGTAGAGTCAATAATAGCTCGGATAATGTATCAATGACATCATTATGGTATTTTGCCAAGGAATGATATTTGGTCAATACTTCAATATTGTTTTTGTACTCATCCGACTTAAGTGTTGCTATTATGGCATCTCGATGGGTGGGCAGTAAGTCCATTTCTATGATTTTCATCACTGGGCTTGCTTTTTTTGACAATTGCAGTGCCCACCTCATCGGCATCAAGATATCAAAAGCACATCTGAGATAATCTATATATAAGATTCCGTCAGCTCCTTGTTTCAAAAACGTTTTAACGAGGTTGTTTATGGTATACTCGTTCGCTGGTTCAATATTCTCTTTGATGCTATGGGACGATATTGACACATCTGCCTGTCGTGATACAAACCTCAGCTTCGCAACAGTGAGGGGTGCTATCTCTTCTTGTAGCCTGGGGTCAACAACAATTCTAGGCCAGATTCCGACCTTTTCCATCTCCATTGCATGTATAATTGCGGGCCCAAAAACGATGTTCTTCCCCTTAGAGTAGAGGGCACCAATGACCGCTGCCCCTCTCAAGAAGTGACGCTGCTTTGCCATTACAATTTGGTACAGTGATGTCATGCCAATCGCCCCGAATACCGCAGCAACGTCAGGGTTAGGACAGGTTATTACAATGGTATCGGAAAAAACACCAGCCTCGACTGTCGCTAGTTTCGTAGTTTGGCTAAAGTACATAGCTAAGCTATTTGCCAATTCGAGCGTGTCTTTGATATTGTCAATTTCCACTTCATTGCTGGCGGACTTCTTGACTCTTTCTTTGAAGCCAAGTATATCCATCCAGACAATCAAGTATTTTTTGTATGGTTTGACAATCTGTGATTCCAAAGAATGCTCCTGAAGAATCAATAAGTATTACTGGCTTCTTGCGATATTCTACTGCGATTCGTATACTTCTGCAAGAAGTCTTTATCAAGCTCTCCAGAAAACCTCCTGAAGTGCTCCAACACGTCGTCGGCTCTAATGTACTAACACGTATGATTCTCTTGCATTTCAACATAAATAGCCTATAATTTAAATTGAGATAGTAAGAAATGGCGATATTCCCTGAAATAGACCCCACGAAATGCAATGGCTGCGGGTTATGTGTCACTGTCTGCGAGCGCGGTGGTCTCATCTTAGTCGCTGGCCCCGTGGTCGCAGCCGTGGAGACCGCCGATTGCGATTGGTGTGCTTACTGCGAGGCGGTGTGCGAGACCGGGGCGATACGCTGTGCTTATGAGGTAGTGTTCGAGGTGCCTTGAGAGTTCTCCCTTTCCCCCACTAGAGTACCATTTTCCTACCCCGAATTAGCTCTTTTGTACCGTAGATACCCTTTGCAGCACATGTTAGTTTTATTGTATTAATTAGAAACAAACTTCGACCGGTTAGCTGTTAAGTTCCTAATCAGTACACATTTAGAAGAAGACGAAGGAGTAACTTATAGTGACGAAGCGAATATCGGTCTCCAACACGGAACACGCACAAAAGCGAGATCTGAATAAGGCCACGGTTACGGATAGCCCGCTCCAGGACCGTGAGCTTGCCGCAGCCGTTTTAGACGGGCTGCTCGATGGTATCGTTTTGGTCGGCATGGATGGCGAAGTGGTCTATGTTAATAGGGCATTCGAAAAGATGCTGGGCTATAAAGCCGATGAGCTGGTGGGCAAGTCTGCTTTGGAGTTACCAACATATCGGGGGAAGAAAGAGAACTCGAATAAAGCGGCGGTGATCTTCAAACAAGTGATTGACAGAGGTTTCGCCGATTCCATTGACATGGATGCCCTGACCAAGGATGGGAAGAAGATACCTCTTAGCTTTACCGCTTCCCTGATAAAGGACGCCTCTGGCAAGCCCAGGACCTTCGTCGCAGTTGTAAGAGACATTACAGAGCGCAAGCGGATGGAGGAGGCGTTGCGTCGCAGTGAACAGATGTCGAGTGGGATGCTGGCAACCGCTGGGACAGGTATCTACCTGTTGCAGGAAGGATGCTTTCAGTACGTGAACCGTCTCTTTGAGAAAATTACGGGCTATTCGAGTGATGAGCTCAAAGACAAATATTCTCTTGACTACATTCATCAGGAAGACAGGGAGTTTGTCCATAGGAAAGCGGTAGAGATTCTGAAAGGTCAGACCAGTCTGCCGTACGAGTATAGGTTCATGAGAAAAGATGGCGAGGCTGTGTTGGTACTGGACAGGCTCATGTCGATCCAGTATGACGGGAAGCGCTCCGTATTGGGGTCACTGATGGACATCTCGGATATCAGAAAGGCTGAGGCACAGATTCGGGAATACGCTGACCAGCTTGAGGCCCTGTTCAATATAGGGCTTACCGCAAGTAGAACTCTGGATATTAAGGAACTGCTGGAGAATGTGATTGATAAGGTACTGAATGTAACAGGGTTCGACGCAGGTGGTATATTCCTGGTTGATCAGCAGACCAAAAGGGTGACTCTCAGGGCTTATCGAGGGGTTTCCAAGGTACTTCTCAAAAAGGCACAACGAATGAAGTTCAACGAAGGCTTTACCGGTCTCGTTGCGCGTTCAGGCAAACCGATTATTGTGCAGGATGCTGGTCTTGATTCCAGAGCTGTGAGCATAGGGATCGCGAGTGAAGGCATTCGCTCCTTTGCAGCCGTACCGGTAATGTCTAAAGAGCAGGTATGTGGTGTGATGATTGTCGGCAGCCACACCACTCACCAATTCTCACAATCAACAACTCGTTTGCTCGATACCATAACCATGCAGATAGGTATGGCCGTCGACAATGCGCAGCTATATGAACGGGCGCTGCACCTTGCCTTCACAGACAACCTTACCGGGCTGTACAATCGTCGATTCGTATTAGACCAACTGGAGCGAGAGTTCGCCCGTGCTGCTAGAAGTGACTCTCCTATGTCACTGGTGATGATGGATTTGGATGGGCTCAAGACAATAAACGACCGATTTGGCCATATTGAAGGCGACGTTGTTCTTAAGAAGTTGGGCAGGATCCTGAAGCAAAATACCCGCGCATCGGACA
>Ga0209777_10009565_pt1 | contig 10411 bp, 9 predicted proteins | sample FrelakmetHBP12HB_FD_187147 | JGI IMG/M metagenome (GOLD analysis project Ga0209777, IMG submission 187147) | Freshwater lake sediment microbial communities from the University of Notre Dame, USA, for methane emissions studies -HBP12 HB (SPAdes)... | ecosystem: Environmental > Aquatic >... | reverse complement strand
AGTAACGGTTTTAGCTGTTCATAATCGCTAAATTTGTCACTACACGGAGTACCCGATGGAATTTATCACAAATCATCTCTTGACCCTCATCCTATTCTTTCCGGTTTTGGCTGCTTTGGTGGTGCTATGCCTGCCCAAAGACAACCCTAAAGCAATCCGTTGGACGGCCTTTGGCGCCAGCCTCATCCCTTTCCTGCTGACAGTTTATCTGTGGATACAATTCAAACCGGACCAGCCCGGCTTCCAGTTCCAGCAACAATATACCTGGTATGAAGCTCTCCACTCAACATTTCATTTAGGGGTGGATGGACTTTCCCTGACCATGGTGTTGTTGACCACGCTCCTGACACCGCTTGCCCTGCTGGCGTCATTCAACATCAACGACCGGATCAAGGCTTACTTCATGCTGTTCCTTTTCCTGGAGACCGGCATGCTGGGCGTCTTCATGTCGCTCGACCTGCTGATATTCTTCGTCTTCTGGGAGATCGGCCTGGTGCCAATGTACTTCCTAATCAACCAGTGGGGTTCCGAGAAAGGTGAACGTGAAATCTGGAAGGGGATTAAAGTCCAGAGCCGCAACTATGCTTCGCTTAAGTTCATCATCTACACCATGGCAGGATCGCTGGGGCTACTCCTGGCAATCCAATTGTTGGGTGTATTATTTAATACTTACGATTTGCAAACCCTGTATGCAAAATGGACAACCCTGGATCCAAATGGCACGATGCTGCACTTCTTCAAGTGGGCTCTTACCGTTTCGACTGTTAAAATAATCGCCTTCTGGGCATTTGTAATTGCATTTGCCATCAAGGTCCCGGTCTGGCCATTCCATACCTGGCTGCCTGATGCCCATACCGAAGCCCCAACCGCCGGTTCGATGATCCTGGCGGGTGTACTGCTGAAATTGGGCGCCTACGGTTTCCTTCGGTTGGTCTTGCCACTGTATCCAGTAGAATCCTCCAAATATGCAAGTTGGTTAGCATTCTTGGCGGTTATGGCGATTGTCTTTGGCGCATTTGCGGCGTTCGGTCAGAAAGACTTTAAACGGCTGGTAGCTTATTCGTCGGTGAACCATATGGGGTTTGTGGTGCTTGGGATTGCAGCTGCAGCAAAAGTTGGTATCAATAGCACTGATGCTGCTCTCAATCTGAGTAAAAATATCGCGCTGAACGGCGCTGTCCTGCAGATGTTCAACCACGGGCTTTCTGCGGCGGGGATGTTCTTTCTGGTAGGTGTGATTTATGAACGCACCCATACCCGTAGCTTGGACGATTTCGGCGGTTTGTTCCCGCTGGTACCGGTTTATGGAGGTATCCTGATCTTTACCAGTATGGCATCGCTTGGCTTACCAGGCCTGAACGGATTCATCTCAGAATTCCTGGTGGTACGGGGTTCCTGGCCAGTATTGCCGATCTTCACTGCAGTTGCCTTGCTGGGATTGCTTTTCACCGGCGCCTATATTTTAAAAGGTATAAAGAACGTACTCCACGGGCCATTAAACAAACATTGGGCTCATGGTGAACATAAACTGACAGATATCAACTTGCGTGAGACCATGGTCATGGCTCCGTTGATGGTGTTGATCCTGGTCATTGGTATCTACCCGGCCTGGATATTGGACATTATCAATAGAGCCATGATGATGTTGTTCCACTAAGAGGTAGAAATGCATTTTCCGTTCTTGAGCGTCATTGTTTTTACCCCGATAATCGCTGCGCTGATCATCCTGCTCTACAAACCGGAGCAGAAAAAAGAAATTCGCATCACGGCATTGACTGCTGCGTTATTTGCTTTGGCATTATCGTTATTTATTTACTTTTCTTATGATAAGGTTGCAGCGGGTTATCAATTCATTGAAAAATACGACTGGATGCCGATGATGGGCATCAGTCTTTACTTCGGCGTGGATGGCTTGAGCGTCCCATTGGTCTTGCTCACTGGTATTGTCATGGTCACCGGGGTAATGATCTCTTGGGGGATCGAGGACCGTCCTCGAGAATTCTTTGCTTTTCTTTTTATCCTCGCTAGCGGCGTTTTTGGTGTATTCTGCTCGCTGGACCTTTTTATGTTGTTTTTCTTTTACGAAATCGCTGTCTTCCCAATGTATCTGCTGATCGCTATCTGGGGATGGATCAAGACGCGCGAATATGCGGCCATGAAATTAACTTTGTACCTTTTCATTGGCTCTGTCATCTCTCTAATTGGTGCTCTGGTCATGTATAACACAAGCGGTATGCACACATTCAATATGCTCGAATTGGAGCATGCTGCCTTTTCCCCTGATTTTCAGAAGATATGGTTCCCTTTTGTTTTTCTGGGTTTTGCAATACTGGGGGGTATCTTCCCGTTCCACAACTGGTCGCCCGACGGACACGTTGCTGCCCCGACGGCAGTCTCCATGTTCCATGCAGGTGTTCTGATGAAGCTGGGGGCGTTTGCTGCCTTGCGGGTGGGTATCATGCTTCTTCCAGTGGGGGCTAAATTCTGGGCGCCAGTCATCATGATATTGGCACTGGTCAATATTGTTTATGGAGCATTCATCGCTAGTGTGCAGACCGATTTCAAGTATGTGATTGGTTTTTCGTCCGTTTCGCACATGGGATTGGTGATGATGGGTTTTGCAACTCTCACTCCTGAAGGCCTGACAGGCGCAGGCGTGCAGATGTTCTCTCATGGTGTGATGACGGCTCTCTTTTTTGCTGCCGTCGGTATGGTCTATGACCGTGCACATACGCGCGATATACCCAAGCTGGGTGGTATGATAAAACCCCTGCCATTGGTGGGTATCGGTGTGATCATAGGCAGTCTTGTATCGATGGGCATGCCGGGATTCTCCGGGTTTATTGCGGAATTCCCCATTTTCATGGGCATTTGGAAAACGCAGTGGGTTGTTGCCGTTATTGCAGCAATCTCCATCGTTGTTACTGCCTCTTATGTTTTACTGGTCGTCCGGAAAGTCTTCTTTGGAAAAATGCCCGAAGAATTTGAGGGTCACATCACTCCAATCCGAACACTGGATAAAATTGCGTTGGTGTTACTGATGGCCATTATGATTGGGATCGGTATATTCCCATCGTTAATGGTTCCTTGGGTCCAGGCCGGTGTCCAGCACGTACTTGCCTTGCTGGGAGGTGTATAAGTGTCGATCATCCTTCCCATTCTTCCAGAAGTGCTGTTACTTAGTATAGGTATCCTGGCGCTTATCGTTGACCCTTTCTTGAAAAAGGACGCCAATCGGCGAAGCTTCCTGGGATGGTTTACCACTGTTGGATTGCTCTTAACCCTGGCAGTCAGTGCGCTCTTTGCCAGACCTGCAGAAGCGGTTTTGGTCTTTGGTGGAATGCTGCGCTTCGACTGGCTGGGCTTTTTATTCGAGATGTTCTTTATTTTTGCGGCGGCAATCACGGCATTATTCTTTATGGACATGGATATACTGAACCGGCGTGCCGAGGGATACCTTTTACTACTGGCTGCCACCCTGGGAATGTGCCTGATGGCTTCTTCAGCTGACCTGATATTGCTATATTTGGCAATCGAAACGACCTCCATTCCACTCTATATATTGGCAGGTTTCTTGACCGGAGATGAAAAATCCACCGAAGCCGGTTTCAAATATATGCTCTTCGGTGCTCTTACCTCGGCAGTGTTGCTCTATGGTTTTAGCCTGATCTACGGCTTTACCGGGAAGACCAACCTTTATGATCTGAGTGTCCATTTTACCCATTTTGATCTTATTGCCATCAGTATATCTTTTTTGATTTTAGCTGGACTGGCCTTCAAGGTTTCCCTTTTCCCATTCCATTTCTGGGCTCCAGACGTGTATGAAGGTGCCCCCACCCCTGTAGCAGGTTTTCTTTCGACTGCATCCAAGGCAGCTGGTTTTGCTGTAATCCTTCGTTTGCTGACCGCAGTATTTCCGGTCCTTTCGTCGAATTGGAGCTTGATCCTGGCGGTACTGGCATCATTAACCATGACAGTTGGCAACCTGATCGCAATTACGCAAAAAAGTGTCAAGCGTATGCTGGCTTATTCGTCCATCGCCCATGCCGGGTATGCCATGATTGGTGTGGTAGCCTTTTCGCAGCTGGGTATGGCGAGTGTTGTATTTTATTTAATCGCCTATGTTCTGACAAATTTACTGGCATTCGGGATAGTTGGTATTGTCGGTCGGGCAACTGGTTCGGACAATTATTCTGCTTATAATGGATTAAGCCGCCGCAACTCAACTCTGGCATTAGCCGCCCTGGTGGCTTTCTTGTCCCTGGCTGGGATGCCACCCTTCGCCGGGTTTGTTGCGAAAGTATTTGTCTTCCTCGCTGCAGTCAATAGTGGCTGGATCTGGCTGGCAGTGGTCGGAGTGGTAAATTCCATAGTGGCTTTGTACTACTATTTGAATGTTCTGAAGTCCATATACCTTTATCGGATGGAAAATCAGGACGAAGATAAACATCCGCTTGCCGTGAGACGCCCGGTAGCGATTGCATTGTTTGTTCTGGTAGCAGGTATTCTCCTGGTCGGAATACTATTTGGCCCATGGTTCGGGCTTGCCAGCCACGCCGGCCTTGCGTTATTCTAGACGGCTCGAATAGCCTCTGATATAATTCCGCCGCCATGAACGGTTCAAAGAAGCAGGGTCAAGACGAGTTTCGTAGTGCTGTCACGATGACCGTGGTCTGGGTTGCGGGTTTGACCCTGGTTGTGATATTCGTTGGACTTTTTGCAGGGATATTATTAGATAATCTTTTTCACAGCAAACCGCTTTTTACAGTATTACTGATGATTACCAGTATTCCATTAACCATCTTTCTAACATTCCGGGTTGTAAAGGCAGCCACCCGCCGTATCCAACCGGACATGAAAAAAGAGAACCCAGAGGAGAAACCACATCGTGGAGAAGACAACTGAAATGGCTCCCAAGAAAAAATGGTGGCGCTGGGGCACCAACCGCTGGATCGTCTTGGCTCTGATCATATTGGGTTTTATCGGTTCGAAGTATTTTGCGCCAATCCGACCATTTGTCCAACTCCCGGCTGAACACTGGATGGATCATCCGTTGTTTACCCTGCCGGTCATTGGTGAATTCTACCTGACGAACACGATGGTTGCCTTGTTCCTGGTGGACATCCTTGTTATACTGGTTGCTTTTTTCTTCAATCGGGCGGTTAAAAAGGGTGATCTGGCCTTGAAGGGCATTCCCGGCGCATTGGAAGCGTTGCTTGAATATCTTTACAATATGACAGAATCCACCGCTGGTAAATGGGCGTGGGCGATCTTTCCATGGTTTGCCACCATAACAATAATGGTTTTGCTTGCAAACTGGATGGAACTCATCCCTGGTGTGGATAGTATTGGCATCGTTAAGGCCTCTGAAAGTGGCGTCGGGTATATGCTTCAACAATTTGGCCCACACTTAGCCACGATCATTAAACCGGAGGTCACCTCAAATGGATATGAGGTTATTCCATTCGTACGAGTTGTTTCAACAGATCTGAATTTCACCGTTGCGCTCGCACTGATTGCTGTTATCGCCGTGCAGGTAATTGGTGTTCGTGCCCAGGGCGCGCATTACTTCACGAAATTCTGGAACGTTAAAACATTCTTCAGCAAACCCATTTTTGGTGTAATAGACTGGGGTGTCGGTCTCCTTGAACTGGTTTCCGAATTCTCGAAAATCCTCTCGTTTGCTTTCCGTCTATTTGGAAATATCTTTGCCGGTTCGGTGTTGTTATTTGTTATGGGCTCTCTTCTCGGGATGATATCCATATTTCCGTCCATGTTCTATATGCTTGAATTTTTTGTTGGTGCTATCCAGGCCGTAGTCTTTGGCCTTCTCACCATGACCTTCATGGCCCAGGCCACCCAGGGTCACGGAGAACACGAAGCAGCAAAGTAATTTTCGGGTGTAATCTACCCGATTCGACAAAACCCTAGTGGCGGCATCCCCGCCCGAATCCATATACGGAGGTAGTTCTCATGACCGGTGATATCATAATTGCAGCAAAGTTGATTGGTGCTGGCTTGGCTATGATCGGAGCCATTGGCGCAGGTGCGGGTATTGGTATTGTAACAAGCGGAGCTGTACAGGCAATGGGGCGTAACCCGGATGCAACCGGCACCATCCAGACTAATATGATCCTTGGGATTGCATTTGCGGAAGCAGTAGCCATTTATTGCTTGGTGGTTGCATTGCTCATCCTCTTCGTTGTCGGCTAATTTTACCGATCCACTAAAAAAATATTAAAGGAGGTATCCCTTGGAACAATTGGGTCTCAATTTAGGTTATCTGGTGGTACAGATAGGCTGTTTCCTGATTGTCCTGGTGGTAGTAAACGCCTGGATCGTGAAGCCACTGAAGGGTTTATTGGAAAAACGCCGAAAGACAATCGCTCAGAGTGTGGAAGATTCTCGCATCGCTGCGGAAGCACGTGAAAATGCCGAGAAAGAAGCAGGGAGAATAATTAATGAGGCACAGGTCAAGGCGGCTCACCTAGTAAATGAAGCCACGGAGCGAGCTGACGCTGCCATGGAAGATGTAAAGGCTGGTGCTCAAAAGGAAATTGAAAATGAGCGTGATGCCGTACTTGCTGAAGTGGCAGAGGAGCGCAACCGCATGCTTGCAGATTTGCGAGGGCAGGTGGCCGCACTCTCCATTGCTGCCGCGCAGAGACTTATTGGTGATTCAATGGATGAGAAGCGTCAGCATACCCTGCTGGATGAGTTCTTCTCCGGGGTTAAATCTGGTAAACTTGTTGTACTGGAAGGGACTGAACTGGCGGGAGATTCTGCTGAAATAACATCTGCCCTTCCGTTAAGCATAGCTGAACAGGACGCTGTCAGAAAGAATGTACTGTATAAGATGGGAGCCCAAACGAAGGTAAATTTCATGGTGGATCCGCAGATCCTTGGCGGGCTGGTTGTCCGTGTTGGGGATAAGGTTATTGATGGATCTGTAGCGGGACAACTCGAAGGTCTACGCAAGTCGCTGAAGTAGCATTTGCCGTGACTGATGGAGGGTTTTGACGTAAAATTATTCGTCAGAACCCTCTTTTGTTTTTGTTATACTGGTCAATGAAGATGCTTAATACTAATAAAGGTGGGCTTGTTATCCTTAAAGATATTTTCTCTGAATTTCCCTTGGAATACTCCCCAAGAGATGTTCCAAGGATTCCCATCACAGGCATTGCCATGGATAACCGTAAGGTTGAGCAGGGCAACCTGTTTGTTGCCATGAAGGGCAATTCTGCAGATGGCCACGATTTCATCTCGGATGCAATCAGGCGAGGCGCGGTGGCAATCGTAGGGGAGAAGCTACTTGAAAATATGGGGATTCCATATGTTCAAGTGAAAAATTCTCGGCAGGCATTGACATGGCTTGCAGCAGCTTTCCATGGCAATCCGGGGCGCCAATTGACTGTTATTGGCGTGACTGGGACGGATGGCAAGACTACCACATGCAACCTGCTTTATCAGATCCTGCTTGCCGCGGGTAAAAAAACCGGGTTAATTTCCACGGTAAATGCGGTCATTGGCGACCAGGTGTTGGATACTGGTTTCCATGTCACTACACCTGACGCTCCAGATGTGCAAAGATACTTTGCAAGTATGGTAGACGCCGGCATTTCCCATGTAGTAATGGAAACCACATCCCATGGCTGGGCGCAGTACCGGGTGGATGCATGTGAGTTTGATATTGGCATTATTACGAATATCACCCATGAACACCTTGACCAACACGGCTCTTTTGAGAACTACAGAGCCGCCAAAGCGCGTCTATTCCAGGCTTTGGGTAAAACTCTTCCAAAAAAACAAGGTAACCCTCGGCTGGCAGTTTTAAATCAAGATGATAGTTCATACGAATATCTATCAAATATTTCAACTGTTCATAAGGTCAGTTATGGCTTGAATATATCTGCAAATGTACAGGCAAAATCTGTTGTCTATTCTCCGAAGGGTATTCATTTTGACGCAGTCGGAAAAGATTTTTGTGTGGCGGTGGACAGCCCACTGGTGGGGGAGTTCAATGTGTCGAACTGTCTGGCGGCGATGACAGCTGCAATTTGTGGGTTGGGTATTGATCCGCAGATCGCTGTTCATGGGATTGCAGCCATGCCAGGAGTACCAGGGCGCATGGAGCGAATTGACCTGGGTCAACCTTTTATTGCAATGGTGGATTTTGCTCATACGCCCAATGCTATGCGCGTAGCCATCGACACAATAAGGGAAATGGTGCCAAGCAAACGAGTAATTGTTATTTTCGGATCGGCTGGGTTGCGAGATCGTGAGAAACGCCGGATGATGGCAGAAGTCGCAATAGAACTTGCAGATATCAGTATTCTGACAGCCGAAGACCCGCGCACAGAATCGCTAGAGGTTATCCTTGAAGAAATGGCAATTGGTGCGCGCTCCAAAGGGGGAGTGGAAAAAAAATCCTTCTGGCGCATCCCAGACCGGGGCGATGCAATCCGTTTTGGAGTCCATTTGGCCGAACCGGGTGATGTTGTGGTCGCCTGTGGGAAGGGTCACGAGCAATCCATGTGTTTCGGAACGATCGAATATCCATGGGATGATAGGATGGCTGTTAGGGTTGCCCTGGCTGAATTGCTTGGGAAGAAAAGTCCAAAAATGCCTTATTTACCTACATCAGGTGCAAAGAAATGACCATCCAAGATCTTTGGCATTCCCAGGTCACACTGACTGGTAAACACGTCCGCCTTGATCCGATGACCGATGAACATGTATCGGGATTGGCTGAGGCTGGGCGGGACGCGTCCATCTGGAAATACATGGTTTATGGTAATTTAACCTCTGATAATGAAATGGGTGCGTGGGTACGGGAAATGCTAAGAAGACAGGCCGCTGGGACAGATCTGAACTTTGTTGTAATACATTTGGCAAGCGGGAAGATCGCTGGGGCAACACGTTACCTTGAAATGCGGCCGGAACACCATTCGTTGGAAATTGGAGGAACCTGGTACTCGCCGGAATTCCAGCACACAATCGTGAATACCGAATGTAAATACCTTTTATTGAAGTATGCATTTGAGACATTGGGTTGCATCCGCATCCAATTCAAGGCAGATGCGCGCAATGAACGCTCGGCGCGAGCCATCGAGCGACTCGGCGCACAACGGGAAGGACTGCTGCGTAACCACTATATACTCCCGGATGGAATGATCAGAGATTCGGTATTTTTCAGTATTCTGGACAAGGAATGGCCAGGAGTAAAGATCAAGCTGGAAGAGAAATTAAAACAATAGAATCTTTCCCGTTACATTGACAGGCACAATTACTCGCTGACATAGACCATCCGGGATATTCAGCTATTGTGTTCCTGAATAGATCCAGCATGGAGGATCTTTGTCAAACGCCCGGTGTCTTTGTGAGACACCGGGCGTTTGATTTTAGGGAGTTAGCGTCTGGGACCGCGCCGTTCATCACTTCGTCCGTTGGGGCGCCGATCACCGCCAGGGCGGCTTCCACCAGGACGACCTCCGCCGCTTTTACGAGCGTCTCTTTCCTGGGCTTCCTCGATCGTCCATCCTTCGAGCACAGCCTGTCGGGAAAGACGGATCTTGCCCATGGGGTCGATACCGGTCACCATCACAGTGATTTCATCCCCCATTTTTACCACGTCTTCAACTTTCTCGACGCGCTCACTATCCAGTTGCGAGATATGTACCATACCATCTTGTCCAGGAAGGATTTCCACAAAAGCACCAAAGTCGGCAATGCGAACAACCTTACCAGTATAGATGCGACCTAATTGCGGTGTTTCAGTGATGGCTTCGATCCGTTCACGAGCCAGTTCAGCTCCTGCGCCATTCGTGGATGCAATATAAACTGTACCGTCTTCCTGAATATCGATTTTTGTCCCGGTCTCTTCCTGCAGAGCGCGGATATTTTTACCGCCAGGTCCGATGATGGCACCAATTTTATCGGACGGAATCTTGACAGTAGTAATGCGCGGGGCATGCGGCTTCAATTCAGGGCGTGGTGCGGGAATAACTTCCAGGATTTTGCTGAGAATGAAAAGTCGTGCTTGGCGTGCCTGTTCAAGAGCCTCTTTCATGATCTCTGTGCTCAAACCTGAGATCTTAATATCCATCTGAAGGGCAGTGATGCCTTCTGCGGAACCGGCCACTTTAAAATCCATATCTCCCAGATGATCTTCGGTACCCTGGATGTCAGTTAGGATGACATATTTCCTGCCTTCCATAACCAGACCCATGGCTACTCCAGCAACAGGAGCTTTGATTGGGACGCCGGTGTCCATCAGAGCTAAAGTAGATCCGCATACCGAAGCCATCGATGATGAACCATTGGATGCCATCACCTCGGATACCAAGCGCAGAGCATATGGGAATGTCTCTTCAGAGGGGATGACGGGCAACAGTGCCCGTTCGGCCAGGGC
>Ga0209777_10009564_pt1 | contig 10411 bp, 6 predicted proteins | sample FrelakmetHBP12HB_FD_187147 | JGI IMG/M metagenome (GOLD analysis project Ga0209777, IMG submission 187147) | Freshwater lake sediment microbial communities from the University of Notre Dame, USA, for methane emissions studies -HBP12 HB (SPAdes)... | ecosystem: Environmental > Aquatic >... | reverse complement strand
AGCTCACCACTGAACAGCGGCACGGGTCGGCGAGCCAAAACAAGGCTAGCCATTTGAATTCCCCTCAAAGTGGCTTCATCGCCGGCGGCGTCAGCATCCAGGGCCAGCGCTAGGTTAGAGGTCCAGCGGCTGAACAGCCCTATATGTTTCTCAGTGATAGCAGTCCCCAGACTGGCTACAACATTAGCAAAACCATACTGATGGGCCATTATGACATCAATATAGCCTTCCACAATTACGGCCAGGTTTTGTTGCTTTAAGGCCAACTTAGCCCTGTCCAGGCCATAAAGACAGCCACCTTTGTCAAAGAGGACAGTCTGGGGCGAGTTAAGATACTTGGGCAAAGAATCATCCAGTGCCCGTGCCCCAAAGCCAATGACGCGACCTTGTTCATCTCGCACAGTAAACATCAGCCGCTTGCGGAAACGGTCATAACTGCCCCCACCCTCCCTGGACACAACCAGGCCAAGAGCTAACAACTCCTGCTCTTGATAACCCTGCCCCAGCATATACTGACGCAGCGTCTCCCAGCTATCGGGGCTGAAGCCCAGCTCAAAATCAGCGATGGCCTGCTGGCTGATGCCTCGTCCCTCCAAATAGCGCCGTGCCAACTCCGCTCCGGGCGACTGAAGCAGCAAATCATGGTAGAAGCGGGCGACAGCCGAATTGGCCTGATAGAGCCTCTCCCTCTCCTTATCCCGTGCTTCATCCTTACGCTCCAGCAAGACCCCGGCTCGCTCTGCCAGCAACCGCAACGCCTGCCCAAACTCCAGGTTCTCCTTCTTCATGATGAAGGCGAAGATATCCCCACCGCTACCACAACTGCCGAAACAATGCCAACTCTGACGCTCAGGGAAGACAAAGAAGGAAGGATGCTTCTCAGCATGAAAAGGGCACAACGCCTTGAAGTTGCGCCCTGATTTTTGCAAGTTCGTATATTGGGAGATAACCTCCACTATATCCAAGCGCTGTTTGATCTCTTCGATGGCACTCATTTAATAACCTGCCTAACGACGGCCTACTTTGAAAACAGCGGGAAGCCTCTCGACCACCATCCAGGCAAACTGGTCAGTCATGCCGGCGATATAGTCAATCACCTGTCTCTGCACAGGCTCGCCCCTAAGAGAATACTCCCCGGGCAATTCATGGGGATGCTCCAGGAAATAGCTGTAGAGGCGACGCAGCGTCAGACGTGCCCGCTCCGCCTCCAGTTCAGCAGAACGCGCCTTATATACCTTCTGGAAAAGAAAGTCACGCAGACAACTGCTGGCCTTAAGCACTTTTGGACTCATGTTAAGCGCGGGCCTCTCTATAGAGGGCAGCAGCCGTTCACCGGTCACCGCCCAGGAGCAAGCCACTATATCTGTGACCAGGGTGTTGATACGCTCAGAGTGGGAGGCGCCCAGCACCTGGAGCACCTCGTCAGGTATATCAGCAGGGGATAGCAGGCCAGCTCGGAGAGCATCCTCCAGATCATGGTTAATGTAGGCCACAACATCGGCTATCTTGCACACATCCCCCTCTAGAGTGCCCACTTCACCCCAGCCCAGGCCCAGGATGTCGCTGAAGGTCTTGGAGTGATTGATTATGCCGTCCCGCACCTCCCAGGTAAGGTTAAGTCCCTGGCCATCTCGCTCCAGCACATCCACCACCCTGAGGCTCTGCTCATTATGTCTGAAGCCACCCGGGGAAAGCTCATTCAATACATCCTCACCCACATGGCCAAAGGGAGTATGGCCCAGGTCATGCCCCAGGGCAATGGCCTCGGTGAGGTCTTCATTCAAATTCAATGCCCGGGAGATAGTGCGAGCGATCTGGGCCACCTCCAGGGTGTGAGTCAAGCGTGTTACAAAATGATCACCCAGGGGAGCGATGAACACCTGGGTCTTATGCTTGAGACGCCGAAAAGCCTTGCAATGTATTATGCGATCCCGGTCGCGCTGGAACTCGGTGCGCAGCGGCGAAGGGGCTTCTGGCCTGAGCCGCCCTCTGGAGCAGCGGCTACGCATAGCGAAGGGAGAAAGCTTCTCCTCAAACCTTTCCAGACGCTGGCGGACGCCGAGATATGCAGCATCCATAGCATTCCTCAGTCCTGGCCGCGAGTCACTAGCCGCCACAAGGAGGGACTGGTCAAGCGGCGTTCTACCTCAGCTATGATTTCCCTGGTGGTGTCAATCATATCTGGACTCACCGACACAGATGTGATCCCCCAGGCCACCAGCTTCTCTGTGAGATCAGGATAAAAAGAAGGGGCCTGTCCACAAATGGAACTGGTGATACCCCGTCGCGAGGCAGCTTTTATGGCTATTCCCAGAGATGAAAGCACTGCCTCGTCACGCTCATCAAATTCATCGGCCAGTTTGGAACTATCCCTGTCCAATCCCAAGGTAAGCTGGGTAAGATCATTGGAACCTATGGAAATACCATCAATGCCCACATCTATGAATTTATCGATCAAGGCGATATTTGAGGGAACCTCCACCATCATCCACAGCTTAAAATTATCTGACTGGTGCAACCCCTCCTCTTCCAGTATGCCCTTGACCTTAGTCATCTCCTGCACAGTGCGCACGAATGGTATCATCACCCACAGGTTTTTATAGCGCTGCCTCACCCTCTTTATCGCCTCTGTCTCCAGCTTGAAGATATCGCGCTCTCTAACATAGCGGGAGCAACCCCGGTAACCCAGCATGGGGTTCTCCTCCAACTCCTCATAGAGCTGTCCACCGGTCAGGTTGCGGTACTCATTGGTCTTGAAATCTGTAGTGCGGTAGACCACAGGACGTGGCTCGAAGGCAGAGGCGAAGGCGACCAGGCCCTCGGCCAGCCGCTCAATAAACTCCTCACCGCGTCCCTGGCTAAGCATATAGCGGGGATGTTCCCCAATCCGGGCGATCATAAACTCAGCGCGCAGCAGCCCTACCCCATCAACATCGCGCTGAGCCACCCGGTCAGCCAGCTCCGGGTCAGCCAGATTAACATAGACCTTAGTGGTAGTCTTAAGGTGCTCCCGTCTTACCTGGGTTGGGGCTGCTATCTCAGCAGGAAGCAAGTTACCCTGGTAAACCCTGCCCCGAGAGCCATCTATGGTGACCGTCTGGTCATCACGTAGAGTGCGTGTAGCTGACTCGGTGCCCACCACACAGGGTATGCCCAGCTCCCGGCTGACAATGGCAGCATGAGCGGTACGACCGCCGCGGTCAGTAACAATGGCCGCCGCCCGCTTCATCGCCGGCACGTAATCTGGGCTGGTCATCTCCGCCACTAGGATATCACCATTCTTTACACGGTGGATTTCTGAGGCCTGCGATACTAATCTCACAGGGCCAACCGCCAGGCCAGGGCTAGCCGCCACCCCCTGCAAAAGCGCATGGCCTTTTATCTCAGGGGCTTTCTTGACATCATATTTTAAAGTGGTCACCGGGCGGGTCTGCACTACATAGAATTGGCCATTCTCCTTGGCCCATTCCACATCCTGGGGGAACTTGTACAGCTCCTCTATCCGCTTGCCCAGGGTAGCCAGATGCACAATATCCTCATCACTCAGCTTGGATGCCGCCTGACGGTCCAAGTCCACTGACACCTTGATATTGGCCTCATGCCCCAATTTGCCACCAGGATTCTTGATGAGCTGCCATTCCTGTGGGTTGATCTTCTTATCCAAGATAGCCAGGGATTTCTTGTCCACGATATAAAGGTCAGGGGTCACCTCTCCAGAGACAATGGCCTCACCCAAACCAAACACGGCTTCAATGACTATCTTCTTCTGATCGCTACTCACCGGCTCGATGGTGAACATCACCCCAGATGCCTCGGACTGGATCATCCTCTGCACCGGAACAGCGATTCCCACCTTCATGTGATCAAAATTGTGTTGCTGGCGATAGAAAATGGCCCGCGGCTCAAAAAGTGAGGCCCAGCACTCTTGTACCGCAACCACCACCTCATCATCACCCTGCACATTGAGAAAAGTTCGCTGCTGACCAGCGAAGGAGGCTTCGGGTAAGTCCTCAGCGGTGGCTGAAGAACGCACCGCCACCAGACCACGGCCCAACTGAACATAAGCTTGTTTTATTTTCTGGGCTAGCTCAGGAGGCATCAGGCTGGTGGTGATAGCTTCCTTGACCTCAGAGGCCACCTGTTGCAGCCTTCGGGAATCGTTGGTATCCAGGTCTTGCAGCAGCTTGGGAATTATTTCATAAAGTCCAGCCTGCCTCAAGAAATAGTAATAAGCTTCAGCAGTAACTATAAAACCAGGCGGCACCGGGATTTTAGCTTTGGTGAGCTCGCCTAAGTTGGCCCCTTTGCCACCTACGAGAGAGAGATGCCCTCTATCCACCTCAGCAAACCAGGCAATGACCCTTCCGTCCTGATGCATCAGCCTGTTCCCTCCTGCAATTCAAAAATAAGATTATTACGACAGTCTACTAACCGCCAATCGGGCAAGTTACCTTTGAATGGGCTGATAAATTAAGACGACAGTTGATTATACTATGCTAGGGTCACGGTAAGTCAAGTCTTGTCCCAAAAGCAAACCTTGCTCCACCCCCTTCTTCCTCAACTTCGCCACCTCCTTTTCCACCTCTTCCAACATTTCCTAGTGGTCTTACCTGTATTCTTCTAGCATGCGAAGGCGTGACTGTATCCTGAGAAAGGCCTAAAGCTGTGTATATAGAAGCCGAAGAAAGGGAAACCCAAGCGGGACCCCAAGTAAACTCTGCGGTGATACATTGCTTACCCCCACAGCGTTCTCTGACAATCTTAGTTTACCTCAAAGTGCACTACTGATGCAATTTCGACTGACTTGGAGTGCGTTGGCGGCGCTTGCGCCATATCTGTATCCAGACGAAAAGCAGCAGGCCAAAGACCACCAGGCTCAGATAACTTATAGTGCGGTCAACCAGCACCAGGGAAGACGCATCTTCCCTGGACAAGAAGAGCAGGAACAGGCCAGTGAGCCCCGTCTCCACCAAACCCAAGCCGCCTGGGGTGGCGGGCAAGGCCACAAGTATAGCGGTGGCTAAGGAGGCAAACAGGATAAGCCCTATCCCAGGGTATAACCCCAGGGCATAGCTCACCATAAGATAGCGCCCCGCCTCCAATAGCCAGATGACGACAGTCAACAGCAGAAGAACAGGAACCTGGCGGAAGCTGCCCAGGGTGCCTTCGTGGAAAGGACGGTACAGAGAGCGCAAGCGGGAGGGCAAATGCCTCTCCAGACGGCTACCAAACCGCCACATGACCACAACCAGGGCGACCACGGCTACCAGCATGGCCAGCCCGGCTACCAATATGATTATAGCCGCCCCACCAGCCACACCCTGCCAGAAAGCCAGAGCAGCGACCACGAGCAAGATAACCACTACCAGAAGATCTATAACACGCTCAGCCAGCACTGTGCCCAACGTCTTGGTGAAGCTAACCTCGGTGTCCTCCTTGAGAAGATAGGCACGGTAAACATCGCCCAGGCGTGCGTAGAGTATGCAGTTGACAAAGAAGCTCAGCAACATGATCTCGGTGAGCCGGGGTAACTTAGGCAGTTCATCACGAAAGCCGACGTTTCGGAGCATAATCCGCCAGCGAAACGCCCGCAGGGGAAAAGTAGCATAATAAACTACAAAGGCCAGAATGTAGAATAGCGGCCGGATACCCTTCATCTGCTCCCAGGTGTCGCCAAAGTTGATATTCAGTCTGGTGAAGATAAAAATCAGGAAGGCCAGCGCCAGTATAAAGGTGATCACGGTGCGCAAGTTAAGGAAGCGCCGCTTGAGGGAAACCTGCGAAATTTCCCCGGCCTCGGCCGATTGATTGCCTTTGTTTTCAGCCATCAGAGCCTGCCTTTTTATTACAGCGGCCGCTTGCCCGGCATCCCTGGGCGGCGGGGATAGCGGGGCGGGGTGGCAGCTATCTTTTCAATGACGACCAAATGGCGATTATCAGCTAACTCAGGAAGCTCTACAAGCTTAACCCCTCGGAGTCGGCCACACAAGAGAGCTATAGCTCTGTCGGCCTGGGATATCTCCTGTTCGATATCACCCTTCTTCTGAGCTATAAAAATACCAGCAATGCGACAAAAAGGCAAGCACAGTTCAGACAATGTGGCCATTCCGGCCACTCCGCGGGAGACAGCCGTATCGAACTGCTCTCGGTAGGCTGACAAATGAGCCACCTCCTCAGCACGGCCAGTAACCACTTCCACATCCTCCAGTCCCAGTTTTGCTACCAGACGGTCCAAGAAGGTGGCCTTTTTAGCCACCGACTCCAGCAGCGTCAGATGAATCTGGGGCCAGACGATCTTGAGGGGCACCCCCGGCAACCCCGCTCCACTGCCCACATCTATGACCCTGAGTCCCAGGATATTCGTCGCCAGGGCCAGGCTTACCGTCAACGAGTCCAGGAAATGCTTAATCTGCACCTCCTGGTAGTCCACGATGGCGGTCAGGTTAAAGCGCTGGTTCCAGTACACCAGCTCCTGATAATAGGCCTGAAACTGCTCTAGCTGACGTGACGTCAAGACTATTCCCAGTCTAGCAGCACCACCAATAAGTTTTTCCATAGTTTATCCATCACCGAAGCAATAGGAATTATATCATGTGAGTCTGGTTGAGTCCTTCCTGAGATTATGATATTAACGGGGTGTCCCCAAAATATGCTTACTGAGCCGGTGGATGATTCTAAAAAGTGCCCTAAACAACCAACTGCTCTTCAAATTGACATTGATTGTGGGAGACTGTATACTGCCCAAGGGGTGATGAGGCGGGGAACTACCAATAAAGGAGGGTATCATGGCCGGAATCCTCTCTTATGGCGCCTACCTGCCCTATTACAGACTGAGCCGGGAAACTATCGCCAAGGCCTGGGGAGGCCGCCCCATAGGCGGGGAGCGCTGCGTAGCTAACCACGATGAAGACAGTCTGACTATGGCAGTGGAGGCCGCCACCGACTGTATCAGGAATGTTGACCGTCAGGGCATCGGCGGCTTCCTTTTCGCCTCCACCACTTCTCCCTACAAAGAGAAGCTTTGCTCCCCTGTGGCGGCCACCGCCCTGGACCTGGGGGCAAAGCTCATTACCGCCGACTACGCCAACTCCCTCAGAGCAGGCGCCTCAGCCTTTAGGGCAGCCCTGGATGCAGTAAAGAGTGGCTCAGCTCGTTCCATCCTTGTAGCTGCCGCCGATTGTCGCCTGGGTGCACCACAGTCGGAGATGGAGCAGCGCTTTGGCGATGCCGCCGCTGCCCTACTCATTGGCGATGGCCGTGTAGTGGCCACAGTGGAAGCCAGCTACTCTCTGGCCCACGAGATGGCTGACGTCTGGAGGAAAGAACAGGATAAGTTCGTTCGCACCTGGGAAGACCGTTGGGTGGCAACTTACGGCTATACCGAGAATATGCAAAAGGCCATCTTTGGACTGATGAAGGAACAGGGGCTTTCAGCTAAAGATTTCGCCAAGGCGGTGCTTTCTGCCCCCGATGCACGCAGCCAGCAGGGGCTGGCCCGCAATCTGGGCTTTGACATCAAGACTCAGCTCCAGGACCCACTCATCAACGTAGTGGGAGAGGCAGGCGCAGCCCAGGCGCTGCTGATGCTCGTGGCCGCCCTAGAGGAGGCTAAGCCCGGCGATAGGATTCTCCTGGCAAGTTACGGCGATGGCTGCGACGTCTTCAGCTTGAAGGTGACTGAGGAAATCACCCGGCACAAAGGAAAATGCCGCTTCAAATCCGGCCTCAGTTTCAAGAGGCCATTACCCACATACGAAAAGTATTTGGTCTTCCGCGGCCTGGTAGGAGAGCCCCTGGAAATAGGGCCTTATGTTCTTCCCTCAGCACCGGCGATGTGGCGCACTGAGGACTGGGTGCTTCGGGGACATGCCAGCAAATGCCGACGCTGTGGACTGGTCACCTTCCCCATCCAGAGGGTGTGCTATCGCTGCCAATCCAAAGATGAGTTTGACCAGGTGCGCCTGTCAGACAAAAAGGGTAAAGTATTCACCTACTCCCTGGACAGCCTGGCCGGGGTGGTTGACCCGCCCCTGATACAGACCATAGTCGAGATGGACGATGGAGGGGCCCGAATCTACACTGGCATGACAGACTGCGACACTCAGGAGATGAAGGTAGGGCTGCCTGTGGAGCTCACCTTGAGGCGGATGCACGAGGCTGGTGGTTTCTACAACTACTTCTGGAAGTGCCGACCTATCAGAGGAGGACAGTAAAATGGAAGGCATTAGAGACAAAGTAGCTATCATCGGCATGGGCTGCACCCAGTTCGGAGAGCTTTGGGATAAGGGCCCAGATGATATGATTATAGACGCAGCCTATGAGGCCTACGCTGACGCCGGCATAGAGCCTAAAGACCTCCAGGCAGCCTGGGTGGGGGTGTGCACCGGCCATCCCCTGGGGATGTCAGGGAGCTGCCTGTCCGAGCCTTTGAAACTGCAACGGATACCGGTAACCCGGGTGGAGAACTTTTGCGCCAGTGGGCTGGAGGCTCTACGCAATGCTGTATACGGCATAGCCTCAGGGGCCTATGACCTGGTGCTGGCCCAGGGTTTTGAGAAGCTCAAGGACAGCGGTGTGGCCGGTCTGGGGGCTGGCCGGGGTGTGCACCCGGTGCGGGAGATGCGGCGCACTGCGCCGGGCACCTTCGCTTTCATTGCTACCCGCTACTTCCACGCCTATGGCCTCACTCCGGAGGAAGGCAAAAAGATACTTGCCAAGATCGCCGTCAAGAACCATCACAACGGCAGCCTCAACCCCAGAGCACACCTGCGCCGCGAGGTGACGCTGGAGCAGGTGCTCAACTCCCCCATTATTGCCTGGCCCCTGAGCCTCTTTGACTGCTGTGGTAACAGCGACGGCTCGGCGGCGGCCATTCTCACCAGGGCTGACCTGGCCAAGAAGTTCCGCCCTGACCCGATATATGTTAAGGGATTGGCTCTAGCAGTCAATCCCATTATCCCCCACTTCGAGCCGGGCTTCGACTGGACAGGCTTTGAGATCAACCGAATAGCCAGCCGCAGCGCCTACGAGCAGGCTGGCATCAAGAACCCCCGTAAGGAGCTTGACCTGGCTGAAGTGCATGACTGCTTCACCATAACTGAACTGGTCATCTACGAGGACTTCGGCTTCAGCCCCAGGGGACGGGCCAGGGAGGATGTCGAGGCTGGCACCTTCACCTTGAAAGGCGAGTTGCCGGTCAATAGCGACGGTGGGCTGAAGGCCTTTGGCCACCCCATCGGGGCCAGTGGTCTGAGGATGACCTATGAAGTTTACAAACAGCTCCAGGGCAAAGCGGAGCAACCGGTGCGTCAGCTCAAAGACCCCAAACTGGGCTTGGCTCACACCCTGGGCGGCCGCCCTGAGATTTCCTGCGTGGCCGTTTACGGCCGCGATTTGGGCTAACTGCATCATCTGAGACTGCTAAAAAGAGAGCCGAGTAACTTCCTGGGAGGGGAGTTGAGGGTGCCCCCCAACTCCCCTCCCAATTCCCCCAAGAGTGGGGGACTAAGGGTGCTGCAAAAAGCTATTTTCGTGCGTACCTAGATACAGACTCAACCACCACCGTCCGAGACAACAGGTCCGTCGGCCTGAATCCAGGCATCTATGCCACCGACCAAATTGTAAACTGAACTAAAGCCATGACTGACCAGAATCTGACTAGCCTTGGCGCTCCTGATGCCGGTTTTACAGTAGACCAGTATCTTCTTGTCCTTGTCCAATTCAGCCAACCTATCTTGGAGCTCAGCTACGGGGATCAAGATCGCATTCGGCAGATGGCCAGACTCATACTCCTCCTTGGTTCTTACATCAAGAACGACGAGGTTAACCTCCTCCTGAATAAGCAATTTCGCCTCATCCACAGACAGGTTTTGGTAGGTTGAGGGAACGGTGGTGGTTGCTGTTGGGGTGGGAGACTCGATTTGGGTGTATATATCGCTCACAACTAAGAAGGATGACTCCCAATACTCACGCGGTAACTCGTCTCGCAGCCGCAAGTAGTGAGCATCCCTGGTAGGAAATATTTTATAACCCTCTACTATTACTCTGTCTCCGACATGTATGGCTGTTCCATCTGTTTGGTCTACTATAGTGATGACTCCGTTTTGGAAACTAGCTCTGTAGTCAGATGGCCAAAAAACTGTAAGACCCTCTACATAGAGAGAGCGCCCATAGAACGTCAGCTCGCCAGTAATTGAAGCCTTCTTTTGTACCCAAGAATCGGATACCCCTTGGGCATCAAGTACCCAGGCCCCTAGCAATGGCTTCGACCGCAGAAAGAGAAGCGTGCTATCTTCTACTGAGATAATATCTATGTTGAATATTTTGGAGTCCTGTCGGATGTTCAGATGAACCCCTTCGCCCACGCACCAAAAGGGACCGGTTGCGGAAGAAGGCAAGGGTTGTTTCATAA
>Ga0209777_10009563_pt1 | contig 10411 bp, 15 predicted proteins | sample FrelakmetHBP12HB_FD_187147 | JGI IMG/M metagenome (GOLD analysis project Ga0209777, IMG submission 187147) | Freshwater lake sediment microbial communities from the University of Notre Dame, USA, for methane emissions studies -HBP12 HB (SPAdes)... | ecosystem: Environmental > Aquatic >... | reverse complement strand
GTTTCCAGAATTAGGGAAGAAGTATTGGGGTATGCACATTTGGGCTCGTGGATATTTTGTAAGCACTGTGGGTATCAATAGCACCGTGATACAGAATTATGTGAAAGAGCAAGCAGAGGAGCAAATAAGGCCACCGACAAGGTCGGTGGTAGTTTACTATTAGCAATTTTATTGAACTCAGATGCTTTAGGGAAAAAGACTCAGGAAAACATTTTGGTGGGCATCGAAAAAGGGACATAATATCCTGCGACTGGGCTTAGAGTTCATACCTGTGATTCCTCATGTTTATCATGCTCAAATCGTTGACGCGGGATATCAAATAAATCATGTAAAATTTGCCAATGTCCCTATCCGGAGCTGAATCTCTACCTGATTTTACAGATGCTGAACGTCACCTTTTTTGAAAATGGTGACGTTCACTCAGCAATCTGCAAACTACGATTACAAAAAAATCAAATTTCAAAGAACCACTATTAACCGGACACTACTGCTTCGAAATAAATTGCGGCGGTGTTAAGGTTTTACAAAACCAGCCTTCATAGCATCCTCAACTAACTTATTGTATTTAGATGTCTTGGCGGACTCAATATATTTAGATTTTTTCACTTCTTTCATCATTTTTTTTAAAGATTTATAAGGGTTCTTTTTGATCACGCTATTAGCAACCGACGATGGCACTCCTTTGCCAAGATCTGGGTCTACCATATAAGTTACCCTGGTGTTATCACGGTCAATCCAATCGAGTGTAAATAATGAATTAAATGAAGGCATTCTGACATATCCTTTGCCTGAATCATAGCTCATTTCATTGGTCAAGTCGCCGTAAATAAGATACCGGCCTTTTTCAAGATTCATTATTACTTTGCTTTTAATTACCATATCCCTGTCTGTAAGTAGAGTAACATGTTGATGAACCCAGAATATAAAAACATCGTTTTTGTCATCTACGACTTTTAAAATTTTTGTTTCTTTGCAATCTTCCATCCATTCTGGATAATTGGCAATATCTCTGATGACCACGCCAACTACTTCAATTCTAGCGGGGATAACGCATGTAGCTTTAGCCGCGACATAATCTCTGCCGGCAACTACACTCGTATATATTTGGCATCTATCTTCAGTGTCGACAAGTTTCCATTGATATCTGTCGGCGGCAAAACTGGTTGAGGCAACAATTAAAAGCATCAGGACTACAGTAATGATAAAATTTCTTTGATCCATAAAATCCTCCTGTTTGTTTTGTTTGATATTCTTCTCTGGACATATTCAGCATTTTGACGCCAAAATAACGCGAAAACCTATTGCATGCAGGCAATGATTTGTCAAGAAATATGCAGATCGGGTTGAACCTTAATATAGGTTGTGGTATTAATTACAACCTGAGAAATACATAATAGTTCTTGTTGAAAATTATTTCTGTTGTGACATGGAATTCATCTGATTTCCCGATACTGAAGAAATCAGATCTTTCCCGAATATCCAGAAATAAATAGTTCCGATAAGTCCGCAAGCGAAGGCAGTAAAGAAGTTTACCTGTGGCGACATTTGCCAGAGGAAGGCTCCGCCAAAAGCGCCGATGGAAACAATGATATCCCGAATCAAATAGTATAGACCAAACATTCCGGCCTTTTTGTCTTCCGGCGCCAGATCCATAATCAACGCTTTGCGCGTCGGCTCGCCAAATTCCTTGAGGCCGCGGATAATAAAAGCCACAACCATCATCCAGAAAGAGTGCGCGAAAAAAATGACAAGAGGGAAAATAGTAAAGTTGAAAAACGTAATCACGACGAAAGGTTTTTTCGTAGAGCGGTCGGCCATATAGGCAACCGGCAAATAGATCAACAAGGCCGTGGTCATTTCAATAGCGGTAAGAATTCCAAACTCAGTTGCAGAGATGCCATTATATTTTATGCACCAGACAACCACAAAGGCATAAGGAATTTGCTCGGCAAAACGGATAAGAATATCGGAAACAAGCAAATTGCGAAGTGAGGGATTCATATACCGCCAGAGGCGCGAAGGGCGCTTTTCCGCTTTTCCGCGCGCACCTTTATCATCTTCAATCATAATTTGCTGCAGGAGAAGGGAAACGATACCCAGAATGAAAGCCCCCACGAAAGCCAGTCGCACGCCTGATTTTTCTCCATAGATGCCGATTAAAACTCCGCCGATGATAGGTCCCAGAGCCATTGGCAGCCGTCGGACAAGCGAATGCAGCGAAACCCCCATGGTGCGTTTATCCGGCGGCAGTATGCGGGAAACAAGGCTCATGGTTGCTGGAAGTGAGATTGCCGACCAGGAAAGGAAAAATATTGCGCCTACAAGCACTGCCTGCCAGTAGGGGAAAATAATGACAGTGGTGTAACCAAACAGGGCAATCAAGTTGAAAACCAGCAGTGCTTTTTTGTAGCCCAGACGGTCGCTCAAATAGCCGCCCGGAAATGAGTAGAGGGCTGAAAGAAGATTGGTCATGCCGTTGAGCAGGCCGATGGTAATTGCGCCGCCACCCAATGCCATAAGATAAATCGGCAAAAAGCGTTCGGCCATTTTCTCTCCCATGCCGACCAGGACGACCATAGCGAGCAAGGCCACTATACTTTTTCTCAGGCCGAAAAATTCAGCTATTTTTTCCCGTAAGCGCATTTCACTATGTTCCTTCAAGCAATTCCGCTCCTAACTTTTCTTGTTTAATGTGAATATTCTTTATTGTGAAACTCCAATTCTAATGAAACTCAGATATTACAAACGTAGTGCAGTAATATCTGTAAGTTGAATTATCCCACGTGCGAAGCTAAGTGGGACTATATTAATGAGACCCAATCTTCAGAAACAAAGTGCACTGAAGGTAGCCGGTCGAATTATCCCGCATAACCGGGGTATAATACCCCGCAGCTTGCTGCGGAATGTTTCCAAGGCTTGCTTTGGGGTTCATACCCGTGATTGCTTGTGCATTTCCTTGCCGGACTAATATTTTACTTACACAAGTTTATATTTGCCTAGATGTGAAAAGGTTATGGACACAGTAGTACATTTTTTGCCCAGAGGCAAAGAAATTGGCACACAGCAAATTGCCGCCTCTCCAGAGATTACTTCTTTCCTATTGATATATGTATCTTCAAGGCAGTCAATCCATTCCATATTTCGCCGTCACCGACGAATTTTTTAAAATCTTTGGTTGAATATCTTATAACGCATGTAGGCGTGGCTTTGATATTATTTTCCTTAATGATGGCGTTGAGCATTGTTAAAATTGATTTTTCATCAAATATTTTCCATGATATTTTCTGCTCATTGAGATAAACGATCAAAGCATCTTCCGTCTGGATATGTCTGTCCTGTGCCGCATCAAAAAATTTTTTGCGAATATGAAGAACGCTATTTGCGTCGGGATTGGAATTTATCGCGTAAAGATAATATTGGGCGTAAATGGACGTGGGGCTATGAAGGGGAACGTCAACAAACGTTATTTTTACCTTGTTTGTTGCCAGTAATTTCTTCAACAGCGGTTCAGCTTTTGTATCAATGCGTCGGCAAGGCGGGCAGAAATAATCGGCAAACATAATAATCTCGTAAGGCCCTTTGCCCAGAGAAGGGACAGCCTTGTCGATTGTTTGCCCGTAGACCGGTGTGACGGAACCAGAAAAAGTAAATAAAATAATTAAATATCCCAACAAACTAAAAAGCAACAACGGCAGTTTATGAATCCTGAACATAGGAAAATCAACCTCCCCTAGAAAATATAGCCACATTCGGCGGCGGTTTTCATGCCACGCGGAAGGAACTTCGTAGTTAATAATAAACGACGTGAGCAGCACAATTGAAAAGGCCAGACAAAAAGGGCAATAAACGTCGTTTTGCACCTGAAAGGCATATAGATGGACTTCCACGCCTATGCCCACGGCTAAAAACGCCCGCACAAAAGAATATTGCCTGAAAGCGGCAAAGACAATGATAGCCGTCATATAAGCGATGCCGACCCATTTGAGATCAATGCTCCAGATATCGCCTTTCAGATAACTGCATGCCGTATCGCAGTAGTCGTAATACGCCATAAGACCGATACCGATCAGCGAAAGCGCAATTGTCATATGGTCAAGATATTTTTTTATGAAATCTTTTATGATCATTATTGATGGTATTCTCAGCGCGTTTTTGTATCTATCATCTTTAGAAGAATTTCTTTATAAATTTCAAAGCCACATTGACCAAAATAATAAGCACAGGAACTTCAATAAGCAAGCCGATTTTCTCATGTTTGCAATATAGCCAAATAACCATAAGTATCAACAATTATTTTTTGTAAATTTAATATATGACCGAGTAAAAGATATAGGCAATAATGTTCTTGACGGTTATTTCTATCTTAATGTAGATTTGTTCCGGCGCATAAACAGGATGAAAAAATAATGGCTAAAATATTAATCGTTTATCACTCGCAGACAGGCAACACGGAAAAGATGGCGCATGCCGTAGCTGAAGGAGCGAAGTCTATTGAAGGAGTAGAAGTAATTTTGAAAAAGGCCGGAGACGCCGCGCTGGAAGATCTATTGAAAGCCGATGGTTTGGCTCTCGGCACGCCGGAAAATTTTGGTTACATGTCCGGGATGGTGAAGGATTTTTTTGACCGTACTTTTTATAGTGCGCAGGAAAAAGTCTTCCGCAAACCTTTAGTTATTTTTATTAGTGCCGGTAATGACGGAACAGGGGCGCTCAGGGCTATTGAGCGCATCGCTTCAGGTTACAAATTTAAGACCGTTTATCAGCCGGTTATTGCCAAAGGGTCCATTACAGAAGAAATTATCAATCAATGCCACGAACTTGGCGCTACAATAGCTGGCGGTTGCCGGATGGGCATCTATTAACTTTTTTCCCTCAACGATGACAAGATTATGGTTTATGGCACAATCCTACTCACACAAGCGGCAGAAATTTTTCCGCCGCTGTAATAGAGTTAATTATTGAATTGTCTACCGCGTCCGGCGCGGCATTAGCGCTTGAGAGCTGAAATTCTACTAAGGCGTGTATTTGAACGACACTTTTAGTTTCGCGCGATATTCTACCACTTTGCCTTCTTCAATTCTCATGTCGAGTTCCTTGACTTCCGCAACCCGGACTTCCTTCAGACTTTTTGCAGCCAGTTCAACAGCCTTTTTGGCAGCGTCTTCCCATGATTTTTCACTGCCCCCGATAATTTCAATGACTTTATAAATGCTGCCCATAATCCTTCTCCTTTCTGTTTAATGAGTTGAAAAGAATAAACGTTACACACCAGCCCTTCAGCCGGTAATTAATGAATAAAGCAATCAATTAATTTAAAGGATCAATGCAGAACACTGCATCATAATCATATAAGAATAGCAATAGCAACGCCCGAATGAAAGTAAATGGAAAAGGCGGAACAAACAATATCGTTTATGAGAATATCTGTCTTGAGGTCAGATAATTTCGTCGAGTATCAACATAAGCCGGCAAAGAAAAAATTACTAAGAAAATAACAATTCATTTGTTTGATTGTAATTATACCTCTTATTAAAAAAACGTCAATCAGAAAATATGAAAAGTTTACTACTTACAACAAGTCAAGCAGTTGATATTCGTGAGGAAACAATGACCACTGGTCAGCTAGGATTTGCCTATGTTTTGATTGCATTTTTCAGAGAAATGTCGTATGGTAAAGAAACCTGTGGGGGGTGAAGGTGGTATTGTTGTATAAAAGACCCGCAGGGGATGAGATTCCCCCGCGTAAAAGTAATAAATGGAGGAATTTCATATGCATACATTTATATTAGACAAGCCTGACAATCTGATTGATTGGTGGGAAGAAAGCGTCACCAAATTCGCCGATAGAAGACTTTTCGGCACTAAAAACAAAAACGGTGTTTACGAGTGGTTGACCCGTAAAGAAGTAAACACCCGTATCGATAATCTCCGGGCAGGTCTGGCCCAGCTTGGCGTTAACGAAAGTGATGCCGTCGGTATCATCGCCAACAACCGTGTGGAATGGCCCGTTGCGGCTTTTGCAACCCGGGGACGCATCGCTCGTTTTGTTCCCATGTATGAAGCGGAACTTGTCCAGATCTGGAAATACATCATTACCGACAGTCAGATAAAAGTCCTTTTCGTTTCGAAGCCGGAAATCTATGAGAAAATAAAAGATTTTCCGAAAGACATTCCAACACTAAAACACATTTTTGTCATTGAGGCCGAAGGCGAGCACTCAATGGCTGCGGTCGAAAAGATGGGAGCGGCCAAGCCCGTTTCTCCTCAAAGTCCGAAAGCGGACGACATCGCCGAACTAATCTATACATCGGGAACAACTGGCAACCCCAAAGGCGTTCTGTTATCTCACGGTAACTTTACCAGCAATTCACATGCCGGCCTCAAGATGTATCCTGAACTTAAAAAAAACGAGGCGCTGACTCTGGCCATTTTGCCTTGGGCCCATTCTTACGGCCAGACCGCCGAGTTATTCGCGATCATTCGTCTGGGCGGCGCGATGGGCCTGGCGGAAAGCGCCTCAACCATTGTCAATGATATTTTCAGGTCAAACCAACTTTTTTAGTTGCAGTGCCCCGCGTCTTCAACCGGATTTACGACGGCCTGTGGAACAAAATGAATAAAGAAGGGGGACTGGCTAAAACCCTCTTTGTGATGGGTGTCGAAGCGGCCAAAAGAAAAAGAGAACTGGCTGCTCAAGGTCAATCCGATTTTATGACCAATATTAAATTCATTCTGGCGAATAAAATTGTCTTTCAGAAAATTCGGGAGCGTCTCGGCAGCAGACTAATGGGCTCGATGAGCGGCAGCGCGGCCATGAACCCCAAAATTGCCAAGTTCTTTTTTGACATCGGTGTTCCCATCTACGATTGTTACGGTCTGACGGAAACATCGCCGGCAGCTGCAATGAACGCCTCCTTCGATTACCGGCTGGGCAGTGTTGGCAAGGCCATCGACAAGGTCAAGATCGTCATCGATAAGTCTGTGGTTGAGGAAGGTGCTATAGACGGCGAGGTTATTGTTACGGTCCCAATGTCATGAAGGGCTACCACAACCGGCCGGAAGATACCAAAGCATCCATGACACCCGACGGCGGTTTCCGCACCGGCGACCGCGGACGATTGGATAAAGACGGATTCCTTTTTATCACCGGCCGCATCAAGGAACAGTATAAGCTGAAAAATGGGAAATTCTGTTTTCCCACCGCTCTGGAAGAAGAAATCTGTCTGGTGTCCTTTGTCCAGCAGGCGGTTATTTACGGTCTCAACCGGCCTTACAATATTTGCATCATCGTTCCCGATTTTGATGTTCTGCTGCACTACGCCAAAGAAAAAGGATTGCCGGCGGATATTAAAACGCTGGTGGAGCGTCAGGATATTATTGACATGGTTGGCGAGGCTATTACCAACCAACTGAAGGGCAAGTCCGGCGGTTATGAAATCCCCAAAAAGTTTCTGCTTCTTCCGGAACCATTCAGTGTGGATGGCGGCACGCTGACACAGACGCTGAAACTCAAACGCAATATTGTTCTGGCCAAATTAAAGGATTAGATTGAAGCGCTTTACAAAAATTAATTTCCATTCTTTCTCCCCCTCTCTCGTGTGACCTGCGAGGGAGGGAAGAACGTGAATAGTGAATGGTGAAAATGTAGGATGGATGAAGTGTGACCCTGAGAGACCTTTAGGTTATTCAGATTATTCAGGTTAAGCGAAGCGCATCCACCGGTGGTAATCATATAGACAGCATGCCGATGCAGAGAATCGAATCAAGGAACTCAAGTATGATTTTGGTTTTGACATTTTTAATAAGAAAAGTTTCTATGGTACGGAGGCGGCATTAAACATATTCATGCTGACTTACAATTTAATGAGTTTATTCCGCTTTGATGAATTCCGATGATTTATTCAATTTTCTCCCCGCTCATAACTTCATAGGTATAAAAAACGGTTGCCGGTGGCGTATAGAGTTTCTCCTAGGGTTTTTTCTCCAGTTTCAATGCCTCCGCCGGACATGTAGTAACACAAAGGCCGCAGCCGATGCAACGCTCGGCATGAAACACGATTTTTTCGTCCTTCATCTTAATTGTACCAACTGTGCAGCGCTTTGCGCAAATACCGCACTGCGTGCAGAGGGCTTCATCAAACAGGCATGCGTAATTGCTTTTCACTGCCAGGGCTGGTGACGGAAAAAGCTTCAAGGAGATAAGCATTCCACAGCAACAGGAACAACAGCAACACATGGCTTCTACTTTTTGGGAATTAAGGATATGGATAACCAGACCTTCCGTCTCGCTTTGCTTCGGGATGGCCAGAGCCTCATCGGTACTGATGTAGCGCGCCATCTTGTTTTCCACATAATAGTCGGCGAAGGTTTCGAACTGCAGGCATGTCTCCGCGAGATGTATGCAGGTTTTTCCATACATGCGCACGGCTTTGCGGCAAAAGCATTCGGCGACGGCAATGCGTGATTTTCCCTTGATGATAGCCGCCGCATCATCATAAGGCGCGACAGGTCGATCGGCTACAATTTCGGCGTTGATGGGAATGGAGCGCAGGTGGGGTGTTTTCTGCCCATGGAACGTAGCGCCCAAACCGGTAAGATAATACTGAGAGATATCCTTGAGCAGCGGCATATTCAAATTGTTCAACTGGAATTCATAAATACCGACAATGAAAGGCACCGGAAAATAGCGGATCGTTTCATCCTCTTTGACTCTGAAGATAAGTCCTCTGCGGGCCATATATTCCAATCTTACCGCCATGCCCGCAACATCGGCCTCAAGCCGCAAGGCCACCTGCTGAACTGTTTCCGGCCTTGCCTCCATTTTCAGAAATAAGTCCGCATCTTCCTCACTGAAAAGCTGGCGAAGTATTTTGATCTCAACACCATTTGCCGTTGCCGGGTAACCGGTCGCCATCATTTCGAGCCTGTCGCGCAGTCGTTCATAGATATCGTTCATGTTGTAAGTGAACTTTCGTTGCTGTATTTATCTACAGAACCTTTATCAAAAGTGAGATGTGATTACAACACAAGTAAAAAATCCCTGTCATCAGTGCTTTTATAAATTAGTAATTAACTAAATGCACGGATAATTTGTAAGGTTTGATGTAATGGCAAATATGTCTTACGGCAATTTTCGATAGGGGGGTCTTGCTATTGTTGAACATATAGTCCAGTCTCCCGGTGCGCACGACAGTATCCCGGACAACCTGCTCCACCGCGGGATGATCCGTTACATCTAGTTTCACCGCCGTGGCCTTTCCTCCGGCATCCCGAATTCCCGCGGCAACCTTCTGGGCAAGTTCAAATTGAAGATCAGCCAGAACCACTTCACAGCCTTGCTTTGCCAATTTCTTGGCAATCGCCTGGCCGATTCCCGACACGCCGGCAATGTGAATATCACAGGAGGCAGAAAATGAAGAAGACAAAGATGATCAAGCTGGCCGTAGCCACTCGTGATGAAAAGTATCTGGAGCGACTTGCGAATCGCCTGCACGGGAAGAAAGATATCAACCTCATCAGCACCATCATCATCAAAAATCTCGAGAGCGAGGTAAAACAGACCCTTGCCTTCCTGAAGCAAATGATCGAGCAGCGGCCGGACATTCTCCTCCTGGATCAGGAGATTCTGCGGGATGCGGCGGCCATGGATTTGCAACAAACCCTCAACTATTTGGATAAATTGATTGCCACAAAGATCCTCGTTGTCGGCGAACGCTACAACGAGGAAAACGTTATGGTAATGATCGAGGGGGGAGTGCAGGGGGGGTCCGAACCGCGCTGGGTGACGAGCAACTTATTAAATGCATTCGCGTGGTCGCCCGAGGAGAGATATGGCTCGACGCTGAGCTGATCACGCATGTCTTGGAAGAATTCATCAAAGAATCCATGAAGAAAAGAGATCTTCTTAAATCTCTCACCCACCTGAGTTCGGCAAAACTAAAAATGCTTTCCTCGCGGGAGATGGAGGTTCTGGCGCTGATCAGCCAAAGCATGACCAATGAAGAGATCGCCGATAAGCTTTGCTTAAGCTCCAAGACCGTCAAGACCCATCTGCGCAAAATCTTCGCGAGGACTGGGATACGGAATCGGGTCGAGGCCGCTTTTCTGTATACGCGTCATACCCTAATATTGCATTATTAGTTGTTTTCGCCTAACTCATAAATAAGTCAAAAGTATGTTTCACTGATTATGATTTGAAAGGGTGCATAACCATCAAATTTACCTAATAATCGCTTACAGAAGTTCTTTTTTTCTTAATTGGAACAATATACAATTTAATCTTAGTAAATCCCCTGACGTAGTCAGGGGTGGGGTGTGGGGGCGAAGGCCCCACACCTTTAGCGAATCAACGTAGTTGATGAGCATGGGTTTTTGCTGTAACCTAAATATTGGAGGAATTTGATATGGAAGG
>Ga0209777_10009560_pt1 | contig 10413 bp, 12 predicted proteins | sample FrelakmetHBP12HB_FD_187147 | JGI IMG/M metagenome (GOLD analysis project Ga0209777, IMG submission 187147) | Freshwater lake sediment microbial communities from the University of Notre Dame, USA, for methane emissions studies -HBP12 HB (SPAdes)... | ecosystem: Environmental > Aquatic >... | reverse complement strand
CCTTGGCAATGGCATCCATCGGAACATCCAGGGATTCAACCTGGGTGATAAACCCCATCAATCCCCCCAAGAAATCATCGGGCACACGAATTTTGATCAGAGAGGGATCTATAGCTTCGGCAAATTCCCCCCCAAATTTCTGGTTGATAGTCTGGGAAACCTGATAGGCCGTGGTAAAATCGGGGTTGTGGAGATTCAGATGGATATTATTACCCCTTTTTAAAGGCACATCCAGACCCCGTTCAATAATAACCCCATTGGGAACCCTTCCCACGTTGGGATGATTTTTCTGGACCGATGATCCTCCGGCGGCAGCGGCAAATCCCCCCAAGGAGACCGGGCCCTGGGCCATACCATAGACTTTCTGGTCGGGTCCCATAAGCGGGGTAAGAAGAAGAGTGCTGCCTTGGATGCTTTTTGCATCTCCCAAAGTCGAAACGATGGCATCGATTTTGAGTCCGGGTTTGGGAAAGGGAGGTAATGTTGCCGTGACCATAACGGCGGCAACATTTTTGGCCTTGATATCTGCCGTCGGATCAACTATTAGACCCATTCTGGCCAGCATATTGCCGATAGCCTGCATGGTGGCATTGCCTATATCTCCTCTACCATTTAATCCTGCCACTAAGCCATAGCCAATGAGCTGATTATCTCGGGCCCCTTCAAAACTGGCGATGTCTTTAAGGCGTTCGGCCTGAACCGAAAAAGGGATCAGGGTTCCCAAAAGGAACAAAAAAACTAAGAAGGTTGGTATCAGATAATGACTTTTATCCATCTTCAAGCTAATCAGTGTTGGCTTTATTTTTAAAAGGGCCATACCCAATCTACTACTCTCGTCAGCCATCCCGGGTGTTGTTTGTCGTTGAGTACCCCATCTCCCGTATAGATCATCTCGGCATTGGATACTTTAGTGCTCGATACGGTATTATCTTTAGCAATATCATCGGGTCGGATGAGGCCCCTTAATAAAAGAACCTGCTTCTCTCGGTTAACGGTAATATCTTTCCGTGATTCAATAAGAAAATTCCCGTTCGGCATCACCTCAATTATCCTGGCGCTAATGGTGGCCGTAAAAGTTCCCTGACGAGTCGTGGTCCCCTTGCCGGTAAAATCATTTTTCGTACTGGCACTGAGTTTGGGGGAAAGAGTACCGGCAATGCCTGGACCGAATAAGGCGTTCAGATCGTAGGTCAAAGAATTTCCGAAAAAACTGGTAATACTGTTGTCCATAGAGGATTGCCGGCTGCTGTCTGTCTCGGCCTGTTTGGAGGCTGAAGAACTTTCAACGATATTGATCGTCACTAAGTCATTCAAGCCTCTGGCCCTTCTATCTGCAAAAAGTCCCACCGAATCGCTCCACAATGAACCGGGAGCCGTTTCCATTTTGGATGCTTTTTGAATGTAATGGGCTGGGACTTCTTTGGAAAGTTCGGACTTAGGGGTGGCACAGGCCACGGCTATCAAGACGAGCCCTATCAATCCCAGTATTCCTCTTAAATAATTCACTCTCATCATTGGCTTAACGTTCCTGTCCCTTTTTAAAGAAGGTTAAAAAAACACCTTTACATTTTTATCGTCGATCGGGGTCCCGCGTACATCCCGCCCGGAAGAAAGGTTAACTACTCTTATCTGCCTGCCAGGGTGACCATCCTCTCGGGCTTCTCCCAGGGTGGTGATTTTTAACCCCGGAGTAGAGACGATCAGAGTGATTTGCTGTCCTTTTTTGATTATGGGGATATCTCCCATGGCGATTTCGATGATCGGTATATTCGCTCCCAAGGATCGGTTCACCGTCTTCCCATAGACCGCCTCCAGGCGGGTAAGGGCATCCTTAGGCATTCTTCGGACATCAATCAAGTCCAGATAAACATCATCTTTTGTTATGACTTGGCCTTTGCTCAAGGGCCTTCGGGAAGTAACTACCCAATCCAAGGCCCTGATTTGGGCCTGAACAATGGCCCTTTCCTCGGAGGTAAAGACAAAGGAAAAAACGGCCCTTCCCAGGGGACCACTGATTAAATAAATTTTTTTAGGGGGGCCTTTGGGAAGGGTCTCCAATCCAGAGATATCTAAGATTTCTATTTCCGCCCAGGGATAATGCGCAGTTAAATATTTTTTCAGCAATTCCCTTGGTTCCCAGGTTGCAGACCAGGCCGATGAACCCAGACTCAAAGAGAGGAATAACCCGAGCAGGCCTATAAGGCAAAACCGGGAAACACTCTGGTTAGGACACCCCATGTTTAGACCCTTTCTATCGCTTCAAATTAGTGGCAGTTTGAAGCATCTCATCTGCGGCTTGCACGGCCTTGGAATTGATTTCATAGGCCCTTTGGCTGACGATCATGTTGACCATCTCCTCAACGATATTCACATTGCTCATCTCGATAAAACCCTGGCTTATTGTTCCCAGCCCCTCTGTGCCCCCTGGATTCCCGAGGACCGGATCGCCGGAAGCGTCGGTAGGCACAAAAAGGCTTTTGCCGATCGAACTGAGTCCTCCCGGATTCATAAACCGGGCCAACTGAATCTGACCGATCTCCGTCGAGTTCTTGTTACCGCTTACTTGGGCGCTGATCTTCCCATCGGAACCAACCGTAATGCTTTTGGTATTGGCGGGAACAGTGATAGCCGGGTTCAAGGGATACCCGTCTGAGGTGACAATCCGCCCGTCACGGTCCAGCTTGAAGGATCCGTTTCGGGTATAGGCGATCTCTCCGTTCGTCGGTTGAGTGACTTGAAAAAATCCATCCCCTTCAATAACCATGTCCAGGTTGTTTCCGGTTTGAACAAAATCCCCTTGTAGAAAAATCTTTTGAGTAGCCACCGGCTTGACCCCAAGCCCCATTTGGATTCCCGATGGGATCTGGGACCCTTCTGCCGATAAAGCACCAGGCGTCTTCATGTCCTGATAGAGCAGTTCCTGAAAATCAGCCCGACTCCTCTTGAAGCCGACGGTATTGACGTTAGCCAGGTTATTGGAAATGACATCAAGGTTAAGCTTTTGGGCTTCCATCCCCGTGGCTGCGATGAATAAGGAACGAATCATTTTTCTCCCCTTCCTCGTTTAGATCCGAGCAACTTCGCTCATTTTTGAGGCTGTGTCATCAAACCCCTGGATTACTTTTTGAAAAGCCTGAAATTCCCTCAGGGTCGTAATAATCTGGGTCATTTCTCTGAAAATATCGACGTTCGAGCCTTCGAGATGACCTTGTTTAACTATTGCTTTTGCCTGAGTCCCGGCCTGCGTGGTTTGAAACAAATCTTCCCCTACGCGGGTTAAAGAATTTTTATCGGAAAAATCTACAACCTTGATGGTATCTATAGTAGTTTGATCAACGATCACCTCACCGTTTGGTCCAATCTCCAGCTTTCCCTGAGGTATCTGAATGGGTCCCTTCTGACCAAGAACCTTTATTCCCTTTTGGGTGGAGAGATATCCTTCCGCGCTTCTTTTTAAGTCCCCTCTGCGGGTAAATTGATTATTATCAAGGGCGATGAAACCGTTGCCGTCTAAGGCAAGATCGAATGGATTTCCGGTCTTATTCATGCCGCCAGTGGAAAAATCAGTCGAAATAGCCCCCAATTCGCTCATGATTTTCCCTTCCTGTCCATTTTCAGGATTGCTCAAATAATCCTTGAAAGATATTTTAAGTTTTTTATAGGCCAAGGAGTTACTATTGGCCAGGTTTTGAGAAATAATCTCTAACTGGTTTTCTTTTAAGATCGCTCCCGAAAGGGCTATGAAAATTCCTTTATGCATATCTGACTTTCATGCAACATTAATACCAATTATTTTATGATTGCTGATCGCGGATAACACACACGGAGACAATAAAAAATGAATAAGGCACACAGATAACCTTCCATAAATGAGGAAAAGTTTTCCTGGGTGGGAAAACTTTTATCCTCCGATTAATGGACCAAATTTAAAATCAGTTCAACTTCACCGGAGGGCAGATTCAGGATTCGGGAAATCTGTTCGGGCCTAAATCCTTTGCCGGCTAAGGATTGAACTTCATTTCGACATCCCTCTTCCGCTGTTCCAGATAATTCGATAGAACAATTCATATTTTTTAGTTTGGTAATCAGACCATCCAACAGGGCAATTTTCTGATCCGCACGGGTTTCGATGGTTTTAAGTGTGTTTATTTTGTAGTCGATTCTATCGATCAACTTTTCGACAATCTCATTTATTTCCGTCACTTCTAAGGTCAAATTTTTTTTGGCTTGCCAAAAATTCATTTTCATATCCTCACATCGATTCTATTTTTGTTTTCTTCTTCCTTTTCATCAGCTTTTGACTTCTTCTTTTTATTTGAAGAAAATTGATCGGGTTTTACTTTTTTAACCTTGAGGGTAAAATCGATCTTCTTTATAGGTTCAATATCCATGATCTCATGCCGGGCACTTAAGGTCTTTGGGAGCGGTCATAAACTGCCTCTCCCCTTTTCCCCTTTAAAAACCAAATTGACTTAAAACGTCATCCACCTCAGATTGATCCGAGAGTAAATCTTCATGTTTCTTGATTTGGGGGCCTTGCAAGTCTTCTTTTTTGATGACGGTATCTAATTTAACGCCGAAAATCTTAAGGATCGTAATCAATTGCTTTTCAATTTCGGAAATTAATAGGATCACCTTTTTAATAATCTGACCGGTTAGGTCCTGAAAATCTTGAGCGATTAATATCTCCAGCAAATCTTTAGGTAACTCTTGATTCATTTCTTTAAAATAATCAAAAGTTTTTAAGGCCGTGTCGTTAAGGATACCCTTTTCTTTAAAAGCGTTTTCCAGTTGATTTATCATTTTTGTTGTCTTTTCTTGGTATCCCAGATGTTTTTCCACCAGGTTTATCGTTCGACTGGCCGCCTCTTCGGTCTTCGTAATCACCCATTGTAGTTTATCGGTCGCTTCCGGAAGATCAACGACAGGAAGAGTTTTAAGGCGAGGGGTTATATTCATTTGGAATTCTCTTATAGAATCGTGAAGTTTTCGGGTTATTTTCCCAACTTCGATAAAAAGGTCTTTTTCCCCTAAACTTGAAAATTTCATTACATATTTTTCCGCGGTTCTTTTGCCCTTTTTAAAATCAGCAACTTTTTCCTCACTTGGTATTTGAAAGCTCATAGTCATCCTTTCAATAATCCTATTCTCTTGATTTCGCTCAATCAGGAATTATTGGCCAATTTTTCAAAAATCTTATCCATTTTTTCTTTCAACACTTCGGCCGTAAAGGGTTTGATAATATAGTTGTTGACTCCAGCCTTTATGGCTGTAACGACCTTTTCCTTCTCCGCTTCGGCGGTAACCATCAAAAACGGAAGTTCTTTTAGTTTGGGGTCACTTCGCACACTCAGCAATAACGTAATGCCGTCCATATTGGGCATATTCCAATCGGAAACGACGAATTGGAAATTATCGCTTTGCAGTTTTAAAAAAGCTTGCTGTCCGTCTTCCGCCTCATCAATATTTTCATACCCAAGTTGCTTTAATAGATTTTTGACAATTCTTCTCATGGTGGAAAAGTCGTCCACTACCAATATTTTACTCTTTTGGTTCAACATTTAGATTCGCCTCCTTTATTTTGTATTCCTAAGAATCTATGAAATCTCTTTGCTGATTTTGACTTTTAACCTTAACAAGGCTTGATTATGTAATTGGCAAACCCGTGATTCGGTTAATCCTAAAATTACTCCCACTTCTTTCATGGTCAATTCTTCCCAGTAATACAAAGAAAGGACTATTTTTTCCTTTTCCGGCAATTGATCAATTAATCGGGCCAATACTTTTTTCTGGTCCAACTCCACCAAAATACTTAACGGGTTTTTTTCATTAGGATCTTCAATATTATCCATCAAATTGATGTGTTGAGTGTCCGATACGGCTTCATAATCCTCAAATTTAAGGGTAACTCCGGCTTTCGACTCCTCGAGAATTTGATAATATTCATCCAGGGATATTTTTAAGGCCTTGGCCATTTCCTCATCTTCGGGGAGCCGTTTCAGTTCTTTCTCTAATTTATCGTGGACCTCTTTAAGGGTGTTAATTTTTTTCTTCCTGGATCTGGGAATCCATTCTACCGCCCTTAATTCATCCAGCATGGCCCCTTTGATCCTATACTGAGCATAAGTCTTTAATTTAACCTTTCCCTGCTCAAACCGTTCCAGAGCATCAAATAATCCATTTAACCCGACATTAATAAGATCATCGACCGAGATTTGAGGGGGAAGTCGCCAAGACAATCGATAGGCCGTGTAACGGACGACCGGTAAAAATTCTTTAATAACCTTTTCTTTTTCCTGAGGAGACATTTTGATATTATAACCGTACATCTCTTGCTTCCCCAATCAGGTTGCCTAAAAACAACTGCAAACTTCCTTTAACGAAATTATTTGAGTCTTCCTTTAATTTTCTGGCAATCTTCAAAATGTTTTTTGAAGCTTTGGACCCGGGATATAAATCCAGAAAAGATTTTTGGGCCATTACCGCCTTTTCAATAGAATCATCCTTGGGAATAAATCCCAAATAATCAAGTGAGACCTGTAAAAATTTCTCGGCCGCCACCGAGAGCCGCTCAAAAACCGCTAAGGCCTCTTCAGCACTATTGGCTGAATTAACCAGGATTTTAAAATCTTTTTCCTGGTATTTGGTAAATAATACTTTGATCAAAGCATATCCATCCGTTAAGGCCGTAGGTTCCGGAGAAACCACCACGATGATAGTTTGAGCCGAAATGCAAAAAAAAGCGACATTGGATGAAATACCGGCCCCGGTATCAATAATCAGGGTATCAATTTCTCCCTGATAGGTATCGAATTCCTCTAATAGTTTAAGCCGCTGGAATTCATCCAGGTGGGTAATTTCTTGAACTCCAGAACTGGCCGGCAATATTTTTATCCCCTGCGGTCCTTCCACAATCACGTCTTTTAATCGTTTTTGTCCGTTGAGAACATGTTGAATATTATATTGGCTTATCAAGCCCAATAAAACATCGACATTACTCAGTCCAAGATCGGCGTCAAAAATCAGCACCTTTTCGCCTAATTGATTTAGGGCTATGCCCAGGTTGGCAGCCACATTGGTTTTTCCCACACCCCCTTTTCCACTGGTAACGGCGATAGTCCGAATAGGTTTCATACCAATTTCCTTAATTCCTTAATGGCTCTGGTTTTTTTCATTGTGCGTTTGAACCCCCTGACGATTTAAAATTAAATCGACTAATTGAACATGATTGTAAAATTCAATATCGTTGGGGACTTTCTGACCGCAGGTCAAATAGGCAATGGGTTTCTTGGCCAGTACTGAAAAATTATAAATAGATCCAAATCCGATCGCCTCGTCCATCTTGGTAAAAGCGATCCAGTTGACAGGAAGATTTTGATAATGGGAAAAGGATTCGGCCATAAAATGATCGCTGCTGCTGCCGCTGATCAGGAGATGGGTTTCCATGGGTATACCCAGTTCGTAGACCGGTTTCAATTCATTAATGGTGGAGGCGTCTTTGGGGTTCCTTCCGGTGGTATCAATCAAGACCAGATCTCGATCATGTAATTTATTTAATCCGTTTCTTATGTCTTCCGGAGAGGAAGCGATAAATAAAGGGACGCCTAAGATCCTGGAGTAAATCCGGATTTGTTCAATGGCCCCGATTCGAAAAGTGTCCAGGCTGATCAGACCGACTTTTTTATGCTGCCTAATCGCCTGACCGCATAACTTGGCCGCGGTGGTCGTTTTCCCGACTCCTGTTGAACCGATCAAAATAACAGTCTTTTTTTCCGACCAATCCCATCCTATTTGGATATCATTTAAAATCAAAGCGGGAAGATCACCCATACGGGAAGCCTTTTCGGTTAATTGCAAGGCCAGGTCTTCCCGGATAAACTGATTCTTCAGATAGGAGTACATTCGTTTTTTACCTTCTGGTAAAGAAACCTCATATCCTTTACCCTTCAATTCCTCTATGGTCTGCCGTAATTTAGTAAGTTCCTGAAGGACTTGTTCCGGATAGGCTGATGCAGCCTGGGTTTTGGGAGCAGAAGGATAAGAGGATAGTGATACTTTATCTGGCCTGAATTCCGCATCGGTATTAACACCCAACTCCGTGTTGATTAGGGGTGCACCCGTGTTTCCTTCTCGGTCCAGGTCGTGGTCAATAGCGGCCATCACTTCCACCTTAGGAGTCAAGCCGTTAATTTCTTCCGAGGATAAAATCACAGCCTCATCCCCCAATTCTTTTTTCACCCGGGCCAGGGCCTCTCTAAAACTGGCGGCCTGAAATTTTTTAATCTTCATAGCGTACCATCCCTAAGGTATAGAGTTTCGCCGACGGTGAGATCTCCGCATTAGACAATACGGCTACTGACGGTAAAAACTTATCAGCAAATTTTCTCAGAAATCTTCGTATATGGGCCGAACAGACCAGAACGGGTTGAGCCTCAAATTTCCCCCCTTTACCCAGGATTTTTTCTGTGGCCCTGAGCAGCTTGCTAATGAGGTCCGGACTGATGCTTCCTCCGTTTTCAATGCTTTCATGGATTGGTTTTTCAAACCTCGGATCCAAGACCAGTATGGGAATACTCCCGTCTTGGCCTTCATACTGTTTGCTGAGGTACCGCGCCAGGCCCTGTCGAACGTGTTCGGTCAGTAGATCCAAATCTTTTATTGAAGGGGAAAAATCCAGTAAAGTTTCTAAAATAGATACCATGTCCTTAATTTGCACTTGTTCCTTGAGTAAATTTTGTAATACCCTTTGAACACCCCCGAGCGTCATATGAGTCGGAATTAATTCATCGACGAGCTTAGGATAGGATTTGGCTATTCGATCCAACATAGTTTGGACTTCGTGTCGGCTTAGAAGTTCCCAGCCATACTTTTTCAGGAGTTCGGTTATATGCGTAGCAATAACGGTCGCCAGATCAACCACCATATAGCCGGCCAGTTGCGCCTTTTCCCTCTCTTGGGCCTCTACCCATAAGGCGGGCAGCCCAAAAGCCGGTTCTTTGGTCGGGACGCCTTTAATCGTTTCTGCTTCTCCTTGTCCGACGGCCAGCCAATGGTCGCTCATAAGTTCACCCCGGGCTAACTCGATCCCTTTCATCAATAAGAGGTACTCATGAGGTCGAAGCTGGAGATTGTCTTTGATATGGATGGGAGGAATCACATACCCCAGCTCGTTAGCCAATTGCCTTCTCATTCCTTTGATCTTATTCAGGAGTTCCCCTTCCCCTTCAACCAAGGGGATCAGTCCGTATCCGATTTCCAGGGTCAAAGGATCCATTTCAAGGAAAGATTCAATTTGAGGTTCCTCTTTCAAGACCGCTGGTTTCTCTTCTTGAATTGCTTTTTTGTTCGTTTGATTAATAAGATAGGCCATGACACCGGCCAAAACCGAAATCGTCAGAAAGGGAAAGTGAGGGAGACCGGGAATAAAGCCAAAAACGAATAATATCCCGGAGGTGGTGGCCAACGTTTTTGGATTGGTTAATAATTGTTGAGTAAGATCTTTCCCTAGATCGGTTTCCGAACCGGCCCGGCTGACGACGAGACCGGCTGCGGAAGAGACCAGAAGGGCCGGGATTTGAGAAACCAATCCATCTCCCACGGTTAAGATGGTATAGGTCTTAGCTGCTTCTTCAATCGGAAGCCCCAGTTGCAGGACCCCGATAATAAAACCTCCAAGAATGTTGATACCGGTGATCACCAATCCGGCTATAGCATCCCCTCGAACGAATTTACTGGCTCCATCCATAGCCCCGTAAAAATCCGCTTCCTGCGAAATGAAGCCCCGGCGTCTTCTGGCCTCTGCTTCATCGATAAGACCGCTGTTTAAATCGGCATCAATGGCCATCTGCTTGCCCGGCATGGCATCCAATGTAAACCGGGCGGCCACCTCGGCAATCCTCCCGGCTCCTTTGGTAATGACAACAAAATTGACTACCACGATGATTAGAAAAATGATTAACCCCACCGTATAATTTCCGCTGACTGCGAAATTTCCGAAGGATTTTATGACCTGACCGGCCGCATCAATCCCTTCATTCCCCCTTAACAGCACCAGTTTGGTGGAGGCGATATTTAGGGATAGACGATATAAGGTCGTCATCAATAAAAGGGAGGGGAATATGGAAAAATCAAGAGGTTTATTGACAAAAACCGCCGTAATTAAAATAACGACGGATAGGGCGATAGACAGAGAAAGAAAAAGATCTAACAAAAAGGGCGGCAGGGGAAGCAGCATAAGCCCCAATAGACCGACCAGGCCGACGGCCACTGCAATCCCTTCTCTATTTCGCATCTGGGCATAAAGACTCATGTTGATTTCCTGCTTGAATAAATAGTGAAATTTAAATAATTAGACATCATTAGGCAACTTTCTTCATTCTGTAAAGGTGGGCGATAATCTTGGCCACGGCCTTA
>Ga0209777_10009559_pt1 | contig 10413 bp, 5 predicted proteins | sample FrelakmetHBP12HB_FD_187147 | JGI IMG/M metagenome (GOLD analysis project Ga0209777, IMG submission 187147) | Freshwater lake sediment microbial communities from the University of Notre Dame, USA, for methane emissions studies -HBP12 HB (SPAdes)... | ecosystem: Environmental > Aquatic >... | reverse complement strand
GAGGTGAAGTGCAGGAAGTTTTGAACAGAATGGCTATTATTTATAATCAGGCGATGCTGATTCCTATTGGAAATTTGGCTCCTTTTAATGTAACGGCAGCGAACCTAACCAGTTTAAGCAATGGCATACAAGCATTAAATGCTGCATTTCCGCAACATGGGGTGCTGCAAGATATAAGGAAAACTTCAACGAAAAATATTAAAAAGAATCTTGCGTTGCTACGCAAGGCAGGAAAAAAACTGAATAATTTAGTGCAAACACTGAGAATAACACAGCCTGTTTTTCTGGACATTTACGATAATGCATGCATTATTATTGATCTGGGCAAGGGACAGATGGCAGAAGAAAGGAAACTGCAACCTGGTGAACATATGGTTTTGTTTACTCAGAAATTTTTGAAAGATGATACTTTTACGTTCAGGAACCATAGTGCAATGGCTAAAATAAAGGTGTTTTTATCGGATACGAGCGATGTGCCAGCCACAGGGGGAATTGAAATTGCAGCACAAACACAATTAATTTTAACTATTCCTACGGGATTTAAAATGCCTTTCGGACACAGCCTGATTATTTTGAATGAGGCTACGATGGATGATGCTCATGTAACAGTTGTGCTTGCACACGGAAAAAGCCATGCAGCAGCCATGAAAGCAGGGAGCGAACTGGCGAAAATTTTAAAGAAAACGGATTCTATTAGTTAAGGATTTAAGAAAAATGAAAAAACGCTACGGGAAAACTGTGGCGTTTTTTTTTGACTGCATTAGGGATTGCAGCGGAAATCCTTTTTGTTTTTCGCAAAAAGATTGCAGCGGAAAGCCCGACCCGCTACGACAGGCACAGCGCAGGCGCGGGGAATGCCCTAAAAATTATAAATTTTCTAATTCGGCTAAAAGAATTATCCCATCTTATGTTATCGGTGGTATTTTTGAAAAGTCAACCGAAAATATGTTTAGTTTAACACCACACAATACTTTAATTGTGTTTGCAAATGCTTTGAATATTTATTTTCTGTTCAGTCATTTCTTTATTTTTTCTTTTGATGCAATTCTGTTTCTAGTAGAATTAAATTATCCAATACTTCTTTTACAATAATAGGGTCAAAATCATCTCGCTCCGATTCTTCGTGTGTTCCTTTGTTTAGATAATTCCAAATCTGATTATTTTTGGTTTCAAGTCCTGCAAGCCAAGTGAGAATATTCAAGCTTGTGTCAAAATCAGAAACTTTTAATTTCGTTAATTCCTTTTTTAATGAATTCACAATACCCATTAAGTCAGGCGGCAGTAAAGGGGCTCTCACTTTGTAACTTATTTGAAAAACATATTTTTTTGACGCTCTATTCCATAAATCGTTGCTTAAATTTTCAAGAGATCTTCTACATTCCATCAAGCAATCTCTATAAGAATGTTCGTCAATATGTTCAGAAGCTTTATTTAAATAGTGTTTTGTAGTTTCTTTTTTTCTGATGGTTTTTGAAGTTGGCTTTAGGAACGCATAAAGAACTCTTTCGTTTTCATAACCTAGCTTTGTGAAATGCTTGTTCTCAATATCTTTAATGTACTCCTCAGAATGAGAAGTAATAATTATCTGCTTTTCATTGATAATAGGATTGTCAAAAAGTAATTCTCTGATTCTACCTCTGTGGTCGTGATCTATTGCATTTACAATATCATCAAAAATAATGAAAGGCAATTTGTCATTTACTACTTTAGAAAGTAATATTGATAATCCTAAGCACCTTGTATGCCCTTCGCTTAAAATATGCATAGCATCTAATTTTAATTCTGGATTATCTTGAAACCAAATTTTTATTCTATCACCAGCATTGGAGGGCAGTTCAATCTTTTCAATCAATTCAAATTTGTTGTCGTCTATATTTATGAAGTTGTAAAATTCTTTAGTTAGTTCATTCAGATTCGCTACTAACGATATCGGAAGTTCTCTTTTGTATCTATTTAGCTTTTCCAAAAGCAAATTGTAGGCATCAACAAACTTTTTATTGTCTTCAACAATTATTTTTTCTTTAGTTATTTCTTCAATTAATGGACTGTTGACATTATCAAATTCGTAAACTGCTTTTGTTGCAGTGTCAATAATTTCTTGATGCGTTTTTATGATTGCTTTTATATAATCAATCTGTTTTTTAATTTCTGTAAGAGAGCTTTTTTCATCTTGAAGTAACTTTATGTTTTCTATGTGTTTACTTGTTTTACTATTGATGTCATTAATTTTTTGTTCAAGTATTGAAATCTGTTCTTTTTGTTGCTTAATACATTCAAACAAGCTTTTCAAATCATTAATATAGTCTTTACTTTCTGATTTTTCTTTTTGAAAATCTTTAAGTTGTTCAGCTATGTTAATCGAAAGTTCAATTTGCAATTCAGTAGCACTTTTTATTCTTTTCTCAAACTCTATTGAAAATGAATAACCCTCTGAAATAAGGTTGTTCCAAGATGTATCTCGATTAAATTCAATTTCCGCAATGCCTTCCAGTTCTTTTAATTTAATCCGTGCATTGTCGTATGGATTTATATTTGTTTTCACGACTGGAGTTTCACACACAGGACATTTATCTGGGATGGTAGTTTCAAAGTTCTGAACTAATTGAAAAATTGCTCTAAAACTTATTTTGTCCTTTTCCTGATCAAATTTTGTGTTGCTTACTTCGAAAAGGTTAATTATATTCTCAATGTTTGAAATAGAATCAAGTAAATCTTTAACCGATGAATGCTGAAATAATTTACCCTGTGGCTTTTGTAATTCATCATCTATTTGAACAATGCTTCCCTTCTGTTCAAGATTTCCGTTGATATATATATCTAATTCTTCAAAAGTTTTATTCAACTTACTGTTTTCTGAAACCGCCTTTTTTTGTACTTCTATTTCAGCTAATTTTTTTGTAGAATTTTCGATGTTTTGTTTTTGTCCAGTAATTTCAAGTGTTTTTTTGTCTAACTCTTTTTGGTTTAACGATTCTGTTGGAATCTTACCTGAAATATTTTCGGTAAAACCGTTTACAAATGAGTAAAATTCATCTAATCCAAAAAGAGTTGCTATTAAGTTTTCTTGTTGTCCTTGTGTTTTGGAAGAATATCGGGCAAAATCGATGATTCTGTTTTTTTCTATAAAGCAAAAATAATAACTGTCTGGGTTAGTTGATAAATTGACAACTTCACTTTCTGAATTTGTACCAGTAATTAGAGGTTGCGTAAATTTTTGAGTGTAAACATTGGTTATATATTGGCTTACATCTATTCGTTTTGCCTCGGCTTCACTCAAATAGCCAAGTAAAGAAAATTCAAGAGCTTCACAAAAACTTGTTTTTCCGCTTCCATTGGGACCATATACCAGTACTTTTGGTTTGTCGAGTTGAAAAGTTTCTTTAGTTGCAAAACCTCTGAAGTTTTCAACTTCCAATACATTTAATTTAGTTATGTTTTCATTATTTTGAGTTGAAGTTTCTTCAACTTTTTTTAGTTCTTGACTAACTGTGTTTCGGTTTTGATTGATTAAATCATTAATTAATGAAGCTCTTTTCCCAGCCGCTGTTCCAACGATTGCAACTGAATCAAAATTATCTGAAATAAGGTTGATTAACTTAATTTCATAAGGAGTCAATTCATCAGGCTTTAAGGTTCTGATGAACTGATTAAATTGAGATTTTATTTTATTGTAACCTAACACTATTCTTTTGATTTATTACCATTTCCCAATTTAAATTCACTCCATTTAGGTATATCATTTAATCCTCTTTTTATCCCGAATAATGATTTCATATTTTCGTCTGAATTGAATAACTCTTCATAATTAAACCTTTTCGTTTCAGAGTTCAGTTTACTTACAATTTCTTCTAAAATATTTAGAATTTCCTGTCCTAAAATCGCAACCTTGGGATTTTCTAATTCTGAATTTTCAGTTGCAATTGAGACCTTTTCTAAAAAATCGTGAATAAAATCGATATAGTAAATTATCTGTTCATTTTGAAGTTGAAACAACTTATGCTTTTTCTCATTAGACGATTTATTTTCACCAATCTTTTTCTTTATTGTTTCGATGTTTTTTTGAAATAACTTGTAACAAGCCTTTTTACAAGCATCTTCATTGTTGATTGACTTTTCATAATCTAAATATTTCTTAAATCTGTTTACAATGCCATTATCAAATTGACTTAATAAGTATTGATATGAATTACAATCAATGTCGTGTAGAAACTTATTTCTAATATTCATTAAAAGCTCAAATTCCCCATTTTCATCTTTCGACAATACCGAAATATCATACAACAAATCAATTTTGTTTTGAAAAGTTAGCTTCCCTTTATTATTAAATAATTTAGTCTTTTCTTTTTCGCCATAAATTCCCAAATTCATTAGAAGCAAATCATTGATTAAATTTTCAATGAATAATGAATATTCAAGTATTTCACACCTTAATTTTAAATTAATATCCATAATTATAATTATTTCCCTTCATTTTATTTTAGTTTAAAATACGGATTCGGTTTGAATCTCTAAAGTTAATTTCAAAAACACGGACAAATTAGGATTCGTCTTTATACAATGCTCAGCAGAAAAGAAATTACCATCCATGCTTCTTATATGTAAATTAAAATACTCTAACATTTACGGGTCACTATCCACAAGAATTGAATTTCTGCTTACTACTGCTTGAGAACTTCTGTTAGTACGGTTAATTTGCTATCACTCATTTTTAAAATTTTATTTTATCACCACTTCAATAATTTTGCTTGTATCAATTCCTAATATGTCAACTACTTTAACCATTACTTTATACTTTGGCTATCCAATTATTAAAACTTCTTCTCCTAACATATCAATAATTTTTACTGCAATTTTCGCAGCCTTGTTTTTTAATTCAAACTCATATTCGCCTTTTACAAAGTCTTTCTTTTTCTCTGGAACATCACTGATACAAATATTAAAAACTTCTCCGTTGTAATCGGTGTCAATTATAACAACATCAATCTGACTGCGGAAATCTTTAATCTGTGCTTGAAATAATTTGCTGTCGATGTTTAGGCGCTGAATGATTGTTGGTGAAATAAAATCTTTTAATACTACCTTTCCTTTGTCTTTGGCCTTTGATATCTCTACTTCTGCTTGTGCTGGTTTATGAACAAAGAAAGAACCGTATTTTTTGTCAGTACGCAATTCAATAATTCTGATTTTATTTACTGGTCTTAATTTGTTGTAGTTGTCTATCTCTATTTTTACTTTTACCTCCATACCAAGCGAAACCATTACAATATTGCGGTCTTCGTCCTTACGTTTATCCAATTCGGTTTTTACTAATTGCAAATCAAGTAAAGAAAGAGGATGATTAAAAGGAACAATTTTTACCAACTCAGTTCCTAAAATACCATCAAAGAAACTATCAGTTGGAGTTCTCTTAATTCCGATATGTTCATATACTAATTCTTTTAACTCATTGTGTTGAATTTGCAAATCATAATCATTTATTTTGTAATGAGAGAAAGAGGTATAATATTTTATTTTTTCTTCTAATTGAAGTTTGTTTTTTTCTTTCTGAATAATATTTTCTTGACTTTTTATAATGCTTTGTAAACGGCTACTTGTTGTTTGAATAGAACTTTTGTTTATGTCACATGCTATCCATTTCATGCCTAACTTTTGAGCTACAGCAGCAGTTGTTCCGCTACCATTGAAACAATCCATAATAATACTATCAGGTTTGGAACAAATGCGAATTATACGATTTAATAAATCTTCAGAATTTTCAGTTGGATAACCTGTTGTTGTTGCATAAGAAGGTATATCCATCCAATTATTATTAACCTGAACATCATCATTCCCTAAATATTCAACATTAAAACTGTCTTTACCACAATTTAAACATTCTTTTAATTCCGTAACAATTTTAAATTCTGATGATGATGAAACATCGTAATATTTAAATCTATTTTCTTTCTTTTTAGATTGTTTCTGAAATTCATGTTCTGAATCTCCATAAAAATATAGGCATCCGCAGTCTTTACATTTTAATCTCAAAAAATGTTCTTTGATTAGCTTATCGCATTTTTCTTGTTTTAACGTAAAATGTTGTCCAGATGCTGGCAATAATTTTTTATTAAAAAAACTTCGTTCGGGAGGATTTCTATCGCCACCCATTGTAAATCCTGTCCAAGCAATCTCGGAAATAGGTCTTTTAGCAAAAACAGGATTTAATTTATAGTCATTAGATTTTGAATATAGATAGAGACTTTCAGTTGTTACTTCTAATTTTGATGGAGAACCAGCAGCCTCTCGGCTTCTTCCAATTGTAATTTCATTAATAAAATTTTCTTTAGAAAAAACTTCATCTAAAATAACTTTTATATAGTGTGAATAATTATAATCAATTCTAACTGCTATTAAGCCAGTATCTTTATTTAACAGATTACTTAATAATAACAAAACATCTTTCATGAATTGAAGAAAATTGCTTTCAAGAAAAGCGTTTTCATACATAATTTGTTCATCGAACGACATTTCATCACCTTCAAGTTTTTTATTTGTACCTCTGAGTTTGACTTTACGTACATATGCAAGACCTGTATTAAAAGGAGGGTCGATATATACAAAATCAACTTTATTTTGAAAACCATTCACTAATAAGGTTGACATAACCTCTCTATTATCACCATGTAATAATAAATTTGTCCAGTTGTTTTTTAGATTTTCAAAGGTCGGGACTTTCGGAGCTTCTTCAATATTAAAAGTTTCAACCAATTGCGAAGGGAAAGATTTTACAGTTTCCAATGGTTGTTTTCCAATCCAATGAAGCATTGGTCTGCCTTTAACTTCGGCAATTTTCATTTCTTTTTTTTCTGACATATTATTCTGCATTCAAAAATTCTTTAACATTAGTGTATTTATCTGATGGCACAGTGCTGCCCGGAACAAAAACAATTTCATACTTAAAACGATTTTTGTTTATTTTTTCCAATTCATCCATTTTAAGTTTCTTCATTCCTTTTTCGCCAACAATTGTATCATCTCTTTCGTTTTCGGCTTTAATTTCAACAATATAAAATTTGCTTTCTTTTTTGCCTTTTGCTTTTTTACGAATTACAAAGTCTGGGAAATAGTTATGAAATTGATTGTCGTTTCCTTTGTACTCAAAATAAAAATCGGTTTTATTCGGGTCAGTCAAAGCACCTGTGAAATATATATCTTCAACATCTTCGGGTTTTTCGTTAATCATATTAAGTAAATTAATATAAAAATCTTTTTCAGGTGATGAATCAAAATTGTATGGCGTATAATGAAATCCAAAATCATTGGTGTTGTTATCTGTTTTTTCTTTTCTGAGAAAATTTATATCATTGCCTTTTGTATATCTTATCTCGGTATATAATCTTCCTTCATCATCAGTTTTAAAGTTGCTTTCACCATCGAAATTATTTAAACGGATTATTGCAAGAGCTTCTTCAACTTCTTCGGTTGTAATAGTGTAATTGCAAATTTGACTTTCTACCTGTTCAAATAAATTAATCAAATGATGCATTGGAATTTCATCAACATATAGGTTTTTTAGTTTTTTAAGCACATCAAAATTGTCAAGATAGTAATTCTCGGCAATAAGCATTGATGCTGTATAGATGTTAATTGTATCACTAATTTCAATCGTTTTGTTTCCTTCGGCAGATTGATACAAAACTTTTGATTCGCTTACAATATTTGGATTATACGTTGTAATTGATATTTTTTCTTGTTCGGTATTTTTAGGTATTTCTAATATAATAGCTTTTGTGTCTGAATCAGTTTGGACAACTTTCTGAATGATTTTTTTTACAAGCAGTTTAGGAATTTCAGTTTTCAGAATAAACAGACGTTGAGTAAGCATTTCGGCTTTCTTTTCGTTCAGTTCTCGCAAGCTACTGCCATAAGTTTCTTGTAATTCATTATCAAGTGTAGCAACATTGTTTCCATCAAGGTATATTGTTGCGTTCAATTTATTATTAGCAATTTGCCTTAAACATCTTGTACTTGCTTGCAATAAGAAATTATTTGCTCCTGTTAGTTTTCGTATTAATGCTGTTGCAAATAAACTCGGACAATTCCAACCCTCCGTACCTTTGCCAACCAAAAGAATAACACGGTGAATTGCTTTCGGGTCGTTTAAAGCATTAAAAGCATCTATTTCTTGTTTGGTTGAAGTTTGTGTGTTTTTTAGAATGATTGTTGTCGGTTGTCCTGCTTTTACTAAAGCTGTTTCAATGTGTGGTCGTCCGTTTAGCAAGGCTTCTTCTGTTGGAAAATAAAAAGCGATTTTACTATTACAACCATCAACTGTTTTAATAGCTCCGTATTTATCCCAAAAATGCTGAATAATATCTTCAATCATTTCCTGAATATTTTCACTTTCTTTTTTTATGCTGTAACTTCGGATACCATTTTCCAGACTTTTTAAAATATTATCCTGTATTCCTTCAGCTATGCCATACCAAAAAATAACATCTTTAAGAGTTTGCTTTTTGTAGTATGGTGTTCCAGTAGTATTAACAACACAAATAATTTCTTTTTTCTCATGCAGGTAATTGATTGTACTTCGTACTCTTTTTAAATCTTCGCCTAATTTTTGTCCGTAGGTATGATGGGCTTCGTCAGAGAAAATTCCGAGATTTGGAAGACTTGCAATTTTTTGTAATCGTAAATTTGCGTGTAATTGTTCTTGCTTTTCCTTTTCTTCAAATTCAAGTTGCGTTTGTGTTGCACTCTTCCGAAGTTTACGCAACATGATTTTTTCAGTATTGGTAACAACTAAATTGTAATTTCCTCCTTGCTCTACAGGTATGTCTTTTTCACCTGATTTTGTATAAGTCAATTTGATGTTCGCCATAAACGGACGATTCAAACGAGGTGGAAGAACTTTATTAAAAGGTATGTCGGCAATTTCTTTAAGTGATTCAATAATTGTTGTGCCAGGTGCAAATACCAATGCGTTTTTCATAAAGTTTGCATCAGGATATTCAATACTCATTGCAAATTCAGTTGCTATAATAGAACCAATCAAAATGGTTTTACCTGCACCCATTGCTAAAGCCAAAATATAACTTGGATAAGTCAAATCTAAAGATTCTTTAAAGGATTCAAGATTGTTTCGTTTAACAAATTCATCATCGGTTTTTATTCTTTCCAGATAATCTTCATCATCAAAAATCATCTGTTTAATTTCATCTTTCTTGTCAATATTTAATGCTTGTAAAAAATCAGACCGTTTGGGGAACATTGTTTTATAAAGAGAAATGAAGTCGGGCGTTTTTTGGATAATTCTCAAATACCAATACACTTCCATTGCTCTGAATTGAGGTTCTCTCAAAAAACGCAACTTTTCGTCTTCTTTCGCATAAAGTAGAATTTCGGAAATAGCAGGAAACTTATCAGATTGATAGTTGTTTTTCCTCCATTGCTTAGTTTTCTCTGCTAATATTTCAAATAAATTCATCTATTTTATTTCAATTTTTAAGAGGTCAAATTTAAACATTTTATTAGAAGCGTTGGCAAAATTGCAGCTCTTTTAAAAGCTTTGGTTTTAGCGTCGGCTTGTGGGGCTTTTAAATGTGCTGCAATGTGTAATAGCAAACACGGCTTCGCCGAAAAAGCGTTGGGGTAAAAATTTAAACTCTTGCGTTGGCTGGTGTGGCGGCTTTTTGTTTTCTTTCTCTGGTCTTTCAAGTTGCACTGAACTGTCTGAGGAGTAAAAGTCTTTCAAGATGCACTGAACTGTCTGAAGGATTAAAGTCAGTCTTTCTTTTTTTTTATTTTTGGCGCTTGCCCCTAACGATCGGTGGCTGCTTCCTGTGCCGCTTTTGGCACGTTCAAAGCTGTCACCCCCGCTATTATATTTCAAAGTTAAACAAATATTTCAATTCCGTTCTTCGCGCGGCATGGAAGCAGACACAAGTTATGGCTAGTTGCATTCTTATCTTCATTGCTTGTCCGTAATTGTCCGCATTCCTCCGTAGCTGTCTGTATTGTCCATTAATAAAAGTCCGTGCCTTTCTGTAAATGTCCGTTCTTGTCTTTACCGTTGAGTCTTGTCAAACGCGAAGAACTCATAATATTTTTTTCGCAATATTTTATGGATTAGTCTTTCAGTCATGGGCTGTCTTAAAATCAGTAAATATCAGTATCCATCACGTAAATATCAGTTTTCATCCGTAACTGTCCGCTTATTTTATTTCCGCTTTATACTATTACAATTTTTGCAATTAGCCATAACGAGCAGGTGCTTCTGACGGCGGGGTTTTATTTGGTACATCAGTCTCACCCGTTACTAATTTTATTAATTGTTACTCACTTGCAATCTTCCGCTGTCACCCCCGCTGGGAGAAGCACCAAGTTAGCAACCGTATTAATTTCCATTGTTAATATATTTAATGGCTCTTTCAA
>Ga0209777_10009558_pt1 | contig 10414 bp, 16 predicted proteins | sample FrelakmetHBP12HB_FD_187147 | JGI IMG/M metagenome (GOLD analysis project Ga0209777, IMG submission 187147) | Freshwater lake sediment microbial communities from the University of Notre Dame, USA, for methane emissions studies -HBP12 HB (SPAdes)... | ecosystem: Environmental > Aquatic >... | reverse complement strand
TGACACCGAGCGCCAAGAGGTTCTCCCAGAATGGACGGTTGAGCCCATGCACGAGGTAAAAATCAATGTGGCCGGTCCTGAGCCGGACGAGCTGCTCATCGAGATACTTGTCCATGTCCTCCCGGGACTTGATCAGCCAGCTCGGGAGCTTGGTCGCGAGGTGCACCCTTTCACGATACCCGCCGGCAAGTGCGCGTCCGACAACCGGTTCGCTCTCACCATTATGATAAGGATACGCGGTATCGATATAATTCACACCATGATCGATCGCGTACCGGAGCATACTGGTTGCCTGCTCCTCGTCAATCCGCCCGTTATCCTTCGTAGGGAGCCTCATGCACCCGAACCCGAGGATAGAGAGTTCCGGTTCGGCCTTTTTCATTTTCCTGTAGAGCATTGTCCTTCACCGCTATCCGTAATCCAGATTGCGTATGCGATACTGTATAAATTCTTGCATGGGAGGATCTCCCTATCCTGCCGGGAAAAAACCCACGCTCCTCATGTGCGGGATGCCTTATGTGACAGATCTTCCGGTGGGGAAACCGGGAGTTTTTTGGATGGATGAGAAATTTTCAGAAAAGAAATTTGAAACTTTTTTCAACGAAGTACTGGAACATTTCAATGCCCGGTTAACCGAAAAGTTAACAAAAGAGTCAATTCAATGGGCAGAAATTTTAAAAAATCTATCGCAGTCCGAGTATTTCTTCGATAATGAAAACCGGGAATGCGCATGATGCCGGATGGTTCCTTTGATAGTTTCAGGATATTGTTTTTCCTTTTTTCCTGAGACATTGTTTCATTTAGTATCCTCCACAAGGGTCTTTACTCTCCTGACAAGGGTATCGATATGCTGCTCCATGGGAGATGTAAGGGCATCAAGCCAGTGGGGCAATCCGATAAGGTACTCCATGGATTCCGACATGGGAGCATCTTCGATCCGGAACGGAATAATGATTATTCCCTTGCCTACAGCTTTTGTTACTTCGCGGGTAACATGGGGGGATGCATTTGCATTGGCAGAGAAGATGAGCACCATGATCTTGCTTTCATTGATTCCGTTAATGATTGCTTTGGGGAAATCTTCCCCGGGTAAGACATCCCGGGGTGCAATCCAGCATCGTATGGAACATTTTTCCAGACTGGCACAGACCGCATCGGCAACGGGTTTATCCTTGCTCGAGTAGGAAATAAAGACATCATGATGACCGGGAGTTTTTGTTGACGACTTCGGTGCAGTGTGGACATCGGATTCGGTATGAGACTGAACTGGTTTGTCATAGGCAGCTCCGCATTGGCCGCAGAATTCTGCGTTCACGTTCTTCTTTGGAGTGCCACATTTTGGGCACAATGTAGGAATTATCGAAGGTAGAAAAGCTCCGCATTGGCCGCAGAATTCTGCGTTCACGTTCTTCTTTGGAGTGCCACATTTTGGGCAAAATTCTGCGTTGGTCATATCCTGAAACATTCACGATTATTAAAAAATTCATCGATGCATAAAAATTCTGCCCGCTCTTAATTCCCCGTCTATTCTTAGTCAAGACGAGATCCGCATTTGTCACAAAATTTATTGGATATCGGATTATTTGTTTCACATTTCCTGCAAACTTTAATCTCACCGGTTGCTTGTTTTACTTCATGTAATATGACATCTGACCATTTATCTGAGCTTTTCATTAATGTTACAGCAATTATATACGCTATGTATAGACCTACTACCAAAAAAGCGAGATCGTAAAGCCAGATAATACTCGGTAAAAAGGGGATCACAAGGTTTCTATAAGCACCGTGTGCTATAACAAGACAAATCAAATAAACGATATTTATTGCAATTATGCGAAGTTCTAAAAATTTTGGATATTGATTTTGGATTATTGGACCAACAGTATTACCAAATCTCAACAAAATTACAATCATAATAGTTGATATAACCGCGGAAACTATTGTCGGAATGTTCCATTGATACAAACCTGGGATCAGAGTATTAATCCCTGGTAATGATCCGATAATAGCATTTATAACCGCGAGCGAAAATAAAATTATAATCACTTGGATTAGGGGTTTTTTTAATTGATCCGTATCTGCCATATATTGTCGTGTTTTATTCCAATATATATTAACTATTCGAAATTCGAATGGGCTTTTTATGAATAAATTTCTTCGCAGTCTCATATTAACTACGTAAAAAATCAAGATGATGACAAAAATATGTGCGCTATCGATTTCGGTCCGGTCGGGCAGGATGAACGACCCCTATAGCCGTCGGCAATCCATGCGATCGTGGATCCGGACATATTCACGGTAAGGAGTTTTGCAGATTATTTTACTACTTTGTCATTTGTTGTCGATCCTACCGTCAAACCCGGTGATTATTGTTTCAGCGCGATTCTCAGGACACCGACCGGTGGTGGGGATTTCAGCCCGTTTATGCTCATGGTTATACCACAGAACGGGTAAAATACCATATTCAGGGAATGATCTTTATGCCGGCTACTGACTCCGGAGGGGGAAAAATACTGGCAGGAATTGGTGATATCGCTGGTACGTCATTTGTCACACTCTATTGTCATGCCCTTGAGACACTTTCAGACAATCCTACAGTATCTGGCCCGAAATCTGTTGAGATTACAGCCGAACTGAATAAAACGCTCTCCCTCTCGGACTACACGCTGGACAGGATCCTTTCTTCCGGTACACTGGACAAGAGGCTCGTTGTCCATATTGCAATCCGTGCAAAAAAATACGATGACTATGCACGGGATTTCTTACAGAGTTTCCGGACGGCGTTATAGTCAATCTCGGCTGCGGGCTCGATTCCCGGTACCAGCGGATCGACAACGGGCGCGGGGTCTTTTATGATCTTGACCTGCCGGAAATAACAGCGATCAAAAAAGCCTTTTTCCAAGAGACTGATAGATATCACATCATTGCCTCCTCAGTACTGGATTTTAACTGGATGGCACCCGTCCTGAAGCACAAAGGGCCGTTCCTGTTCATGGCAGAAGGTGTCTTCATGTACCTGGACAGGAAGGACGTCTTATCGCTGGTGCTGAAACTCCAGGAAACGTTCCGGGGCTCCGAACTGATCTGTGAAGGGGTTAATTCCCTCTTGCTCAGGTCCTCTTTGAAAAAATCCTGGATTTCAAGATACAGCGGCAGGTGCACCTGGGAAAGGATGCCATGTTCCGGCTCAAACGTCCCCCATGCGGAGGGGACATTGCCGAGTGCGTGACGCTTTTTCCCTTACCGGAACATATGGAGGTCTGGTCAGGTTCCCGCTCTGCTCTTCGTAGTGCGACACGACCTGGCGATCAAGTCTGGTAATGTGTGCCCGAATATTCTCGTACAGGATGTTTATTGCGGGAGACACCCCGGCCGGTAAAGGCCATTGAGTAAGAGTTTCATGGACTACCGGCTAATTCTTCAAGAACTTCATGATCATCCAGGTCATACCACTGTTTATACGCATCGGCAACTGCAAACATCCGGCTGCTCCGGATGTTCAGGCAGACCAGTTGGTCCACCTGCCGGGAAACCAGTTCAGCGGATGAAGCGGAGGCTGTAGGAATTGCGACCATGATACGGGCAGGTTGGTGGATGCGGATACTTTTTACCGCTGCGAGCATCGTGAACCCCGATGCAAGACCGTCGTCTGTCAGGATTACGGTTTTTCCTGCGGGCGAAGGAACTGCCTTTCCTCCGGTAAACCGGGTAACTCTCTCGTTTACATTTTTTCTTGTTTCAGCTATCGCAACTTCAACCTCAGCCGCTGAAAGACCGAGCGCTTCACGCAACCCGTCATTGATAAGCACCTGCCCATCCCAGGTTATTGCCCCGAATCCTGATTCAGTACTGCCGGGGATCCGGATCTTTCTGACGACTGCAAGGGACAGGTGTGCACCGAGTGCCACGGCAACTTCCTTACCGATGGGCACACCCCCGGCCGGAATGGCAAGGACCAATGGGTTACGGATGGCGGGAAGTATTTTTATGAACACTCCCAGTTGTCTTCCCGCATCATGACGGTTGGAAAAGACAAACTTTCGTTCCCGGAGCAGAGGATTATCGATTATGTCATCCATATGCGGTGTTCTGGATCCCAATGCACATAATGATTGCGGCACCAGAAAAAGTTCCCCTGGGTATTGACCCGGGTCTTCCGTATTGTTCAGAAATTCCGGTGGCCTGTGCAGTGTGACTTCCGTACAGCCAGTGTATTGGATGGTGGTCCGGAGTGTCGGGAACCAGGGTACTGCAGAACCGGGCATGCATCCCGGCCTCTAGGCACTGATCAGCCACATGAGTGCGGGAGCGAACCGATCATGAGAGACATACACTCTCCTTGCACCACATCTGTGTCGGAGAATCCTCTTCATGAAGGGAGTCCTGGTCTCCAATAATGCCGAATTCGCGAAAAATGTTACTCATTATTTTCTGAAAAACGCACATCGCGCTCCGTTTGGCTGGAATAAGCATGAATTGGGCGCAGAAAAAGTCACTAACAGCACCTTTTAGAGGGGCGATAGTGAGCTAGATGAGCTGGAGTGGAATGTGATAGATTCTTCTGACCGAAAGCCTGTGAAGATGGTATCGGTCTCACCCTGTTTTTTTAGCCAGATCTTCCATCAGCTCTACCTGAATCTTCTGGATCTCCAGAAGTCTCTCCCCCTGGTTAACGAGGAGATGATCAATTTTCCTGTGCAGCTGATGAATTTCCATTTCTGCATTGAGGTTCACCCGGTAATCGTGTTCGGCATTCATACGGTCTCTTTCTTCCTGTCGATTCTGGCTCATGATGATAACAGGAGCCTGAATTGCAGCAAGGGCCGAGAGCACAAGGTTGAGTAAGATAAAAGGATACGGATCGAACGGCCTGAGCACAAGGACGATTGTATTCATTGCGATCCATACAAGAAGGAGGCCGGAAAACATGGTGATGAATGTCCAGCTTCCGGCAAAATCGGCGAGCCGGTCGGAAACCCGGTCCCCAAAACTCAGCTGGCGGTCAAATTCGATATTGATATTTTTCGCCGTAAGTTCATGATCTTTCATACTTCGTGTGATATTCTCTTCCAGCGAGGAGAGCTCATTTCTCTCTTTCTCCAGAATCTCCATGATATATTGTGTCCTGAAGTGGTTCAGATCAACGCTACAGATGTAACCTTGTCGTGACCACTCAGGATACTCTTTCTTTATTACGACCGCGATCGATTCGGGAATTAATCCCGCAGGTACGACTTCGTTTCGTTTCTTGTGTTCCCCGCACGCGAGACAGGGAAATGTTTCCTGATCTGCCACCATCACCGTTTCCTCTTACAACCATCTATGGATTTAGGATCGATATATAGGGAAAGGAGCGTTCAGGAAGATACTGGCTGTGCCTTATAACCCGTATGGTCGTGACCAGCTGCATATCATGCATTGAGGGGCTGATGATGCCGGGGGTCTCGCGTGGCGGTGCTGCTGCAGGCTGGGACCGGGAGAGGCGCCCCAAGCTGGCCGGTGCGGTAGGACGAGGTTGCGTTTGGGTGCTGAGCAGGGGGATCGAAGCATGCGAGAGAGAAGGGGGGGTAGGAGCACGATGAGGATGCCGGAGTTGAGGGAATTCCAGGCGAGAATCCCACAGTGCCCATTTCTTACGTGTCGCCATGCTCTGCTACGTGAGAATGCTTTTTCTGTACATGTGCCGGGTACCAGATCGTGTAGATGATTCCGGCAATGAGCATGACGTAGGTGAGCGGCGAGGTAATCCACCCCACATAGTGCGGGGCTGCGAACATGAGGTAACTCAGGATGAAATTGATCACAAAGATTCCTCCCCATACACCTGTCATCAGGTTATTCACTCGTATAAAACCCGGGTTCTCCCAGAGCTTCCGGTCCACCATTTCCCGTGCAAACTGCAGGGTGAAGGGTATTTTTACAAGGATTGATCCGAAGGTGACTGCTGCGAGTGCTGCATACACCAGCATTCCCATAACGGGGAGAATCCCGGTCATGCCAAGGACGCCGACAGCGATGAACAGGAAGCTGAACATCACAAGGGTTGCCCACGTCAGGATCCCGCCTCTCCTGAGATCGGAAAAACCGGCAATGACAGTGACGATCAATGCAGCGCCGAGTGCAATAACCACGCTTGCCACGGAACTTCCCGCAAGTACACCAAAGACGATCAGAGGAACAAAATCCAGCAGCATGCCCGCTTTTTTCATTATTATTCTCCAGAAAAACTCAGGCATTCCTGAGCACCGGCTCGAAGGGCTCTATCATATGGTGTTTCAGATCAGCAAACACTTTTTTCCGGAAGCTGGGGATTCGCGTAAGCGGGATGAAGATTGCATTTAAAAGCCTGGTCTTCAGGTCAGCCTGCGGAAAATCAAACATCCCGTGTTCACGGTAGTACCGGTAATCTGCCTGGAATGCCAGCCTCATTCCTCCATAGATACTGTCCCGGAATATCTTGTGGCCCCCGATAGCGTAGAAAGTACGCGGGGGTATGTACCCTGCTTCTGCACATTGCACGAGACGTGCTGCCATGGCATCGAGCAGGGCATCAAGCTCTCCGGAATTTAAAACCTCGTCCGTAACAAACTGTGCGTGACACCCGCCGTTGTCAGCCCATGCGGTAAGTGTCTCTTTCAGATGCGGGATCTGGTGAAGGGGACCTGCGATTACAAAGCCAATCTGTTTGCCTTCGAGACCCGGGGTATGCCCCTTGAAAAAACTCCGATCGAAAAACTGCTTCCATGCCGATGAGAGATACCGGTCGTGCACCGGGCCTGCTATAATAATGATATCCGCAGGCACCAGTTTATTTTTGAAAAAATCAACATACCCGTCGGAATATACGCAGGTATTGTCATACCCGCACTGGCAGCACCCGAGACAGCCTCCTTTTATATTCACGTCATGAAGATTGATCATCTCAACTGAACCGGAAAAATTTTTGAGGAGCCGGTCAGTCATCGCCGCAAGATTGGGTGAACTGCCGTCGGCATCCGTAAGAATGACAATCTTTTTTGTACCTGTGCTCAGAGTTTTTTGCTGCGTGCCCGGGACATATGGGTGGGTCGGCCAGGTGAGCGGCGCATTCTCCCGCTGGACCGGCATCTTTTCCTGTACGGAGGTGATGAGGAGGTATGCGAACTTCTCCAGGCGCGTTCGTTCCTCTTCCTTTAAGAGATCTCTCATCTCCGCGGAATAAAACCCGAGGTACTGCATCCCGAGATCGTCGCTGACTGCATGGATGTAGGCATGGGCGGTCTGATCGAAGAAATGAATCGATGTCGAGAGCGATGCAGCGTAGGTTCCGGCACATGTATCCTGTGCCTTCCGCTCGAAGATGAGTTCAATAAACCGTTTGTACTGGGAGCAGACGACCATGTAATAGAGCGGAAATGCCCAGAGGACAATATCTGCGGACCGGATGCTGTCAAGAATTTTATTCCAGACCGCGGTATCCTTCTCAATCTTCCTGATATCCTGTGCTACATTGAGAATTTCATACGTATAATCCGGGAATTTCTTCCGGATGTACGCAACATACTGCATCGTGACACTGATGTCGCCCTTCGGGCTTCCGTTCAATACAACAATTTTCATGACGATCTCCTCCTCCGCACTTATTCATACGGTTTACTTGCGCTGTCAAGGATCTGCCGTGCGAATTCCTGGAGGGCATCTGCCTTCACAAGCGCTATGCCACGTTCCACATCACCGAGCACCAGCAGGATATCCCCCTGTTTGATGCCGAAGATCTCCCGGGCTTCCTTGGGAATCACGATCTGCCCGCGCTCACCGACTTTCACACTGCCGAACAGGTGCTTGGTCTTCTCCTTCCGTGGTGCGATCATCTCGTCTACCAAATCCTCTGTCCCACATTTCATACTTTTCATACTTATCATATTTGTATGTTTAATTGTATTTATCATTTTTCCTGCAGAGGATATGAGCCCGCGTAATCAGGGACCTGCATTTCCCCCACTCGCATTCTCTTGCGGCGAGTCCGTTTCCGGGGTGTTGACTTTTCTTGTCTGGTTGCAAAAAACACCGAATTCCGGTACATGTTTTCTAACCGGGCGTAACCCGCCGTTTTCAAGCCGAAATTCGCATGTTACAGGCATAAAAATGTACGCTAATAGACACTAATGGGAGGCGAAACCAAAGGGGGCGAGGGGTTTAGTATGAGTGAAGTGAAAAGAAGGCCTTTATTTAGGGTCGGAGCTGAAAAAACTCTCGTCAAGCATCGACGTAAAAACGAGTAAAATGAATGTGTGAGTAAGATGTGGTAGAGAGGAGATAACACAACATCATTTCTCTATCGGAGGCACTCTCCACGAAAGTTTTCTACATCCAAAAAAATTACTAATTCGCGAAAAACCAGCACTAATGTTTTCGGAGACCCCAGAGCGTATCCCGTTTGGCTGGATCTGGCATGGATCGTATGCCGATTTGACTGCTAATAGCACCTGTTGGGAGGGCGATCGGTTAACGGATGGCCGGGAAAGAGGGAAATGGAAAGGAAGGACAGTGTTGGAGGCGGGAAGTGAGAATTCTCTATCAGTTACCAATACCCAAAAGTCGGATTTACTTCCTCGCAAAGGAAAAAAATTACTGGTAGAAGGAAGGCCTGTCAGTCTCCTCACCTAGGGCGTTGCCGATATTCCTGTTTGTGTAATACCGGAAGGACTTTACTATGTTTTCATACGTTGCCTGGCTAAGCGTGCCGTCGGGGGTCATCGTATAAATCATTACCGGGAGATACCCCTTCTCGTTTGCCGAAGCCTTGTTGCCGACGAAGACGACGGTCTCGCTCGGGGTTCCGGAATAGGGATCGCTCTCGGCGTCGAACCGGATGTAGGTGATCCCGTTATACGTTACGGTAGATTCGTTGAATACTGCACCGGAACCACGGAGGGTATTCCGGATATTCTGGTCCACGCTGAGCGATGAGGAGTAAGAGAAGATGGTCAGCGAGTCGTCGAGCTCGGTATAGTTGCCACTGTTGTCGTTTATGGTCCCATTGGCCCCGCTTATGGCCGGGTTGAAGAGGGTCGTTTTATAGAGGATATTGTGTTCGGATGTGGTCGCCCGGATGGTTGTGCCCGCATACCCTTTCGGTGCGGAGATGGTGAAGAGAAGCTGCGTGTCCTTGATGCTCTTTTGGAGGGGAATGGAGGGTGCGATCATTGTCGGTACGGGAATCGGGGTTGTGGGTACAGGGGTCGAAACAGCAGTCGGGGTTTCGGTCGGGACTATCGTCGGCACCGGTGAAGGGGTCGGAGGGGGCTTGACGGACTGGGTGCACCCGGCTGCTACAAGCAGGACGGCAATCGCACAGGCAAATGCAACAAGCAACGAAATTTTCATACACTCTCATTCACGTGGCAGTTAATATTAACTTCGGAGTTTTTAACTCTGTAGAACTGAACATGAACCTGTAACTTTCACTCCGGATCCATGAAAATCGAATAGTCCTATACTATTTTATGGGCAACACTAATTCGTGAAAAACAAGCATTATTGTTTTCTGAAAATCGCACACTGTGCCCCGTTTGGCTTGATTCGGTATGAATAGGGTACAAAACATGGACGCTAAAAGATCTCCTGGCGAATCTGAATGGGTGAACTCAGTTTTTAGATGAAGGATCCAGGAAAACTTACAAAAAGTGGATCCACCAGCACCCGGAGCTGAAGGCATAGTTTGCAAAAAAAATTGTACAGTCCGAAACCGATCCTTTTCATCCGTCATGAAAGACCCATACTTTGAGCGATATCCTGAAAAGACTCTGTTCATTCAGGATTACGTACGAACACCGGCTCGTCTTTGATTTTATTGATGCGGGCAGGACAAAAGTCGTGCTGATTGACATCGGATCTCACGAAGAAGTGTATCAGCGTAGTTCTTTTTTCCTGTCGATTATGCGCCATGGAATAGTAAATGTTTGCGTGTTCCGCGTGGTGATGAGGAAGCCGGCCGGATGAGGTGCGGGAACTACCGGGAATTGCGATTTATGCGACAACCTGTTTTGTCCGGAACCGGGTCCTGACCTTTTCGGAAAAATATTTTCCAACCTCTCTTGATTGCATGAGATCCGCGTAGACTTTTGAAGGGACTGCCAAATACTGGTAAACAAGTCCTGTGTGAAATTCTATCTCCAGGATTTTTGTGCTGTCGTCATATCCCACAGAGCGCAGAATACGGGATTTGACAGGCTGTCTTTCCAAGAATATCCCCACTGTCTTACACGTGCGCTGGAGGGTTAATGGTTTTTAAAAAAAGGTTCCCGCGGGATATTGTTCCTTCATGACTTTTTACCGTGGCGTAGAGCATCGCAGGAAAACGCAGATTTCAGCGTTTCTCCAGGAGAGACCGGATGCTTTTCAGTTCGCCGAGGATCTGCTGGTCGACTGGTGA
>Ga0209777_10009557_pt1 | contig 10414 bp, 13 predicted proteins | sample FrelakmetHBP12HB_FD_187147 | JGI IMG/M metagenome (GOLD analysis project Ga0209777, IMG submission 187147) | Freshwater lake sediment microbial communities from the University of Notre Dame, USA, for methane emissions studies -HBP12 HB (SPAdes)... | ecosystem: Environmental > Aquatic >... | reverse complement strand
ACGACAATACGCCTGCACAAGATAAGATGGCTAGAAAAATATTTACAAACAATTTTATAAGAAGAGCTAAAGAGTCGTTAGCAGATGCGGTTAAACACGGTTTAGTAAATCCAGCTAATCAAGATGTCAGTATAGGACAAAAACCAGCACAACAACCAGCACAACAACCAGCACAACAACCAGCACAACAACCAGCAGATACCACACAAGCAGATACAACACCAGCACAACAACCAGCAGCATCTTCTGGTTCTGGATTAAATTGGTATGCAGCTGGTAAACAGTTTCAAAAAAATAGAGGAAGATTGGAAGAAGTCGATAATAAGGATATTGAAGATTTACAGAGATTATCTGGTATTCAAGAAGGTTTCCCTCCAAGAAAACCTGCTGCTACCAGAGCATATCAAAGACCTGCACAGCTAAAACCTAAGCCAGTAGCACAACCGGCACCGGCAGCTAACGCAACAGCTAAGTCAGGAGATACCGATCTAGCTGCTATTAAAAAGAACGCAGGATTAAATCCTAATACCGCTGTTGACCAACAACCAAATAATAAACAAGAATTACAGTTAGCTCCTGACACAGCCGGTACATCAGGTAGAAATGCTCCTAATACAATAAGTACTCAGAATACCGCTGTTGACCAACAACCAAATAATAAACAAGATTTGCAGTTAGCTCCTGACACAGCCGGTACATCAGGTAGAAATGCTCCTAATACAATAAGTACTCAGAAAAAACCGATAGGTAACTTCGATAAACTGGAAGCAACTAGAGATAAACAAAAAGCAGCACAACAAAAAGCTAGGGATGAAGTTGATGCATCAGCAAAGCAACAAACTCAGAATCAGCAACCAGCGAACAACGCTCCGCAGCAATCAACCCAGCAACAATCAGATAACTCATTACCGAGTATAGGACAATGGTTAAATGACAATTTTATAAATGGATTTCTCAGAGGTGTTCCTTATGTTGAAAAGGCAGGTCCACAAGTAACCAAAATTCTACAGAATATATCTAAGAATTATCCAAAAATAGATCAAGATTTACAAAGTCTAGCAGATATAGGTTGGACGCTTTCTCCATATAAAGGTAAGGGTCAGCGTGATAGATATTGATAACATATTGATAGCAACTTTAGTGTTTATTAGCGGAATTTATGTCGCTTATACACTAAGTTCTATCTATGTTAAAAGACTATTATGGGAATGGATAATACAGCATTTTGGTATAAGAGTCTATACATTTTTATCCCCTAATTTTGGATGTAATAAATGTGCCCAAAAACCAGCTTTTTCTCGAAAAAGTATAAATAATATTATGAAACAGTAGGTTTCAAACATTTAGGAGAATTTTAAAATGGCTCAGTTTACAAAGGTCAATGGTGATTTTAAGGGCGTATTAAATCTTGACGTTCCAGCGTACACAAACACAGGTTTAAATGCTTTAACTTCAGCTCAAACAGTTCAACCACAAGGTCCAAAGTTAGACTACTTCACAATCAGTGCAGCTACTACTACTCACTTCACTGGTGCTCAAGTGAACGTAATTGTTCAGACAGTTCAACAGTTGTCAACAGTATATGTTTATGAATATACTAGCGCAACAACTGACACACTTGCATTCGCAGTATATCCAGTTGGTTCATGGGCAGTTGACGATTCATTAGGTGCAAATGCTAACGTTGTAGCTGCTGTTACTACAGCACTAACTAACGCAAGTCTTGCAAACACAGTGACTGGCACAGCATCAGCAACTTTCACTAACTAATAGTTAGTTTAAGTTAAACTATGAAGGCCCGAGAATTTATTCTCGGGCTTTTTTATTGTTGTAAATAGAGCATGAGCCATAGGATATCGTGCTATACACTATTTGATATAACTAAAACAGGTGTGATAAATCGCGGTCGTCCTAGGGATGATGTTGAAGATACAGAAAACTGGTTTATTAAAAGAAACACTCAATGTAACTTTGATACAATCTTACAAGTAATATCATTAAGATCGCAACCTGAAGTGGTATTGGAACCTAAGAACATTGAAGTTATTATTGATAAAAACAGTAATTTTGGAACTAAGTATCAGGATAATAAAAAACATATAGTATGGATGTTTGATTTTGAGGTACAGCATTCTAGTGTTTTTGAGGATAATGTATCAGAATTAGGAGCATTGTATAAAGATTGCGATGGTGTACCTATGCTGAAATCTGGAAAAGAAATAAAAAACCTAGATGAACAATTAATTATCGATAATATCAAAAAGAATATATATTTTGTTAAATATTAATATGAACAAAGCATACATGCAAAAAAAGATAAAAGAACTATTCATCGTCCAAGAAAACGATGGGAGCTATAATCTTTTTGGTACTTATATGGTTAAGCCTCAAACAAATGGCGGATTCAAAGTATTTGTAATTGATAGTTACGATGCAGAATCCATAGAATTCTCGTCTTTAAAATACGCTGTTACTTGGTGCGTATTTGAGAAAAATAACAAACATAAAGAAAGAGAAAGACTCTATACACTAGACCAATTAATTAACAGCCTAGAAGTTACTATGTTCCAAAATAAGAAACTAGCAGAAAAAGTAAAAAGTCCAGACAGATACATATATCTTGCTAAATTCTTAGAAGATAAACTAAAAAAGAAAAAGGCCATTCAGGAAATAGAGCAGTATACGTCATTGTCACGTTATATTCAGGACAAGAAATTTACTGAAATTAAGGGTGGAAACTAAATTAATTTTGATAAATATAATCATTAAGATGGAAATATTACCATGATTCTAAACGATTTAAACCGAAAAAATGTTGCCCAAAAAGCACTCAAAGAAAATTTTGATATTAATATCAATACAACAAAGCTATCACGTAGCCAAACTAAGACTATGCTAGATAAAGTTAATAGACTTATCAAAGAAGCAAGATCAAAGCCAAACTTCTACGATAGTCAAAGATCACCTACTTACATGAAGTTGGTATTCATGTCTCAAGCATTAACTGAGCATTACAACACTACTAGAAAATCTAGAATTGTTGTTGAAAACACTGAAGTAGAAAAGAGTCAAGTAATTCTTGCTGCGCAAGATATGGTTGACAGCATACAGAAGATGATTGAAGAAGTTAACGACATGCTAGTAAAAGAATTACCTGCATTGACAGATAGCATTCAAAGTGAGATAGGTGTTAATGAATCAAATTCATTCAGCCAAGCAGCAAATGAAGCATTGACTACATTGAATCAAACATTGAGCCAAAGCAAGCAAACACTTCAAGGAGCAATGAATCAAATGACTGGTCAGGGCGACATGTCTGCATTAGGTGGTGCACCTAGCGGCGGTGATGAAATGGCGGTTACTGACATTGCTTCAGGCTCACAATCAGAAGAACTTCCAAGTGAAGAACCTGCTCCTGAATTTCCACCAGAAGAACCAGAAATGGAACCAACAGGTGGAGTTGGTCGCATAAAAAGATAATCATGCAACTTTCTGAATTCGTAGATGATCCAAAATTAATAAAACTGATCGCTGCCACCGATCAGTTACGTATCCTTTTAAAAAAAGGTGAGATTAAAAAGAACTGGACATTAGGAAAGTTGCTATCCTATTTTAGACACTTTGATTTAGTCTTTAGTCCTGAAGATATCTACAGTATGATCGAACAGAAACCATTAAAGAATGTTGTTAGTAATGTCCAAGGTGATGAAGTAATATTCAAAGGACTTGAACCAAAGAAACCAGCAGCAGAAGCACCTCCTCCTGAACAGAGTAAAGATATAGTCTCTAAAATGGCTAAACACGCTCGAAAGTAACCTTTTCTCTTTATTTCATATATCATTTTTAATATAATATCAAGATGATAGTAAATCTTACTGATAAAGCAGAACAAAAATTAAGACAACAACTAGCAGAGCGCGGTAAGGGAGTAGGTATACTTCTAGGAGTTAAATCTGGTGGTTGCTCGGGTTTTTCTTATAAATTCGAGTTTGTTGATATTCCTATAGACTGTTTTCATAAACACTATGAAGGGTTTAGTCTTTTCATAGAGAAAGAAGCAGAAGAATACTTAAATGGGTTAACCATAGACTACGTTAAATCTGGGCTTAATGAAAAGTTTGAATTTATTAATCCTAACGCAGCAGCAAAATGCGGATGCGGTGATAGTTTCACTGTATGATTTACTTACCTGAAAAATTCCCCTATGCAGAATTAAAAAGAGAAACATTACATGGGTCTCGTAAGTATGCAACTCCTGATGGTTATAGAGTTCCTAGTGTAACAACTATTTTAGATTTTACAAAACCAGAAGAAAAGAAGAAAGCATTATTAGAATGGCGTAAACGTGTAGGTGAGAAACAAGCACAACAGATTACCACTGAGGCTGCAGGTCGTGGAACACGTATGCATAAATGGCTTGAGAATCATATCAAAACAGGTAATGCAGGAACACCTGGATCTAATCCTTATAGTAAGATGAGTCATGAAATGGCTCAAGAAATTATCAATAACGGATTAAGTAAATGTCAGGAATTTTGGGGTACTGAAATCAGTTTATACTTCCCTAAAGTATATGCAGGGACAACTGATTTGGCTGGTGTACATGATGGCTCAGAAGCGATCATGGATCATAAGCAAACAAATAAACCTAAAAAGCGTGAATGGATTGATGACTATTTCCTGCAATTAGCAGCATACGCATTAGCACACAATGAGACATATGGAACTAACATTCGCAAAGGAGTAGTCTTCATGTGCGTAGCCCCTAAAGAAGTAGAACCGGGTAAATGGACAAAGCCCGAATACCAAGAATTCATCATAGAAGGTAAAGAATTCGATGACTATACTAATAAATGGTATGGTCGTTTAGAACAATACTACCAGCAGTTTATCTAAACTAATAGCATAAATAGTTGTACTACTTGGTATATGTACAACTATGGCTATTATACAGATTTCTAAAATACAACAACGCTCCGGCGATCTAGTCGATCTCCCGCAACTTGATGAAGCTGAATTTGGTTTCGCAAGTGATGAAAAACGTCTCTTCATAGGTAAAACTGAAGGGTCTGTAGAGAACATAGAAGTTCTCACTTCCTATAGTGAAATTGCTTTCAGTCAACTACAAGGGGCTATAGGTAACCTTGATATTAATACTAACGTTCAAGACGGACAAGTATTAGTATATGATGGAAATAATTGGGTTAACCGCGGTGGCGACATAGGTGGCTACATTAACTTTGGCAACCTAACTAATATCAGTATAGGCGGTGGCGGTTCAGGTCAAGTATTAAGCACTGACGGTAGCGGAACTTTAAGTTGGGTAGATCAGTCAGGTGGAGGTGGCGGCGGAGGAACACCAGGTGGTGCTAATACTCAAATACAGTTCAATAATGCTGGTTCATTTGGTGGTTCATCTGGATTAACTTATAACCTAGCTAACTCTACGCTTTCAGTAACCGGTAATATTGTTGCCGGTAATATAAAATCAGATAACTTTTATTATTCAAATGGTGTTGCAATATCATTTGGATATAGCAACACAAATGTTGCTGCTTATCTGCCTACATATACAGGTACAGTAGGTACTGGTGCTGCTAATTTTGTAGGAACAAATACTACACTTTCTGGAAACGCTAATGTTACTGGTAATATCGCAGGTGGTAACTTATCAACATCTGGAAGATTAACTGTTTCAGGTATATCTAATTTAGGTGCAGTAGGTAACGTAACTATCACCGGCGGTAGTTCAGGCTATTATCTACAAACAAATGGTTCAGGTGGTCTTTCATGGGCAAGCATTCCTTCAGGAAATGGCATTGCTAATGGAACTTCAAACATAACGATTCCTGCTGTAAATGGAAATGTCGTAGTTTATTCTGCTGGTAATAATACTGCTAACATAACAGGTACTGGTGTAAATGTTGCAGGTACTTTAAGTGCTACAGGAAATTTATCAGGTGGTAATATATCAACGACTGGTGCATTGACTGTTTTAGGTACAACTAATCTAGGTGCAGTTGGCAACATTACAATCACTGGTGGTAGTTCAGGCTATTATCTACAAACAAATGGTTCAGGTGGTCTTTCATGGGCTGCGGTAGCGTCAGGAAATGGCATTGCTAATGGAACTTCAAACATAACGATTCCTGCATTAAATGGCAATGTCGTAGTTTATGCTGCTGGTAATAATACTGCTAACATAACAGGTACTGGTGCAAACATAACCGGTACATTAAATGTTACAGGTAATACTACAGTAGGTAACTTGATTGGTTCACATGCAAATGGTACTAGTAACGTAAATATCCCTATATCATCAGGAAACATTGCAATGTCTGTTGGAGGTACTAGTAACGTATTAGTAGTAACTAGCACAGGTGCAAACATAGCAGGTACATTGAATACTACGGGTAATGCTAATGTATTTGGTAATTTAGGTACGTCTGGATCATTAACTGTTGCAGGTAATGCAGGAGTAACTGGTAACATATCAACAACCGGTACATTAAGTGTTACTGGAAATGCTAATGTAGGTAATCTTGGAACTTCGGGATTAGTTATAGCAACCGGTAATGTTACAGGTGGTAATTTAGTAACTAGTGGTACTCTATCAGTAACCGGTAATGCTAATGTAGGTAATCTTGGAACTTCGGGTAACGTAGTTGCCGGTGGAATAAAAACAGACAATTATTATTATGCAAATGGTGTTGCATTAACAAGTGGAGTAAACACTGTAGTTTTTACAAGTTCAGGTACTTGGACTGTTCCAGCAGGAGTTACGAAAGCATTAGTAACAGTATATGGTGCAGGTGGAAATGGTAACTTTTGGTATAGCGGTGGTTCTCACTATCAGAGTGGTGGTGCCGGAGGATACGGGACCGCGATGATTACTGGGTTATCAGGGACTGTTGCTATTACCATTGCTGCTGCAGGATCAGGTGGCACAACATCATTTGGAACTATGATATCTGCTACTGGTGGAGGTACAGGCACAACTGGTACCTTTGCGGTATCAGGAACTACTGGAACATGTACTGTTTCTAGTGGCACAGCGATAGCTACAGGAGCATGCGGAGTAAATCTAGACTCATTATTAGGTACCTCAACATCTACAAATACATTATTTTATTATAACCTAATGTGTACTAATGTAGGTATATTGGGAGCAGATAGTCGTGGATTTGGAAGACCGGCAATTGATACGTACCCTGCTGGACCAGGTGCTGTTGTAATTCAATACTGATAGCGTACCAAACTCGTAACGGAATAAATACTATAATAGGACAACAGATATGACATCATATGTATATACAGCAAGTGGCTCAGCTACAGCATCAGCAAATATAGCGACTGATAAAGTCAGAATCGCTACTACAGGTTCAGCCATACAGTACACAACTAGTTTTCCAAATGTAGCATTAACTGGTACTGTGACATGCGCTACTAACAGTAATGTTGTTACTGGTTCAGGAACAAGTTTTACTACTGAGTTAAATATCGGTGCTTGGATAGGAAACACTGCTGGAAATACAGCAGGTATAGTACAATCTATTGCAAATAACACAAGCCTAACACTAACTGCGAATGCAGCAGTAGCAATCGGTGGAGCAACTGCACGTTATAATCCGTTTGGTGTAGCGTACACTGTTGCTAATGCAAATAGTGCTATCATTCCTGCTAATACAGTTTCAAATAGTATTATTGTAGGTCAAGGCAACATTGTTTCGTTTTTAAACGTTGCAGGAACCGCAGCAGCATTTAGTATTACTGAGTTAGGTATGCCATATGCTAACACAGGTACATCAGGTGTTTTAGCTACACCTAATGTTGGTGGTCCGTTAAACTAAACTAGTCTAAAAATAATAACGATTGATAAATACATCATACACTCTCATGGTGAGAGTTTATGCGGTACCCACCGCGTATCGGCTAGAACCCGACATCTAACAGGAGAAAACAAATGGGACGTCCTTTAAAAATCGCAAAATCACAAGCAGTTTTAACAATCACTGGTACCAGTGCATCAACACAGCTTGTAACAGTTACAGAAACACTTTCACAACCAACTGACGGTATAACAAGTTCATCAGGTGAAGGTATCATAGCAGGTATGCCTTTTGTAGTAGCTACTACAACAGGTGGTTTAACAGCAGGTACAACTTATTACGTAAATGAAGTAGTAAGCGCACATACATTTACTGTGTCAACTACTCAGCTAAGTGTTCAACCTCAAGTATTAGCAACATTGACAGACGCAGGTCCTGTAACAGTTAAAGCTACAGTAGGTCTTGTTGACTATTCATTCGATAATCCAAACGATTCAAATACTTCAACACCTACAGGCAGCAGCCAATCATTCGGTGTTGTAGGTGGTAATACTACACAGTATGGTAAGCAAACATTAGTTGCTGTTGCAATCGGTGTTGCCGGTGATGCTAATGCTGTTCTTTCAGCGTTCACAGCAAATACTAATGTATACTATGCACCATTAGAAAATGAAGCAAGTATAGTTGCTGGTACTGCGTTACAAGCAGCGCAAGCAAACGTTAATGGTATTTCAAACGATTACGTTAATTTAGGATTTGTAGCATCAGTTGCTAATTCTACAGTAGCTATTTCAGCAACTGCTGCTAACGGTCTTATTACTACTACAGGAAATGCATTAACACTAACAGCTGGTCAACCAGTTGCATTTGATACTACATTTAACGGTATCGTTGCTAACACAGCTTATCTTGTAGCAACAACACCAAATGCTACACACATGACAATTTCTACTATTAGCGGTGGCGCAGTAGCAATAACAGCTAATGCATCAGTAACAGCAAATGCTCTTCAAGGTAACATTCAATTAGCTGCCAGCTCATTAGCAACAGTTACAAATGCATCGTATGCATATTCAACTGAAGAAGCAGGATTCATTGTTCGTCAGAAGGGTAAGACAAAGTATCTAGTAACAGGCGCAACATCTGGTCTAACAGGTGTATGTTACACAGCAAACGTTGCAAACGCAGCATTGACAGCAAACACAATGGCTATCATTGCAACTAATGCAGCAGCTGGTACACAGCTTGTTTCTTCATTGAATGATTATCAGTCAGAATTGTTCCCAGCACAAGTAGCAGCCGGTTCATTATCAGCAGGTCAAGACTACACAATTTACAGTGTAGGAACTACTGATTGGACAGCAGTTGGTGCATATGCTAACATGACAGGTATTACATTCACTGCATCAGGAACAGGTTCGGGTACAGGTACAGCAATATTGTCAACAACAAACGCTGATGTTATTGCTTCATTTAATGGTGCAGCCGCAGCTAATGCGTACTACACACCAAGTAACCCAGTTGTAACTATTAACAACGCTTAATAGGTTAACAAAATGTCCGGTAACGCTGCAAAAAACAGAGTTGAACAGGTAGAAACTGATATCGCCGTCCTTCACGTACAATTTAAAAATTTAGACGAGAAGGTCGTCGATCTCAAAACTGATGTTAAAGGGCTACATGATTGTCTCGATAGAAGAATGGATGAAACCAAACTTATGTTGCAAACTATGAAAGAAGCTAATGAAAGTTCACATGTTGAATTATCAAAAAAAATTTCTAGCATAGAAAAAATTAAATGGATGTTAATGGGCGCAGCAGCAGTATTAGGTGCATCGGGTACCGAAGCAATAAAAATGCTTATTAGTAAATTTTAATAAAAACGGGGATTAAACCCCGTTTTTATTTTCGGTCAACGTTTCTAGTTTTTGTCTTACAATGTCGATATTCATAGTGCTAAACAATCCAGGATGTAATGGTTTTGGATGTTGATTTTCTCCTACCCAAGCATAACCTATATGTTCATCATTTAATATAGGAACAAACTCATCATCGATTGCACAAAAGAAAGTGTGATATGTAAATGTGTTATTAACAAACTTTTGAATAGGTATTAATTTAGCATCTTTTGGAAAGTATCCTATTTCTTCTTGACACTCTCTTTCTAAGCCTTCAAATAATGCTTCATCTTTTTCTATTTTGCCGCCAGGTACGCCCCAGCTATAATTGGAATCGCTACGTAATAGGTATAGAAATCTACCCGTTTTTGAACTGTAAAAGAATAAGCCGGCAGCAGTGTTGATCATTAATAGAGTATAACAATATTTGTATTAAATCACAATAGAATAATCACCTTCGGAGTACCATCCGTCTACCGATTTCATCCATTGTCCCTCTTCACTGACATAGCGATATTGAATATTAGTTGTTAAATTGATTACATATTCAACAGTAGTGGCTGCCGCCGCATCAAACGCAACATACCAGCTCATTGTACCACTGTCGAACTGTATGATATCATTTGCTTTAGCAACTAAGTTCCCCCAAGCAACTGTAGAATTACCGTCACTCCCTATATCTTCTAC
>Ga0209777_10009556_pt1 | contig 10414 bp, 8 predicted proteins | sample FrelakmetHBP12HB_FD_187147 | JGI IMG/M metagenome (GOLD analysis project Ga0209777, IMG submission 187147) | Freshwater lake sediment microbial communities from the University of Notre Dame, USA, for methane emissions studies -HBP12 HB (SPAdes)... | ecosystem: Environmental > Aquatic >... | reverse complement strand
TCAAGGACCTCGTTGACGAACCTGCGCTCGTCCGGTCCGATGATGGGCCAGTTCTTGAAATCTTTCCTCGTGAGTATTGGCTTGCCGCCATCGATGGCCAGTTTGTCGCTCATGCTGGTCTCCCTTAGTGGAATAGGATCAATAAAAGGATAATGCCTACTATTAATAGATTTCATAACATTATTCCCATCATTTGTCAAGAATGGAAACCTGAGTGGACTATGTTCGGCTATCAGAGTATTTCTACCCCCTCCTGGTGAGTTGATGGAAATTGAAAAAGCTTCTATACTGATCGGCGTGCAGAACACGAGCCGCGCGGCTGAAAAGCGAAGAAAGGTGCTCGCCTTTATTCGCGAGAAAGGCGAGATTTCGCGTGGCGATCTGGCGGCAGCATTTTCCCTGGACAAGAAGACGGTCTCCAATCTCGTGGAAGAGCTGTTCGCGGAATCACTCATCGCCTCCGCAGGGTTCAGGGACTCCAGCGCTGGTCGGCGGCAGGAGCTTCTCACCCTGAATGGCGCTCACAGCAACTTCATTGGAATTGACCTGGGCGGGACCCACATCATCGGCGTCCTCACTGACCTGAACTGTAGTCTGCTGGACCGGGTCTTTTTCGAGATCCGCCCGGGCCTTCCCGTTGAAATCATCCTGGACCAGATGAAAGCCATCTGCAGGAAACTCACGACGTCGGAGACGGCGACCGCCCCTGTCCGCTGCATCGGCATCTGCGCGCCGGGGTTCATCAACGCGGCCACGGGCACATCGATCATGGCCGAGAACATCCCCGGCTGGCAGGATGTTCACCTGCGCGAGATTTTCGAGAAGGAGTTCGACCGTCCCGTCCGTATTGAAGACTCTTCGCGGGCCAGCGCGCTTGCGGAGAAATGGCTCGGCGAGGGCAGGGGACGCGCTGACTGCATGATTGCCGATCTGGGCTATGGCATCGGGATGGCGATCATTGTCAACGGGCTTCTCCTGCGAGGCGCAGGCAACAAGGCAGGGGAGATCGGCCATACTATCGTCGTTCCTGACGGGCCTCCCTGCACGTGCGGCAACTTCGGATGCCTCGAGGCAGTGGCTTCGGGAAGGGCGATCGCGCGGGACGCCGCGGCAGCAATCGAGGCGGGACGCGCAGAGCTCCTGAAGGGGCTCACCCACGGCAGGGCGGAGAGCGTCACCGCCCAGGACGTCGCAATCGCGGCCAGCATGGGTGACCCGTTTGCCACCGATCTCCTGCGCTCCGCAGGTGAGTGTGCGGGACGAGCGCTTGCCAATGCGGTGAACATCGTCAATCCATCGATCCTCATTCTCGGGGGCGGGCTGATCGGGACAAACCGGATCATCGAGGAGAGCGTGGCGCGGTCGCTGGCCGCACACTGCATGCGGGGAATATTCGAAGACCTCGAGCTTCGCGTGTCGAAGCTCGGTATCGACGGTTCAGCGCTGGGCTGCAGCATCCTCGCCGCGGCCGAGGTGCTGGGTCCTGCCTGAGGAAAACCCGGACTCACCCGCAGAACTCGATCGCCGAGAGCACCATGAGCTTGATCAGGGAAAAGATGCTCTCCACCTCCACGCTCTCGTCGACCCCGTGCGGGTTGTACCCCGTGGGGCCGATCACCGCCACATCCGTTGCCGATGCCTTCATGAAGGCGAAGGCATCCGTGGCAAACGGAATCCCCCGTCGCTGACACGGGAATCCGAGCCTCTCATACGCCCGGGCGATGCACGCAAGGGCGGGGTGATGCGGCGAGGTTCGATGCCCCTCGAGAAAACGGACCACCGTCTCGATTCTCGGAGCCGCTCCTGTGATCCCGCCGCCTGTCTTCAGCTCGCGGTCAATGAAATCGAGGAGCTCCCGCCGAGCCTGCGCCTCATTCTTGTCCGCAAAGGTCTCCTGCCAGAAAACGATTTGCCCCGAAGTGGGGACCCCGCCCGATTCCGCGTAGGAAGAGCCGCCGCTGGAAAGCTGATAGGTGAGGAGACGGATGCGCATGTCGCGATCGTAGGCCGGGGGGGGCGTGATGTTCGCCAGGTGCCGGTCGTATTTCTCCAGGGCAAGGGCGACCTTCGACAGGGTGTAGATTGGGTTGGCCTGCCCGATGTCAGTCCCGATGCCGCCGAGGCCGGCCTCGGTGACGGTTGCCTTCCAATCGCTGCCACCGACGGTCTCGACGCCCACGGCAAGCCCGCTGGGCTCCGCGAGAATGGCGAAATCGATGTTCGGGTTTCGCAGGCGCGCCGCCAGGGTCCCGTTGACCCCGCCGTTCTCCTCGTCGACGACGCTCTCCGCGTACACGTCACCCCTGAGCTCGATGCGCAGATCGTGCAGGCACTTCAGGGCGAAGAAACCGGAGGCTGTTCCGGCCTTCATGTCCATGGCGCCTCTGCCATAAAGGCGGCCGTCCTTGAAGGCGCCGCTGAAGGGATCCGGAAATACCGTCCACGGCCGGCTGTACCCCGGCATGGTATCCATGTGTCCCGAGAACACCAGGGACTTTCCCCCTCCCGTGCCGCGGCGCCGCGCAACGAGAATCGGTCGGTCCGCATAGACCCTCTCCTGCCCGTCGATCGTCGGGAAGAACACGGGGTGCTCGCGGACGCCCGGCACATCGTCGAGCTCGAACAGATCGAGGTCCGTCGCGGGAATGTAGCGCGCAGCGTACTCGCGAAGGTGCTCCTGGCCTGGCTTTTCATTGCCGCCGGGGGGGATGTTTTCAGTGCGGATGCGGATGAGGGAGGAGATTGTCTCCAGGATCTCCTCCCGGCGGGTATCGACCCAGCGGCTGATCGCTTCGACGTGGCCCATGTCTGCTACGCGGTGAGCTCGATCTTGAGGTCATCGGCCACCGGATCGATGATGACATAGTCGCCCGGAACCGTACGCAGCAGCGAACAGGGAATCTCCGGAACGATGGGCCCGTGGAGCACGAGCCGTGTGATGAACTTCTGCCACACGATCCCGCCGGAGTAGGAACCGTCCGCCGTGAGCCCGCAGCCGTCATTCCACCACGAGCGGAAGTCCGCGTTCAGCAGCGTCGTGGAGCCCGTGGTGTACGCCTTGGGCGGAACAAAGGGCCACGCGCCGCTCATGTCCGTGATGGCCATCTGCACCGTGGAGATGGGATGGAAGGAGATCAGCCGCGGCGTCGCTGTGCGCCATTCTTCGTGGCTCAACCCGTATTCCCTGGCAAGATGCGGATCCCAGAAGGAATAGTGCCCCGAGAGTCCGGTGCCGCCATACACGACGTTTGCGCCCTTTGCGCCCGGCTCGCGGCGCGCCTCGACGATCATCTCATCGTAGTGAGCAATGTTTGTCTTCGAGGGATAGTGGATCTGGTGTGCGGGGATCCGCAGCTTCGGGTCGAGGCGCGAGATGAATTGCCTGTCGATGGTGTAATGAAAGGACCCCGGCCAATTGGGGTCGATGTCATTGCCATCCTCGTCAGCGTACTCATCCATTGAGAAATAATGCACGTGGTGGAGAGGGATCCGCAGCGCGTTCACCATGTCCGCCAGCAGCTGGTACTGAAAGATGGGGCCCGTGGGGAAAATCCCCACGAAGTGCTTTCCCTCGTCGAGAGCTTTCTTGATTCTCACGAGCATGTCGAGTGCCATCTGGAAGTGAAAATCCTTGACCGGCGCGATGCGCGCCTTGAAGCCCGCGTGGGTGTCCCCCGGCAGCGAGCACAGGTTCGCCTTGGCGATTTTTGCAACGCGCTTGCATACCTCCATGTCACGGTATTCGAGGAATCCGGCGGGCTGGAATTTGATCAGGTCAATGTCGGGATTGAAATCGGCTTTCATCTTTCTCCTCCGTGGTCCAGTTGTAGCATGGAGCATGCTGCTCCAAACTTCAGTTTTCCCGGAAATCTCTGGAAAAGTCTCGCCTGCATCCGTCTACGCGGAAAGCTTCTTCGCGGTGTCCATGAAGGCATGCATGTTCTCGGCAGGCACGGCCCGCGGATTCATCTCCCCCGTGCAGAGCGCGAAACCGCCGCCGGGCGCGCAGGCGGCCATGATCCGATTCACCTCGTTCGCTATCGATTCGGGGTTCCCCCGCCACAGCATTTCGATCGGATCGAGGTTCCCGCTGATTGCCTGCTTCCCCCGCGTCCCTTCCCTGATCTCCGCCATATGCGCGGCCGGGCCCATGTTCTCAATGCTCACGCCCAGCGGGATATGGGAGAGCACGTGCGGGAGCCTGATTTCGCTGTTATGCATCCAGACGATGATGTCCAGCTCCTTTTCCGCGTACTGAACGAGCTGCTTTGTCTGAGGCAAAACGTAGCGCTCATACTGCTCGACGGACAGCAGCCCGCTGAAAGCATTGCAGTCTCCTAGCCAGATTGCGTGGGCGCCGGCTTTTTGCTGGGCCCTGATGTAGCCCTTGTAGAACCCCAGCCAGTACTCCATCCCGTCGTGGAGGAGCTTCGGGTCGTCCAGCATGACGATCATCGCCTGCTCCAGACCCCACATGAGTCCGCACGCGGAAAAGGGGGCCGCAATGGAGCCGGTAATGAGAACCGTGTTCCCGAAGTGCTGCCTCAGCCTGCGGATGGCCTTCAACTTCTCCGGCATCCTGCCGTCCCGTTCCGGATCCATGGTGGGAAGGGCGCGCACCGATTCACTGGTCGCGGGAAGGTACGAGGTGGTTGCCCGAAGGATATTGCCATCCCCCTTGCAACCGACCCCTGCCGGCTCGAACTCGAAGCAATCGTCGATCTGGAGCCAGGCCCAGTCATAGTCAAACTCTTCAATCGAGGCCTTGACGACCTCGAACATCTTGTCGCCGTCCTGGCAGAACTCCTCGTAGGTGTACGTGCCGTGCCACCTGACGTCGAACTCCTCGCTGCACGCGACACAGGGGACGCGCCGCGGGATTTTCAGCTCCCGGATTGACCTGAAATCCTCGATGACACCCTGGTACGCCATGGTGCTTTTCTCCTCTCGAGCCGCAAGCAGTTCCTCAGAGTGTCCCGCCTGGTGCGTTGAGAAAATGCAGGCGGCCATCATGACCCGAAGGCCGCCCGCTTGCGAACAACGTGCGCTGTTTCAGGCCGCCGGCCGATCGGCGGGCTGAGAGCACCGGCTGTTGCCTACCAGGAAGCCGGATAGGTGTCGACGTTCTCCTTGGTGATGATGGGGGTCTGCACCGCAACGATCTTGGGAAGTGATTTCAGCTTCCCGTCGAAGTACACGGAGGCAAGCCAGATGTCCTGCCGTGCGCAGAAGCCGGGCCCCTGGTCCTGCTGTGCCACGTACCAGCCTTCCTTGAAATCCTTCAGGCCGATCTTGCTCCCACCGGGCGCAACGAGCTTCACCTGGCCGGGCTTGTAGCCTTTCTCCTTCAGAGCGCGCACCACTCCGCCGCCCATCCAGTCGTCGGAGGCATAGATGCCGTCGATTTTGGGATACTTGGTCAGAATGTCCGTGGCCGCCGCCTGGGCTTTGGTCACGTCCCATTCCCCTGACTGCTTCGTCACCAGCTCGATCTTCGAGTCGATGTGCCTCAGGGCGTCCATGAAGCCATCCGAATACTGGCGCTCGGAGGAGGTGCCAATCGTGCCCGTGATGAATGCTACCTTGCCCTTGCCGCCTAGGGCATCGTTCATGGCCTCTGCGCAGATCCGCGCAAACTCCCTGGTGTCGATTCCGGAGTAGGAGGTCATGTATTCGAATGCCTTGTAGTCAGGCGGATCCATCGTGAGGACCAGCGGGATGTGCGCCGCCTTGATCTTCTTGTACGTCTCGAGAATCGGAAGATCATCATCGGCAAAGCACATGATCATGTCGACCTTCTGGCTGATGAAGCCTTCCAGGCCATCGATCATCTTCTTTGCATCCCCTTCCGCATCGTGCCAGATGACCTCGATATTGGGATAATTTTTTGCCTCCTGCTGCCAGACCTGCTTGTAGTACACCATCCAGGGGATGGTCCAGCCGATGCAGGTGTACCCGATCTTGTACTTCTTTTTCGTCTCCGCGGTGACTTGCGTCACGACCGAGAGGGAGAAAATGGCGAGCAGGATCAGGATCATGCCCTTCTTCGAATTGCTCCTCATAGCGCCTCCCTTGAATTGAAATGACTGCTTCACACAGAAGCTGCGAATCTCGCCGGACTATATCATGGACTGCAGTTTCCCGGACTTCAGATATCCCTGAAAGTTCTGGAGAAATCTCTCCAGACCTCGCGGGGAGGATGAATAAACTTGACAGAAAGCCATTGCATGGACTATACGTGATTTTGCGCGCCACATTTGCACCCGTGCGCCCGCTCCTTTCGTCCTGAGGGACCGCATGAGGTGATCATGCCTGGCTGATCGGAGACGACTTTCTTTTTCCAGCCGGGCCCGGGGCCAGGAGGAACAATCGTGGAGGGAGGAGAAAAGGGATGAAAAAGCTGGGTATTGGCATCTACGGGATCGGCTGGGTGGCGGGAGCGCACATCACGGCGCTTCTGCAGAATTCCAATGTCGAGATCGTGGCCCTTGGATCGCGCAAGCGCGAATCGGCGCAGCAAGCCAAGGACACCCACAAGCTGGCAAACTGCACGGTCGTCAACAGCTTCGAAGAGATGCTGAAGTTGAAGGACGTCGACATCATCGACATCTGCACTCCCAACAAGCTGCACGCGGAGGAAGCCATCGCGGCCGCGCGGGCGGGCAAGCACCTTGTCATCGAGAAGCCGGCGATCATGAACTTCAAGGAACTGAAGTCGCTGCGGGACGAGATCAGGAAGGCCGGAGTGAAGAGTCAGACCTGCTTTGAATGCCGGTTCAATCCCTACGTCCAGGGCCTGCGGAGCATGGTCGACAACGGCGGGCTGGGGAAGCTGTTCTACATGGAGGTGGATTACTACCACGAGATCGGTGCGTGGTGGCATGGCTACTCCGACTGGGGGGTGAACAAAATCGCCAACGGGCCGAGCACCTCACTCGTGGGCGCCTGCCACGCCATCGACATGCTCACGTATTTCGGCGGCGACGTCGACGAGGTGTTTGCGTACGGGTGCTGGGGACATCGCAAGGACTATGAATACGCGCCGACCATCGCCGCACTGGTGAAGTTCAAGGACGGCATGATCGGAAAAACCGGCGGAAGCTACGAGATCGAGTCACCCTACCTGTTCAACATGCTGCTGCACGGCAGCAAGGGCTCCGTCACCAATGAGAAGTTCTACACCAAGGCATGGTTCGCGGGACAAACGCATTGGCAGACATTCAACACCGTCTTCCTGGACACCGCCGATGTCGCCCACCATCCCTTCAAGGGGATGTTCGATGAGTTCATCGACTGCGTCATGAACAACAAGGTCAACCTGGTCAACATCGACCAGTCCTACCGCTCCCACGAGCTGTGCCTCGCGATCGACAGGTCCATCGCGACGGGAAAGCCCGTGAAGCTGCCGCTGACAGAGTAGGAATCCGAACCAGCCGGGGAATGGCGCTGCGCTCTTCCCCGGCTTGCTTTTTCCAAAGGGAGGGGCCGTGGAGTACCTTGCGATCCAGGGATTATGCAAGCGGTATTCCGGGGTAGTGGCGCTGGACGGCATCGATCTTTCATTTCGGGAAGGGGAGATCCACTCGATCATTGGCGAGAACGGCGCCGGGAAGAGCACGCTTCTGAAGATCCTCGCGGGCATAGTGCGCGCGGATTCCGGCTCCATCCTTTTCCGGGGTGAGGAAATCATCAACGCAAGCCCCAACCAGCTGTTTGCCCGCGGATTGTCGGCGGCTTTCCAGGAAACTTCGGTCTTCGACAATCTCACCGTGACGGAGAATCTCTTCATCGGGCGGCTGTACGACTACCGCGGCCTGGGCGTTTCCTGGAAAGCCGCCAGGGCGAACGCGCGCAGGGTGCTCGAGGATTTCGGCGTCCACTCCATCGATCCGGGGGCACGCGTGGAAAGCCTGTCACCGGAGTCGAAGCAGATCCTGGAGATCCTCAAGACCGTGAAACCCAACACACGGGTGCTCAGCCTCGACGAACCGACGGCCTCACTGACGGAGCAGGGCGTCAAACTGCTCTTCGCCCTGATTCGGGCACTGAAGGCGAGGGGAATCACGATTCTCTACGTGTCCCACCACCTCGACGAAGTCCTGGAGCTGAGCGACCGCATCACGGTGCTCAGGGACGGCAGGAAGGTGGACGAGCTGCTGCGGGCTGACGCAACGGAGGAGCGGCTGCACAGCCTGATGATCGGTCGCTCCATCGAACAATCAAAGGCATCGGATGCGGGAAGGACTCTGGACGAAAGCAACCCGCTGCTCCGCGTGCGGGGCCTCGCCGATGGTAAAAAGGTGAAGGGGGTGTCCTTCGATGTTCGCAGCGGGGAGATCCTCGGCATAACGGGGCTTGTGGGAGCAGGACGCACGGAGCTGGCCCAGATGCTCTTCGGGCTGGCCCCGAAGACCGAAGGCCAGGTCATCTTCAAACAGGTCGACATCACGCGCTCCATTACGCGGGACATCATCCGCCGGGGGATCTTCTATCTCCCCGAAGAGCGGCATCGGCTTGGACTCTTTCTCGATCAGAACCTGATGATCAACACGACCATTTCTCGGCTCAAGGGGATTGCGCGCGGAGTAATGCTGGACTACCGCAGGGAAAGGATCCGGTCGCAGGAAACCCTCGCGAGAGTCGGCGTGCGATATGCCTCCACGCGGCAGACGGTGCGGAGCCTGAGCGGGGGAAATCAGCAGAAAGTGCTGCTTGCGAAATGCCTCTTCGCCGAGCCCGCCCTGCTCATCCTCGATGAGCCGACGAAGGGAATTGACGTGGGTTCAAAGGAGGAAATCTACAAGCTGATCCGTACTCTCGTCGGGCAGGGCATGACGGTGATCATCATCTCGTCCGAAGTCGAGGAGATCTGCCTGCTCTCGGACCGTGTCCTCGTCATGGGAGACGGGAAGCTGATTGGAACCTTCAACCGGGGAGAAATCAATGAGAAGAGCATCGCACTCTGCTACCTCCAGGCAGGTGCAGCCTAGGAACGCCGTCCTGGACGGCCTCCGGCCGTACACGCTCTGGTTCGTGCTGCTCTTGCTCCTTGGGACAATGTCCCTTGTCTCTCCGAAATTTCTCACCCTCGAAAACTTCTTCTCCGTGTTCCGCAATGTGACGTATGTCGCGATGATCTCCTTCGGCCTGACCTTCGTTTTCCTCGCCGGCGGCTTCGACCTGAGCCAGGGTGCCGTCCTGATACTCTCCGCAATGGTCATCAACAGCTTCAACCCCCAGACCCCGCAGACGTTCGCCGCGACGGTCGCCCTGGTGATCGTGGTCGCCGGTGGCATCGGGTCCCTGAACGGGTTCCTCTGCGGCGTGCTGCAGCTGAACTCCTTCGTGGTGACCCTTGCCACGCGCTACATCGTCGGGGGCGTCGGATTCATGTACGCGGCCGGCGCCGTGGTCGGCGGAGCCGCCCAGGGGCCTCTCATGGAAGCGATCGGGTTGAACCGTCTGTTCAACCTCATCCCGATCACGACGGTTGTCTGGGTCCTGGCGGGCGCCCTGTGCTGGTTCGTGATCCAGTACAGCCCGTACGCGAGGAAGATCACCGTTGTCGGAAGCTCGTGGAGAACGGCGCGGTATTCGGGACTGCGGGTCGAGCGACTGCAAATGTCGACCTACGTGATCAACAGCGTGCTCGCGGGGGCGGCCGGGATTCTCGTCGCATGCCAGACGTCCTTCATCGCGCCGACGCTGGTCTGGTTCTACGACTTCGACGCGATCACCGCGTGCGCCCTGGGCGGCATCAGCCTGTCGGGAGGGAAGGGAAACATCGTCAACGCCCTGTGCGGCGTGCTCCTCCTCGGCTTCATCAACAACAGCATGGTGCTGCTCGGAATTCCTTCCTCGTTGCAGTCGGTCCTGAAGGGGATGATCCTCATGGCCGCGATCATCATTGACATCCAGGGGAAGAGAAGACGTGAGTAGACAAACGGCCATCGTCCGAGGGATCTATGACCTGCGGATCCCCATCCTGATCGGGATCCTGGTGGTCATCTTCTCCGCGTCCATCAGGGACTTTCTCTCGTTGAACACGGTGGAGAAAACGCTCCTCCTCCTTCCTTCCGACGGCGTCATCGCCATCGGCGCGACGCTGGTGATGATCATGGGTGAGTTCGATCTCTCGGTCGGCGGCATTGTCGCTGTCTCCAGTCTTCTCCTCGCGCGTTTCCTCCCGCTTGGCCTTGCGGTGGCCATCGTGGCGGCGATCGCGGGGGGAGCCTTCATCGGCTTTCTGAACGGGGTGATCATCTACAAGCTCAGGGTGAACTCCGTCATCACCACGATCGCCATGGGCTTCGTGTTGAGCGGGTGCGCACTCCTGCTGTCCGACCGATCCCTGTTCCTGAAGAACCCCGTGCTCGTGTTTCTTGGAAACAACTCCGCCTGGATATTCCCGTAC
>Ga0209777_10009555_pt1 | contig 10414 bp, 23 predicted proteins | sample FrelakmetHBP12HB_FD_187147 | JGI IMG/M metagenome (GOLD analysis project Ga0209777, IMG submission 187147) | Freshwater lake sediment microbial communities from the University of Notre Dame, USA, for methane emissions studies -HBP12 HB (SPAdes)... | ecosystem: Environmental > Aquatic >... | reverse complement strand
CGTGCGAAGACCCAGCGGCGAGCCGTGCGGACAGCTCAAGTACGATAAAGCCTCTCGCACTTGGTACTTCTGGCCGTTCTCCTCGGAAAGCTTCTCTCCTGGGTATCTTGAGCAGATTCGGAAGAAGCAACTAGAGTTGCGGTGACTATTCGGGATGTACGTCGGAGTCTCAATATCGAGAAAGGACAAACATGGAAACCTCCCCATCATAGGCAGGCTGCTGATAACTCTCCCCGACGATGACGCCGACATCAACAATATCGACATCAACGACTTCGTGGCCGACACATTCATCGCGAAAGGTATCATCGAGGACGGTGGCGATTAGGCTGTCTGAAGCACAGGTCCAACCGGACGAGCAGAAGGCAGTTGCGCTTGCAAGGGCGATGGAGGAAGCAGCCCTGCCCGAAGTGTACAGAGTCGAGTGGGTGAGGCCGCCAGAAACGGCAGTCAGCTGGGTGGAGGGTCACAGCGTAGACGAAGCGACGAGGAAGGCCAAGGCTGGCGATGACTACAACTTCATGCACAGGGGCAAGTCAGACAGGTGGGAGATCGCGAGCGTAGTGCTGGACGACGAATGAAACTATTCGGGATGAAGGTTAGAAACAGGGCGTTCTTCGCACTCGGCATAAATCTGCTCGGCTACGCTTGGCTGCTCACAGCTCAACCAGGTGATCCGCTTCTGCATTGGCTCTCGCTCATCAAAATCATCGTATGGGCTATCGGCGCTGGATTTCTCGGAGCATCGCTGGCCAGCGAATGAGAATCTTCGGGGCTAGATGAAGCCGTAGAGGTAGAGCGCGCCGAAGGCCAGCAGGCAGCCCACTCCGTAGACGACCAGGTCGAAAAGGCCGCCCAGGACTGTATCCTTCTCAACGATGAGGTCGAAGGTGAATTCCTTGACGGCAGCCGCTATCAGGATGAAGGCCGCGCCGAGGAAGGGAGCCTTGTAGAAGAGCTGGCCAGCTAACACGAACAATGCTCCGAGGCTGATGTGGACTTCTTGCGCGAGCAATACGGCGTGTTTCTCGATCCAGCTTGTGTTGTTCCACGGCAAGGGCTTCACGGGTTCCTGTAGTAGAAGCGTCCCTTGCGTCGGAGCAGCCAAGGCACGAAGCTCAGAATCTTGGCCACGGCGTTGCCGTACGGGCAGGGCGAGGGTGTCGGTCCGGGAGGCGTCGGCCCGGGAGGACTCGTGCTCGGGACGACCGAGTACATGATGGCGTCGATGCCGCTGTCACCTAGTGCGATTCTGGCGTACCCGCCGTCGATTCCAGGTGCACCGGGCTCGCCCCAGCCCTTACCCCACGAGTTCTTGATCTTCCACCACTCCTCTGAGTCGGACACGCCCACCGTCTCGATGCAATGGCCGCCAGCTATCGGGTCGTTGGACTGCCTCCTGTAGATCCCACCCGTGTAGTTGAAGAAGCTGTAAGGAACCTCCATCGTCGTCACGAGGGGCGCGACGGCTAACCATGTTCTCATGACGTTCGTATCCGTAGTGGAACTCCACGATTCTATCTTCTTCCCTCTCAGATACCAGTCAGCCGCCAAGTTCGCCCCACAGGGCTCGTCCGCGCCCGTTGCCCCCGATACGTCGGGGCAATCCTTGTCCAGGGCTATGCCAGTGTCCCGAATGAAGTTGAGGACGGGCTCCACGGCGCTACCGCCTGAGCAGGTGCCACCCGAGCAGAAGAACGGGTGTGTTTTGGACAGCTTGTCGATTACTCCGAGAAGGCTGAAGTCGTCTTGCGTGGCATCACCACATCCGTAGCCGACGCAGTCACCACACTGGGCCTGGTCCTCCGTTCCGAGCAGCTTGCCCGTTGCAGGCCAGTCAGTCTCGGCGCTTGCCCGGATAACCGTTCTTGCACCTGCAAGTCGCTTCGGGAGGATTGCACCGAGCAGACGTTTCTGCGCTGCGGGCGGCAGCTCGCTGACGGGCGTCTTCCCGAAGGAACACCTCTTGGTGGACCTCAACTCGACCACATCGGTCTTGTAGTTCACCGGGCCGTTGGCCAGCTCCTTGGGGATGAACTCCTGAGGATCCAGCAGGGCGACGGGGAGCTTCTCGTCCACGACGAAGGTGACGCAAACCTGTCCGGTGTCACGACCGCCCACTTTCTTCGTGTCCACACGTAGGTTCAGGATGTGCGGCGACCTTGCCCGGAGATCCTTATGGCCGACCTCCAAGAACTGCTCAATCTCAGTTGCGAGTGCCATACTACTATCTACAATCAAGCCGTTAATGAACTTTCGGGATGGGAGTCATCAAGCCGAGCGGTATGGCAATCAGGTCTGTCGCGAAGTATCTCAAGGACCATTGCGTACAGGCCGACGTCATGGTCATCTGGCCCAACGGCGAGTGGGAGGTAATGGACAACGACAGAGTCGTAGTGGCAGGGCTTCAGGCTCACGCGTAGGTATTCGGGATGCCAGGGCCAGAATTTTGGCAGACACAAGACGGAAGGCAGTTCTACGACGGAACGATGCCGAGGATTGCGAAGGCACTCCAAGACATAGCGCAGCAGCTGGCCATAGACGGCAAGCTGCAGGACAATAAGGAAGAGCCAGCTTGGAGGAGGATCTGCAAGATAACTACCGCCATGTTCGACCTCAAAACCGCGAACCTCAGCCCCGAGCTCAAGGACAGGCTGATGGCGAAGCTTGATAAGGCTCTCGCCGACATAGCAGACGAGAAGTAGGTCTTCGGGGAAATGACTAACCTCAAGATGCAACATTCAGGCTTGGTCGACTGCCCGGAGGTCGAGCAGCTGCGCCGCTGCCGATTCTTCGACACGAAGACCTGCCCACATTGCTACAGCGAACTCCTTTGGAAGCTCAGGCGGGCCGACACCCACCATCCCCCGAACAAGAAGCACATCGGCACGAAGAAGCACGGCCTCGTCAGGCTCGGCACCTACATCGAGGTAACCGAGAAGGAGTGGACCGAGTTCAAGAACGGCGAGGGTCTTTGGGATTGTTGCGGTCGCAAGTGGAGCCGCCCCGACTTCAGGGTACGCAAGTACTTCCTCATCACCAGAGGGATGGAGCCAGGAGAATTCTACCGGGCCGTCCTTGCAGACGACGCCTGCGTGAACGTTCAGGTTTCCGTCGACGTCTTCCCCGACGGCCACATCCTCCCCAGCAAGGAGAGGCTCAAGTGGTTCCTCGAGGAGAGCCCCAAGGTCATCTTCCGCTTCAAGACCACGCCCACCAACGTAGTCGACTTCGTGAACCTCAGGCGCGCCCTGGGCATCCCATACCATCGGATCATGGAGACGCCCCTCAGGACGCCGAGTCTCAGCCACATCTACGGAACGGCCACGCCGCTTGAGAAGTACTGGGACTGGAAGGAGTTTGGCAGGTGCAACACCACCTGTCGGAACTGCAAGTACGAGAACGGATTTCTCCTGTGCGCGGCCAACCAGAAGATGCTCCCTCGCCTCGCGACCATCACTCGAGGCCCGCCTCCACGCCATCGTAGCGGCCAGCTGAGTCCGAAAGGCAGAATATGGAAGCGCGAGGCGATAGAGTGCATGATGGCCCACGGCGGCAGCTGCTCGGTGCAGGAAGCGTATGCCTGGTTCCTCGACAAGTACCCCGTCCTCAAGCACGGCAAGCCGAACTGGGAATTCAAGGTCAGGGTAGCCTTGCAGAGGGCAGGGACCAAGTCGAAAGTTGCTACCGCAACATGGGACATCAGGCCCGCGTATCGGACCACAGGTGTCCTTATGAGGCTCACCGAGTTCATCGAATGATGAAGCTCCTGATCATCGCGGTCTTCGGGATGTATTACATCAGTCGGCAGGTCTACGAGCCGTTAGAGGAGCCAGCGATCGAGATAGCCATCGGTGGTAAGGCGTACGCTTCGAAGTGGCCAAAGACCATCTTCTCCGAGTGGGAAAACAGCCAGCACTCGAAGGAGTGTATGACACCCAAGGACGCGGTGATCGAGGCCATAGGGATGCGCAGGGAGTGGCACCGAGAGGAGAAGTGGAGGGTGAAGATCACCATCGGGTCTGGCAGCACCTTCGTCTCCATGAAGATGGAGGAGGCGCTGCAATGGGCTAGGGACGAAGAGAAGCGGCTGCACAAGGAGGCCAAGCTCCTCGCCAGGATGAAGGCTGCGGGTCATTGAGAGTGTTCGGGGTCACCGGAATAGCTGACTGATGAGGCTCCTAACCTGCTCTTGCATAGTCTTCTCAAGCTGGCCATGCCGTCCCTCGTCGCCAGAGATGCCGTCGAATGTTCGCGCCATCGTCTCCAGGTCAGAGGCGACGTTAGGAAGGAAGTCTGGTTTGTAGACCTTCTCGCCTCTCACTCCAGCCTGGTACTTCGCCTGAATCTGAGCCTGCTTGACCTGTTGAGCCTTCTGGCGGAGCTCCTGGGCGAGCAGGGCATACTTCTGCCTGTCCTGCGCTTCGTCCACCATGTACTCCGCTATCTTCTGTTGGAGAGAGTTCATGTATTGCCTCATCTGCGCCCTCGGGTCGTTGTACGACATTGAGAGCGTCTACTTGCGATAGCAATATAAGCTTTAGGCGGGCTACCGACTACTATGAGCGAGAACGCGATCAACAAGGGAGTGGACGCCAACCTGGTGGCCGCCCTTGAACGCTATGACAAGAAGAAGGAGAAGCCTCCCGAGCCCGAAGTGGCCGTACGGGAACCTGCTACCGAACCCAAGAACGACTAGTTTCCGCCGTTCTGCCCCTGCTTGATGCCCAGGAAGTAGATGACTGTGAAGAATAGCCCTGTCAAGAGCGTCACCATCGGGTCGATGGCCGTAGAAGCCGCAGTGTTGCCAGTGATGGCAAGGTAGACCTTCACACCGATCAGACCGAAGAACCCCAGCGTGATCATGATGATGACGAAGATACGGAGATACTCCTTCGGGATGTCCTCGGGTGGGCCCGACATACTCACTACTATCTACTATCGGGGATAAAGGGTTTACCTTTTCTTCTTCGGCCCTTCAATCAGAAGGGTTTGGTTGGTCCTGACGTCGGTCTGTATTGTGGTGAGCATGGCACCCATCCGGTCAAAACCGTCCGTGAAGTTGTCGTGGTCGCTGTGCATTTCCTCCTTCATCTCATGCTGAGTCTTGCTGATGTCAGCCAGGAGGATGAGCTGGAGGTCGTTGTTGCTGACCTTCTGGCCCCTATCTGTCAGGTCCTTGATGGCCTGCCCGACGGAGGGTGCGGACAAAGTCGTGATGAGCGTGATAAGGTTACCGTTCAACGAGCTTCTTCCAATAGGGAGATGGTTGTAATATTTAGCCTTTCGGCGGACTCGGGGAATAAATTGTCCCAAACAACCGAAGAAAGTCCAGAGCTGAAGGCGGCCATTGCGACCGCAAAGAAGCTCGTCAACGAACAAGTGCAGGAGAAGCTCGCGATCAAGCTTGCGGCGCAGGCCGAGCGAGACAGAGCACGACAGGCACGCCAGGAACAGTACTACAGGGAACACCCAAGCGAAGCACCGAAGGCGTCGAAGAAGGTCCAGGCCACCTCCGCCGCGGCGAAAGCCAGGGAGGAAGGGAAGCTGAGATACTTCGAGATGACCTTCCCCACGGCGGCATTCCTGAAGCAGGTCGTCAGGACTCTGGGCTCCATCACCGAGGAGATAACGTTCTACCTCGACAAGGATGGGCTGGTCGCGGCCCTGATGGACCCGAGCCACATCTGCCTGGTGGACGTCAGGATCCCAGCCGCAGAGCTGGACTCCTACAAGTACGAATCGCAACAGCCCGAGGAAACCTTCACCGTCCACACGGACGACTTTCTGGCTGTCCTAGCCGTCGCCGAGAACAGCCCGATCACCCTGAGCATCCAAGACTTCCCGAAGCAGGAGCCACTGCTGCACATATCCATCGAAGGCCCGGTGACGAGTGAACTCGACCTCCACCTGGTCGACGCATACACATCGAAGACACCCATGCCGAAGGTGACCTTCAAGAGCAAGTTCAAGCTGAACAGCGCGTGGCTGGAGAAGGTGCTGAAGGAACAGAAACCCGTCTCCGACCACTTGCACGTGCAATCCTTCAAGGGCGAGCCAGCGATGCCAGCCGACGAGGCACACAACGCTACCGATGCCACACCTGACAAGCTGGTCTTCTCAGGGAAGGGTGAGGTTGGGAACGCTTCCAAGACTCTCAAGAGGACGGACGCCGACCTGATCGAGCTGGACATCCAGGAGGACAGCGATGTGTACTACTCATCCGAGTACCTCCGCAACTATCTCAAGGCGCTGAAGGCAGAGCAGGTCACGATGGAGTTCGCTTCCAAGATGCCCTGCAGGCTGGGTCTGGAGTTCGCGCACGGTGGTCACAACTACTTCTACTTGGCACCGAGGGTCGACTAGCCGCCTATTCGGGGAGCTTATTGAGGAAAGACGGTGTAGACGACATCACGCTTTCAGTCGTCAACAGTATGCCATTCATGACGAAGCAGGAGGCGATGAAGAAGGCCAAGGAGTACCTCGACCGCCTCGACAACGGCGAGTTCGATCTATGGCTCCTCAAGACGGCCACGGAGCTATCCGAGAAGTACCATTTCACGTTTGACGACTTGAAGAAGGTGAAGAAGTAGGCTCTATTCGGGATGACTAAACTCCGAATCATGTTCAGGGACGACCATCTTGCCTACGGGCAGAACAACGCGATAACGGCCACGGTCGACACCAGCACAGGGACGGCCACCATCAAACCTGAAAGAGAGGGCTACTCCGCCATAGTCTACCAGGTCGATGAATGATCTTCGGGATTGAAAGACTATCACGTTGCAAAGCTGATGGATGAACCTGGAGAGCCCTGCATCATCGTGGACATCATGGGGCAAACCCTTTTCACGGACTACATCTCGGCTGCGAAGCGGTGCAAGCTGATGAATGAGGAGGAAGCGAAGAAGCGGCGGTAAGCTATTCGGGGAATCTTATGAGTACCACCGAAACCGACAACAAGTCCCTCGAGCTCGCGAAGAAGCTCGACGAAGGGATAACGCAGACGGTAGTTGCGAACGCAACGCAGCCAGGGAGCATCGGCGCCCTGCTCCAGAAGGAAGGGATTTCGCCAGAGGAAGAGAAGGGCAAGGCGGCCAAGACGATGTGGTCCGGAGCCCTCCACGTCAACATCCCTGACATCGGAATCATCGACCAGACCTATCAGGTGAAGTTCGCCAAGGTCGCGACGGACCTGACGATGCCTCCGACCAAGAAGATCTGGGTTCCGACCGAGGCGGCCCTGAAGGAAGCGAAGGAACAGAACAGATACGTCGAAGTGGAATCCCACCAGAGCGAGGTAGTGTACGCAATAGACACTCAGACAGGGACAAAGACGCCCGTTCCAATCGAGCAAGTGGTGTACATACCCGACGAGAAGAGGGCACCGATGCCCATAGAGATCGCCAAGGAAACGCACTACTACGCCATAAGCACACGGATGAGCGAAGAAGGCAAGGAGGAACGCTACATCCTCTGGGGAACGCCAGTGCCGCCCGAGCAGGTCAAGGAGTTCGAGATCGTCAACGGAATGATAGGCGACGAGGCGCAACTCTTCTACGGCAAGCCCGACGTGATGGAGGTCATGGACGAAGACTTCGTCAAGCTGAAGCGCGCCCAGGAATACAAGTTCAAGGAGGTCTACCAGATGGGCCCCGTCATCGACAAGAAGAAGAAGGTCTATGAAGACCCCAACCGGATCAAGTTGCTCGCGCAAACGCTGCTGGAGCACAGGACCGCATTGGTGTTCTTCTGGACCAACGGCTTCGCGAAACGGAAGGACGGAACAGGAGGTACGAAGGACTACTACACTGGCGTCCTCTACCCATACGTCAGGGAGGATGACGGCAAGATGTGGCTCTTCTTCGGAACCGCCGAGGGAGCCGTCAAGCCCGATACGAGCTGGGCCGTCGACGCTTGGAAGGGCATCGTTGAAGAGGCACCTGCTGCACGCATGGCGAAACGTCCAAAGCTCTCGAAGTAGACGACACCCGCTGCCCGATGACGGCGGACAGGGCCCATTCATATATAATGTGGTACAGGTGAGGTCTTCGGGATGAAAGAACTAAAGCGGATGACGATTCATTTGGTCACGGACAGGACGAAGAGGATAACACGGACAGCTTCGACAGAGGCACGCATCGAGGTCTACGTCGGATATCCGATGATAAACGAGAAGCAAGCCTGGGTGATAGCCGTCGACAACAGCGGCGCCGAGCCTCAGTTGACCTGCACCAAGTGCAGCGGGTCGCCCGGTCTAGTCCATGTACAGGGACTACCAGGGGTGTCGTTGTGATGCCGAAGAAGAGAAGCGATTGGGACTTCTTGCCGAGTCCAGAGGAGATAGGGAAGTACGTCCACGAATGGATCGCTGTGATTGACAAGAAGGTGGTCGCCCACGGCAAGGACCTGAAGCCCGTTTACGCGAAGGCGCTGAAGATACAGGAAAAGAAGAACAAGGGGACGGTGTCCGTACCGCCTGAAGTACCGTTCTTCATGTGGGTCCCTGGTGGCGAGGAGTACGTCCTTTAGCTGAGTGTTCGGGATGTTCAAGATAGGGACCCAGGTCGAAGTCAAGGCCACGAAGGAGAGGGGAAACGTCGACAGGATAAAGATGTGCCTGATGTGCGGCCAGCCACGATATTTCATCATCTTCACCAAGACCAACGACCCGGACGTGGTCTGGAGGCAGCGATGGTACGACGCGGAACAGCTTAAAAGGTGCTAGTTCTTCGGGGATTATATGCCTGAACACGACCCGTATGACCACTCGAAAGGCGACCAGCTCGCCGCGATAGGGCTGACCGAGATAGAGCACAAGCAGATGCACGAAGACATCCGCAAGCTATTCACCCACTTCACTCTGGAGAAGCGGACGGAGTCCTGGATCTTCGAGCAGGTGGAGAACAAGTACAAAGGCGACATCCGGATGGCGATGTATGTGATGATGAACTGGGGACAACTCATCAGGGGAGTCCACAGCCTGGAGGACGACGCCGAGTCCGTGTCGGAGAGGATGAAGTCACTCATCGACCTGTTCGAGCTGGAGCCTGAGGCCATCCAGGTCAACCCTAGCACCACTTCGTTCGGCTTCTACCACTGACTTGCACCTGCAATATTCGGGATGACGGAGATCTACATCGTCGTGGTTACCGAGGGCTGGATACCGCAGATCCCGCTGGTGACGACCAACGCGACCGCGGCCGTCGTGTGGGCCATTGACTACAGCAAGGGTTGGTCCAAGAAGAAGATGGGAGCGCAGGAGACGGAGAACCAGGACGAGCTCTACTTCTCGCAGGAGGAAGACGGCAACATGGAGAACAGCATCACGGTCTTCCAACGCCAAGTTGATATTCGGGGAATATGACACTCTCAGAATACGTCCAGAGACACATCCACAAGATCGTCGCCGACCCGTTCGAGACTTACACGAGGAGGATTCAAGGGCCCTTCCTAGCCGAGGTGAAGGTGGATGGAATGACCACCTTCCTGTTCGACAGCCCTGAGTATCCCGAAATCTACATGGCCACGAAGCACAATGGCCTCTACACCCAGGCCAACTTCCCGAACATAGTGTCCGAATACATGGCCAACAAGGTGGGCCACGACAACATGCTCTACAACGAGCTCGTCAGGAAGACCGAGACGATGTGGATTCACGACGCGCTGATGGTCAACGGTGAAGACGTCACCACCAAGACGCTGATGCAGAGGAAGCAGCTGCTCAGGCAGCTGTGGCCGACGGACACGGAGCACGTCAAGCTGATGGACAGGGCCCTACCGACACTCATCACCGAGCCCGGAGCAATCAGCCAGCTGGAACAGATCAACAATTTCTACCAGATGGTGCTCAGGATGGGACACGAAGGGATAATGCTCAAGCCTCTCTACGCGACCTACAACGAGAAGCCGTGGTGCAAGAAGAAGGAGTTCAACACCTACGACGCCTTCGTGACCGGAGCCACCGTCAAGGCAGGCCGAGATGAAGCCTCTTGGGACCTCGCCGTGTACGACGCCGTCGACGCCTTCGACGCGAACAGGAAGGCCGTCAATGTGGGATCCGTCTACTCGACCATAAAGGAGGTCGACCGGTTGCAGATCCAAGTGGGGACAGTCCTGGAGATCTCGGCACAGCAGATATGGCACACAGGCGACACCTACCGCTTCAGGCATCCCGTAGTCGTGAAGGTCAGGACAGACAAGACACCTTACGAATGTCTTTTAAGCCAGTTGCAATAGCAATTATTCGGGGAGCAGCCAGGGCACGCGGGCCAGTTTGGTAGACTGACTTGAGTCCTGTCATCGGCGCCTCTCGCAAAGGTGCTGCCGACTTCTCCTTCACCGACGGTCCTGGCGAGCTCCCCGATGACCGGGGAATTTTGATTCTTCCGCTAATCAGGGCCTACGGCGGCGG
>Ga0209777_10009554_pt1 | contig 10414 bp, 10 predicted proteins | sample FrelakmetHBP12HB_FD_187147 | JGI IMG/M metagenome (GOLD analysis project Ga0209777, IMG submission 187147) | Freshwater lake sediment microbial communities from the University of Notre Dame, USA, for methane emissions studies -HBP12 HB (SPAdes)... | ecosystem: Environmental > Aquatic >... | reverse complement strand
TGACAGACTGCACACAAGTGCAGTATAATCATCAAAGAGCAAGGAATCGCTCTGACAGGAGGTTGAAATGGTTCCTTACGAGGACCTTACGGAACGGCAGCGAGAGATTTACTCCTATATCGAAGAGCGCATCAATCGCGACGGCCAACCGCCGACGATCCGCGAGATCGGACGGAAGTTCGGCATTACATCGACCAACGGTGTCCGCTCGCTACTGAGCGCCCTGACTAAGAAAGGCTACATCGCCAAGTCAGCCTCGGTCGCGCGCGGAATCAAGTTAGTCAAAGAAAACGCTGAGGCGATGATGGTTCCGTTGGTAGGTCAGGTTGCAGCCGGCATGCCGCTGATGGCGGAGGAGAATATCAGCGAGCGGATTGTGGTTGACCGGTCATTTGCGCCTTCCGGAGATCTGTTCACTTTGCGGGTCAAAGGTGAGAGCATGAAAAACGCCGGCATTTTTGACGGCGACTTTGTGCTGGTTCGCAAACAGTCGGCAGCCGATCCGGGCGACATTGTTGTGGCCGTGATTGGCGATGAAGCCACGGTCAAGCGCTACTATCCCGAGCGCAAACGAATTCGCCTGCAACCAGAGAATGATGCTTTCGGTCCGATTATTATCGAGCGCAGCGCCCCGGGGTTCTATCTCGCAGGCAAGGTCGTCGGCCTGATGCGGAAGATGTAGCACGACCATCGAAGGGAACTGTTGAAAAAGTCGGAATGGTCATTGCGAGGAGTCAGGGTGGATGAGAGAGGTGAGGGGTAATGACGACGAAGCAATCTGCGCGCCTGCATCGGAAGAGGTGAATCGAGATTGCTTCGTCGTGCTCCACACCCTGCATCGCCTCTCCGCACTCCTCGCAATGACACGGTCTGGGCTTTTTCAAGAGTCGCGAAGACGGGAATCCAGACGCAGGGTATGTGTTATGTATCAAGACTTAGACGATGACATCGAGGTGATCGCTCTTTTTGAGCGGAACAAGCTGAAACCATGCCGTTTTCGCTGGCGTGGCAAGGTCTACAAAGTCACCCGCATCACCGGCGATTGGGCCAGTGATGTTGGCCAATCTAAGCTTCGGTATTTTGCCGTGGTTGATTCCTCATCAAATTTCTTCCAACTCTGCTATGACGAACGCCTGACAAGCTGGAAGGTGGAGAAGGTGTGGGTGGAGTAGGCTCGGGCTAATACCCAGCCACAATACTGCTGCTAATTCTCTCCATTTTCTCTTGACAGCTCTGGGAACGTCGCATATTATTGAGCCAAGTAAGAGTCTTTTCTATTGTCAGGAGTTATCTATGGGCGGTAATCGTCCCCTTGTATTCTGGTTGTGCGGTCTTCTGTTTGTGTCTGTCTTTTCAACCACCCGATCCGTAGAGGCAGGCGAAGGCACATTCAAGATACCAGACTACATTCCGCAGAAGTTTACCGATTTGCGTTTGAAGATCACCGGAGGGGCAAGCTCCAGCAACCAGAATAACAGTAGTTCGTCGGTCTGGGAATCAGGAGGGGCTGGTTTGTCACCTGAAGCTGGTGATGCGAAGTCGAACAGTCACGATCATTATCTTAATCTCGGAAGCAGCGGAGAGTACCGGTATGAGACCGTCCCTTTCAGACTTCGGTGTGGCGCAGACTTAACAACGAATCTCAATTACAGTAAGAATAATGGGGAAGATCATGCTTGGGGGGAGAATTACGAAAGGCGCTCGACTTCGGACTATTCTTATCACAACTATGCTGTATCTGCCAGGCCGTTTTTTTCCGGTCTCAAGTACGTCCTGAGAGACTTCTTTGTAATGACCGACGATCATCTGGCTTTGAGCTATAGTCATGCGCCGGGAAATCGTCATCAAATCCTCTATGAAGCCCGACAAGCTTCAGATGACTCCCTCTACATGGAAACGCAGCTTTCTTCATATAGCTACCAATCAAGAACCCGCCAATACACTTTCTCCGCTGACGTTAACGCATCATTCGGGTTGGGCCATATCTATGAGGGTTGGTACGCGGCAACGTCGCTTTACATCGTTAATGAACTAAGGAGCCGATCGCTCTTGGAGGCAGAGCCAAGCACCCAACAGATGAAAGAGCTATGTGCCTTGGTGTACCAGAATGCTCTTCAGCATTCGATCGACAATCGAATCCGATTCATTGAGTCGATGCAGACAATCCTGGGTTCTCTTGAGCGGCAGGGAATACTTAAGCAAGGGTTTTCCTCCGCCCTGATCGTTCAAGACGTTTGGAACTACTTCCCGCGAACGAGCCGGCGTTTCGGTTGGCAGGTAGCAATTGGGTCCGGTCTAACGAACGACTACATGAGAGATGATGATACATCTTTTAACGTGAGCACGAGAGTCAACACACGGTATCTCATCGAGAATCCGAGTGTCGTTGATACCATAACGTCCGAGCGGAATGAGGCGGTGTCGCGGCGGGATGCAAGACGGCATTCTTCTTCTGCGTACATACAGGTGCAGACTGAATGCCATAGAGCCATTGACCTGAGGTGGCAGTTTGACACGGATCTTGCCGCACGCTACTATTTGCATCCATTCAGTTGGGCGACGGATGTCTATAACCAATCTGGGCGCTACGGAAGAAGTGACTACGACGACTATGTTTCGCTCGACGGTGAGGCAACACTGACTTATATCATGAATTCCAGAACCAGCGCTGCGCTAAGGGGACTGCTAACATACGTAGGCTACGAGCTATCTACAACCGGAAGCGCTGAAAACAAGAACTCCAAGAAATCCCTGAATAGCCACCGATACAACATTTCTTTGCAGACGACTTATCGGCTGTCAATTCCCACGGCTTTGAGCTTATGGCTCTCGTATGACAACCAACGGTACCCGCAAACCTGTACAACAGCCCCTTACGAGAGGAGCTACGAGCGATATAGTGCCAGCGTCGGCATCTCGCACTATCTGTTTTAGTTGGAGTCAGAAGCTTTTCCGAACGATTCCATTCGATTTTGCCCATCCAGTGCAACCCTAAATGCAACTTGGTCTTGGCGCAACAACAATCACTGTCGCCACAAATATAGTACGTTCTCAAAGACACGACAACGCCGCAAATGCCCCAGCAGGCCGCGAATTGCTCTGTCGCTGTATATCGAAACTGGCGCAGACGACAAGGAACTCGCTGTCGTGCAAAGTGTTGTGAGCCAATTATTTTAGTTGCGCCCCCAACGGGAATTTCGTATCATAATGGACTACACGATTAGTTCGTGTCACACTTTGTCCGGGCTTGACTATGAAGAGCGTGTATCAGAAGAGTATGGAGGAACGCCTGACAGCAATTATCGATCCAGTGGTCACGGAGTGTGGGTGCGAGTTGGTGGAAATTCAACTTGTGCAGCGAAAAGCGAACGCACTGGTCAGAGTCCTGGTTGACAAGCGTGGCGGTGTCACAATTGACGATTGCGTGGCAGTTTCGCGTCAAGTATCCTTCTTGCTGGAAACTTCGGACCCTTTGGAATGCCGCTACACTCTGGAAGTCTCTTCCCCGGGATTGGACCGACCGCTAACTACTCCTGCCGATTTCCGGCGGAAAATTGGCGAGACTGTGAGGTTGTTCATTCAGAATTCGCGCGGAAATAGTGAGCGCTTGGGTGAGATCGTGCAAGTTGATGATCGGACGTTAACGCTAAGGACTGGCGACGGGGAAGAGCATTGTCCGTTTGGCGATATCGTCAAGGGAAAGATAATATTTTGAAGTCGGAGCGGGTGATGCAATACGACATTCTCGAGGCGCTCAACCAGATCGCCGTTGAAAAGAACATGGAGATAGACTATGTGATCGAGACGCTGAAAGCGTCTCTGGTCTCAGCCGCTCGAAAGAAATATGGCGATGGCGACAACATAGTCGTGAACATTGACCGTCGCTCCGGCGAGATCAACATGCACGCGGTCAAAACGGTTGTGGAAACTATCGCCAACCTGTTTGCCGAGATTTCGCTGAAGGATGCGAAGGAGATCGACTCCGATGCTGAGATTGGCGACGAAGTTGAGATTTTCATCCCCTTCGAGGAGTTTGGACGAAATGCGATCGCTTCGGCCAAACAGATACTTATCCAGAAAGTGCGCGAAGCCGAACGTGAGACAGTCTACAATGAATACATCAAGAAAGTCGGCGATTTGGTCACAGGGACCGTGCAGCAGGTGGACAAAGGCAATATCATTATAAACCTCGGTAGAGCCGAAGCCATTCTGCCGCTGAAAGAGCAGATATCCAAAGAGAAATATCGTCAGGGTGACCGCATCCGGGCTCTGGTTTTGGAATGCCAGAAGTCGCAACGTGGTCCGCAGGTAGTGCTTTCGCGCGCCAGTAACGCGCTTTTGCAGCGCCTGTTCGAACTCGAAGTGCCCGAGATCTTCGAACGCATTATCGAGATCAAAACTGTCGCCCGCGAACCCGGCGAGCGTGCCAAAGTCGCAGTCGTGTCAGCGGATGAGCGTATCGATCCGGTCGGCGCTTGTGTCGGTGTCAAAGGCGTCCGGGTGCAGGCGATCGTGCGAGAGTTGAATAATGAGCGCATCGACATTGTGCCGTATCATCCCGATCCGGAAATTTTTGTCACTCGCGCCTTGGCGCCCGCGAAGGTTGTTCGCATTGACGCTATTTCTGAAGAAAACACGATGACCGTGGTTGTAGCGGATGATCAGTTGTCGCTGGCAATCGGCAAAGGTGGTCAGAATGCGCGCTTGGCTTCGAAGTTGACCGGTTGGAAAGTGAATATCCTCTCCGAACACGACTTCTACGAGCGCAAACGGGAAGAAGCCGAGGCCAAGGTCGAAGTATCCAAGCTGCCGATCGGCGAGGCCACGATTCAGAAGCTGATTGCCGCCGATTTCAGGTTTATTCAGGATATTCTCGAGGTTACACCGTCGCGTTTGACCGAGATTGACGGTGTCGGACCAAAGAAAGCGGATCAAATTATTGAAGCCGCGCGCGAATACATGTTCGAGTTGCAGACGACCAAGACGGAAGCCGAGCAACTTGAGTCGGAAGAGAAAGAAGAAGAAAAGGAAGTCAGAGTTGCGAAACCGCGCAAGGCTGCGGATTTGTTCGTTGATAATGTGGAAGACGAAGATGATGAGAAGAAGAAGAAAGAATAGCGATCACGAGTGATCGAGCGTTATAGTAGTGAGTGAATAGGAAATTCATCTATCGGTGTGGTTCAGGGGCAACCGTCCGGTAGTTCATCGCAAGTGCAGAGAGTGGTATGGCAAGAAAACGCCTCTATGAAGTAGCCAAGGAGTACAATATCTCGTCGGAAGCGATCGTCAAGCTAGTGCGTGAGCTCGGATTCGATGTCAAATCGCACATGTCGACCGCCGATGACGACATGTTGACGGCCGTCGCCTCCAAGTTTTCGGAGGAGAAGGAGACCGTCAAACAGGAAATCATCCGCAAGAAGAAAATCCTCAAGGTGGAAGAGCCGGTCGTGGTCGAGGAGAAAGCTCCTGAGGTCTTCGAGTTCGAAGAACCAGCCGGCACCGAGAAGATTGTGTCCAAGGCGAAAATCATCGAGCGCACCGCCCGACAGGCTGCTGAACTGCGGAAGAAGAAGAAGGAACGCCGGAAAAAGAAACGCCACGAGGATATCAAGACTGCCGAAGTCAGAGCGGCTTTCCGAAAGACGATGGCCAAACTCGATCTTGGCAAACGAATAAAGAAGTACAAGCGCAAAGAGAAGCCCGATGGCACGATCGTCGAAGAGGAAGCCAACGTTATCCAGGTCACCGAGTTCATGTCGCTGGCCGAGTTGGCCGCCTCAATTGGCGTAAAACCAGCCGACCTGATCGCGAAGTGCATGGAGTTGGGCATGATGGTCACGATCAATCAGCGGCTTGATATGGACACTATCGCCACGCTTTCGCTTGAGTATGGTCTCGAAGTCGAGGAAGTCAAGGAGATCGGCGTTGAGGAAGAGGATGAGGCCATCGATGAAGAGGGTCTCCAGCCGCGCGCACCGATCGTTACGATCATGGGGCATGTCGATCACGGCAAGACATCGCTGTTGGATTATATTCGCAAGTCGAACGTCGCCGCCGGTGAAGCGGGACTGATCACGCAGCATATCGGCGCGTATCAGGTCAAGCTTTCGACCGGCAATATCACATTCCTTGACACTCCCGGTCACGAGGCGTTCACAGCCATGAGAGCACGCGGCGCGCACATTACCGACATTGTCGTGCTGGTGGTTGCGGCCGACGACGGCGTCATGCCGCAGACTCTCGAAGCGATAGATCATGCCCGCGCCGCGGGAGATCCCATCATTGTTGCTATCAACAAGATGGACAAGCCGGGCGCCAAGCCGGAAACTGTTAAGCAGCAATTGGCCGGTCGTGGCCTTCTACAAGAGGAATGGGGTGGGAAGAACATTTTCGTCGAAGTTTCCGCCAAGACAGGCATGGGCATTGAAAAACTCAAAGAGATGATTCTGCTCCAGGCCGAAATGCTTGAGTTGAAAAGCAATCCCGATCAACTGGCGCGCGGTACGGTGGTGGAAGCGAAACTTGACCGTGGCCGTGGCGTGATCACTACCGTCATCATCGAACGCGGAACGCTGCGAGTCGGCGATCCGGTTGTCGCAGGCAATTACAGTGGCAGAGTTCGCGCGCTGCTCAATGATCGGAGTGAAAAAGTTGATGACGTCTTGCCGGGCGAACCGGTTCAGGTGATCGGCCTCGCGGGAGTGCCACAAGCCGGTGACTCATTCCTGGCAGTTGGCAGCGAAGCCGAAGCACGCGAGATTTCCTCCAAGCGCATGCAAATTCGCCGCGAACAGGATTTCCGTCAACTAAAACGCGTAACACTCGCAAACCTCTATGATCAGATCAAGGAAGGCGAAGTCAAGGATCTGCACATCATCATCAAGGGTGACGTTGACGGCTCCGTCCAGGTGTTGCGCGACACGCTGGAGAAGATTAGCACTTCCGAAGTTCGTGTAAACGTAATTCATTACGGTGTTGGTGGTATCAGTGAGTCTGATGTGCTCTTGGCGGCGGCTTCCAACGCTATCATCATCGGTTTCCACGTCCGCCCGGATTCACGCGCGCGGGAACTGGCAGCCAAAGAAAAAATCGATATCCGGCTTTATACGATCATCTACGAAGTTGAAAACGACATTCGCAAGGCGCTTGAAGGTCTTTTGGAACCTGATAAGGAAGAGCGCATCACCGGACTCGCCGAAGTCAAGAACACCTTCCGCGTTCCCAAAATCGGCGTGATTGCCGGAAGCTACGTGCAGACCGGCATGATTCACAAAGGTCATATGGCTCGTGTCATTCGCGACCATGTCGGGATCTACACTGGCGCCATCTCTTCACTGCGACGCTTCAAAGACGACGCCCGCGAGGTTCCTGCAGGCATGGAGTGCGGAATCAAGGTCGAAAATTTCGATGATATCAAGGAAGGTGATTTGATCGAAACTTACGAGATCATCGAAATTGCCCGCAAGTTATAACACAGCTATGAAGCTGGGAACACTCCGTATCGTTCTGCAGATTCCGCAGTCGCGGTCGCTAAAGAATAAGCGACAGGTCGTCAAGGGTCTAAAAGACAGGCTGAAGAACCGATTCAATATCTCCGTTGCAGAAGTTGACGACAACGATCTTTGGCAGCGAGCCACGCTCGGGGTGGCCATTGTCGCCAACGAGCAAGTTTTTATTGATCAGGTTCTGGAGAGTGTTGAGAATTACATCGCTTCCAACCCGGAAGTGATCATTGTGGATAGTGAAAAGGCGTTCTACTAATGGCATTCAAACGCATTGATCGGTTGCGCGATCAAATCAAAGAAGTGGTTGCGGAGATTATTCAACGGAAGCTCAAGGACACCCACGTCGGCTTCGTCACGGTGACGGATGTCAAACTTACGGCCGACCTGTCCGAGGCGACCGTTTACTATTCGGTCTTTGGCGACACGCTGACGCAGAAATCCACCAACCGCGCGCTCGACCATGCGAAGGGATTTATTCAGTCCGAACTGGCGCGACAGATATCGATCAGGAAGGTGCCAACTCTGTCATTCAAAGTCGACCGTTCGGTGGAGCATGGCCTGCGTATTGAGGAGTTGTTGAATCAGATTCACGAGGAAGATGATCGAAAAAAAGGCGATTCTGAGTGAGATAGTCGGCCGGTTACGGCAGGGCGGACGCGTGCTGATTTCTTCGCACGTCAGCCCCGATGGTGACTCGATCGGCTCGCAACTGGCAATGTACGACCTGTGCAAGCTGTGTAACTGCGAGCCAATGATCGTCAATCAGGACAGCGCCGTACCCCGTTATCTGTTTCTGGCGAAACACGGACTGGTAGATGTCTACAGTACCGACAAGACGTATCCCCGCTTTGATTGCGCGGTGCTTTTGGAGGCGCCGGAGATATCACGCATCGGTGACGTGCAGAAACTTCTGCATCCCGATTGTCTTGTGATCAACATAGATCATCATGCGGACAACATCCGCTATGGTCAAATCAATTACGTCGATGCCAAGGCTGAAGCTGTGGGAATTATGGTTTATGACCTGTTTCATGAAGCCGGTCTTCCCATCACTCGCGACAATGCCGATGAGCTATTCACGGCGATACTAACCGACACCGGACGATTTCGTTTCTCCAATACGACATCTGCAGCGATGCGGCTGGCAGCCGACCTTCTCGATGTTGGTGCGAACCCGAAGAGAATCGGCGATGCTCTCTACGCGTGCTACAGCGAGCAACAATTGCGAAGGATAGGCGAACTGGTGGCATCGATGGAAATTCATCACAACGGCCGAACCTGTCTTCTGCTCTCGGACCGGCGTCTGCGTGACAAGCATACTGGCGATGCGGACGAAGTTGAAGGACTCGTCGACTACTCGTTGTACACTTGCAGCGTCAAAGTCGGTGCGTTGCTGCGGGAACTGGAACCCAATCGCACCAAGATATCACTGCGTTCCCACGGCGAGGTCGATGTGTCGGCTATTGCCAGAGTTCACGGTGGAGGTGGTCATCGCAACGCCGCCGGATGTCATCTCAACTATCCGTTCAAGCAGGCAAAAAGCATTCTGCTTGCTCAAATCGAAAAGGCGTTGCCGACATGAACGGATTTCTTCTGATCGACAAGCCGGAAGGAATCACGTCATTCGGCGTGGTTTCGAGAGTGCGCAGGGTTCTGGGCATCAAGAAGGTTGGGCACTGCGGAACCCTTGATCCGCAGGCAACCGGATTGCTGATCATTTGTCTCGGCAAAGCGACTAAGCTCGCGCAGTTCGTCAGCAAGCAGAGCAAGAAATATTTGGCAGAGATTACGCTGGGATATGTGTCCACCACTCTTGACCGCGACGGCGAGTTGACGGCGCATTCGCCTGAGACCAAGCCAACGCTAGAGGAAATTCTAAGATTGCTCCCGGAGTTTACGGGTGATATTGAACAAGTGGCACCGGCATATTCAGCCGTAAAGCATCAAGGGCAACCGCTTTACAAGTATGCGCGCAGGAATCACCTTGTGGAAGAGAAGAAACGCCGCGTGCATGTCAGCGAAATCAACATCACGGAGTATGAATACCCGCATCTAAGCATTGAAGTTGTCTGCTCCAGTGGGACCTATATCCGCAGCATTGCTCATGATCTCGGACAACGCTTGAATTGTGGAGGTTATATCAGCAATTTGCGCCGCGCAGCCATCGGAAGGTGGCACCTGGAAAGCGCCATTCGACTCGACGAACTACAAGAACGCTTTAGTATTCCTGCGGAAGGCGCGGTTGACATGACACAGTTTGCCGAAGCATACGTCCCGATTGACAATATGCTTGAGATTCCGACTTTGCGGGTGCTTGAACCTCGGGCTGCTCTGGTGATGCAGGGCGTGCCCATTCGGATACAGGACGTCTTCGAACACGACGAGCCGCTTGATCTGGGTCAACTGGTAGCTGTCCGTGGGTTGCACGGCGACCTGCTGGCTATCGGCCGGATGCGTTGTGGCAGTGTGGCGTTTGGTGAGCTTGGCGATGAACCGCTGGTTGAATATGTGAGAGTAATCTGATGCAGGTTTTTTCCAACATAGAATCGGCAGCCGCATTCTTGCGCGATGGTTCGGCGGTTACAATTGGCAGCTTCGATGGTATTCATGTCGGACATCAGAGAATCCTGGCCGAATTGTCGACTTGCGCTCGCGAGAATGGACTGAAGTCGGTGCTCGTAACTTTCGACCCGCATCCGCAGCAGATCGTTTCCACGACCGATATTCCGCCGCTGCTCACGACCACGGCCGAGAAGTTACGGTTGCTTGAAGAGCAGAAGCTGGACGCAGTAGTGGTGATCAACTTCACGCGGGAGGTCGCGGCAGTTGGTGCTCGCAATTTTCTGGAGAAGTACTTACTGGAAGGTCTTGCATGTCGCTTCTTGGTCATTGGATCGAATCATGCATTT
>Ga0209777_10009553_pt1 | contig 10415 bp, 6 predicted proteins | sample FrelakmetHBP12HB_FD_187147 | JGI IMG/M metagenome (GOLD analysis project Ga0209777, IMG submission 187147) | Freshwater lake sediment microbial communities from the University of Notre Dame, USA, for methane emissions studies -HBP12 HB (SPAdes)... | ecosystem: Environmental > Aquatic >... | reverse complement strand
CGCCGGCGAAATCCGCGAGGATGGTTCCCTTGTCTCCGATGAACATGAGACCCACGGAGTCTAGCTGCTCTTCGTCATCCAGTTCGGGCGGGCGCTCGGGCATGAGCCCGCCGTCGTACCACGTGACGCGCATCGGCGGCATCGAACCGCGGGCGGGAAAATTCCAATGCAGGATCGACGCTTGCGGGTACGTCTCGTCGTACATCTCGGTGGACGAGCCCTGAACGGCCTCCGGGGCCTCGAGCTTCAGAACCCGGAAGATCGTGTCGAAGCTATAGCAGCCCATGTCGCCGATGGCGCCGGTGCCGAAATCGTACCAGCCACGCCACGTCACCGGGCAGTATGCCGGATGGTAAGGACGCTTTGGCGCCGGACCGAGCCACAGGTCCCAATCGAAGCCCTTCGGCACAGGCACCTGCTCTTTCGGCCGCTCGAGGCCTTGCGCCCAGACCGGCCGGTTCGTCCAGTTGACGACTTCTCGCACGGGCCCGATCGCGCCGGACCAGATCCATTCGCAGAGTTGCCGCGTGTCCTCGGAGGCCTGGTTACCGACCGCAACCTGCGTTGCGACGCGCATCTCGCGCGCCACTTCGGCCATGCGCCGAGCTTCGTACACGGAGTGCGTCATCGGCTTCTGGCAGAAGACGTGTTTGCCCTTTTTCATCGCCGTGATGGAAACATGCGCATGCCAATGATCGGGCGTGCAGACCACGACGGCATCGACGTCCTTTTCCTTTTCGAGAAGCTCGCGAAAATCGTTGTAGGCTTTGCAGGCGCGATACTGGCCGGACATCTTCCTGGACGCGTAGAAGGCATCCACGACCTTGCGAGCCGGCTCACGGCCGCACACACCGCCGTAAGTCAGGGTGCTGCGCGTAAGCTGGATCTCGCGATCCGTGCTCATCCAGTCGCCCCAGGTCTCATACCCGGGGCCGAGAAGCCTCTTGAGCGAGGTGCGAAATTCGTGGCGGTCCCATTCGGGATAGTCGGCGCTCTGCTCGTTCGGATCGCAGACGGCGGCGACGTGGACATCCGGCTCGGCGAGGAAATCGAAAAGAACCCGGCATCCCTGCGAGCCGGTGCCAATGCACGCGATGTTCACTTTGTCATTGGGAGAGACGTATCCGCGTCCCCCAAGCACCGGACGCGGGATGATCAATGGCGCCGCGAGCGCAGTGAGCGCCTCGCGGCGGGTAACTCCGTTTCTCGGATCCATTTATGGCGGTCCTCTTGCCCAGGGCAGATCGTATCAGGTTGGCGAGTGAAATGGCATATGTGTCGAAGGGATTGTGTCGAAGGGATTTCGAAAATGTGGCATTATCGGGGACGAGTTCAGGAGGTTGCCGTCTGATGTTTGCGATACGGTCCCGTTACGTACTTCTATTTGCGTGTATTCCGGCGCTGATGGCTGCCACTCATCGTCCTCTGCTGCCGCGCCCGCAGAAAGTAACTTACGGCCGAGCCTCCGTCCCGGTGAACGCACTGCGCATTCGCATTGCAGGCACGGTTACCCCGGAGGACCGGTTCGCGGCCGAAGTGCTCTCACTCGCTCTGAACCGGCGGACCGGCATTCAGGTTTCGATCGCAGCGGCCCGGGATGCGAGGCCCGAGATTGTTTTCGAGCGCACCGGACCGGTGGATCCGCTTCCCGTGCCCAACGAAGAAGCCGGTCCCGATTCGCGGGAAGCGTACTCCCTCGATGCGACAGCTTCTGGCGTCGTGATCCGCGCGCGCTCGTCGGCGGGCCTGTTCTACGCCGTTCAGACGTTGTCACAACTGGTGGAGGGCAACGACGATAAGGCGGTCATACCGGAGGTGCGCGTCGAGGATTGGCCGTCGCTGCCTTTGCGCGGCGCCATGGTGGACATGAGTGAGGGGCAGCTGGCGACCGAGGCCGAGGTCCGCAGGCAAATCGACCAACTCGCGCTCTGGAAAGCGAATCAGTATTACCTGTACAACGAAGACAGCATCGAGCTGGACGGCTATCCCTTGCTCAACGCGGGCGCCAGGTTCACGAAGGATCAGATTCGGCACATCGTCGCATACGGCCGTGAGCGGCACATTGATGTCGTGCCGTGCCTCGAACTCTACGGGCATCAGCACGATCTTTTCCGCAACGAGAAATACTCGGAACTCGCGGATCTTCCGCACGGCGGTGAGTTCGACCCCTCCAACCCGAAGATCCGCCCAGTGCTGAACGACTGGATCGCTCAATACAGCGGTCTGTTCAGCAGCCGCTTCGTCCATATCGGTTTCGATGAAACCTGGGAAATCGCGCATGCCGCCCGCAAGCAAGGCGCGGGCATGACCCCGGCCCGGCTGTTCGTCACGCAGCTCGGCCTCGTTGCCCGCGGTTTTCAGGAACACGGAAAGACGGTGATGGCCTGGGCCGACATCATGGTCAAATACCCGGACATCATCCCGGAGTTGCCGCCCGGCCTGATTCCGGTGCCTTGGTTCTATGAGCCGGATCCCGATCCGAAGTACCGGGAGTGGCTGGACCCGCTTGCGAAGCGTCACATTCCGTCCATCGTGGCGCCGGGCGTGAATATGTGGACCGAAATCGTGCCGGATTTCCGCAAGAGCTTCCGGAACATCGATACCTTCCTTGCGGCGGGAAAGGAGGCCGGCGCGTTTGGATTGATCAATACGTTCTGGACCGACAACCAGGAGGTGCTGCGGCGAATGGCTTGGCCCGGCTTCGCATACGGAGCCGCCGCAGCGTGGCAGACGGCGCCGGTGGATGCGAATGCGTTCTTTTCGGACTACGCGTCCATCGTCTATCCGAGCGCCGCGGCGCCGCACGTGGCAACGGTACTCGAGCGGCTGTCGGCGGCGGAAATAGCGCTGCAGACAGTCTGGGACACGCACACGATGGACTCTGTATGGCAGAGCCCGTTCGCGCCGGGAGAATTGAAGCGACTGCAGGAGCATTACGAAGATCTGCGTTCGGCGCGGCTGCTTGCCGAGAGCGCGCAGGAGAACCTTGCGGCAGCTCTCCACGCCGGGGCCGACCGGACCGCGCTGAACAGCCTGGCCTTTGGGGCTCGCCACCTCGACTACGCCGGCATGCGAGGAATGTACGCAGTGGAAATCGCGGAGCTGTGGAAGAAGCAGCGCGCGCAGCGCGGAGGCGATACCGAGTTGTGGGACCTTCTCTCCGGCAGCTTTTCACGGACCCACGGCCGCCTCGGCGATCTTCTCGATTCTCTTTCAGAGTTGAAACCGCTGTACCGCGAGAACTGGCTGGCTGAGTACACGGCGTACCGGATGGAGACCGCCCTGGCGCGCTGGGATGCGGAGTATCAGTACTGGCTGCGTGTGGAACGGCGTTACGCGCGTTTCCAGGCTGAGTACGCAGCCGGGAGCGCGCTCCCGACGATCGATGCGGTCACCGGTGAGTATTGACCGACGCGGGAGTTCTCATCGTTCCTCTAACTCGAGGATCTGGTCGCCACGGACGTTCTTGAGCGTCTGCAGGATCCCGCTTGGCCAGCGGATCTCGAGTGTGTCCACGACCGTTGCAGGTCCGAGACCGAAATGCACCCGCTTATCACCCGAAGAGAGATAGCTGCTGGCGGTGGTTGCCGTCGCGAACTGCTGGCCTTGGGAAGTGACGATCCGCACCTCCGCACCGATGCCGTCCCGGTTGCTCTTCCGTCCGGTGAGCTTCAACGTCAGCCAGTGATTTTGTGTTTCGGTTCGATTGTACAAAAGGTGGGCAGGCCCTTCGCTGGTTGACACGACAGCATCCAGCCGTCCGTCATTGTCAATGTCCCCGACAGCCAGGCCACGTCCGGCCCAGGCCTGCTGGAACACACCGCCTGAATCCGCCGAAACGTCCACAAATCCGCGGCCAGTGTTGCGAACCAACAACATGGGTTCGCGATATTTCAGATTGGGGTTCACGGCGCTGATCGTGTCCACCACATGCCCTTGCGAGACGAGAAGATCCTTCCAGCCGTCGTTGTCGTAGTCCAGGAACCGCAGCCCCATGCCTGAGTGCTGCAGGGTCATGTTGGCGAGGCCGCTGGAACGCGACGTGTACTCGAAACCGGCCCTACCGGTGTTTCTGTAGAGCGCGTACATCTCCAGGGCAAGGTCGGCCACTGCGAGGTCCGGCAAACCGTCGTTGTCGTAGTCCGCGAAATCAACGCCCATGCCCGCGTAGGTGCGCCCGTCTTCGCTCACCCCAAGACCCGCGAGCAGCGCCATCTCCTCAAAGGTCCCGTTCCCTTTGTTGTGATAGAAGAACCCGGGCATGGTGTCGTTGGAAACGTAAACATCGATGTGCCCGTCGCGATCGGCATCGGCGATGGCAATTCCCAAACCTTTGCCCGGCTTTGAAATTCCTACCTTCCGCGAGACCTCGCTGAACCGGCCGCCGCCATCGTTGTGGAACACCAGCGGCGCGATCGGTTTGAAGACATCCGGACTGCAGTAGGCGCGGACGTTTTCACTGACGAAGCAGGGGTGGTCGTTGAAGTCCCATTCCACGTAACGCAAGACCACCAGGTCCAGCAATCCGTCCTGATCAAGATCCACCCAGGCCGCACTGCTGGACCATCCGCTGCCGCCGACCCCGGCCTGGGCCGTCACATCGGTGAACGTGCCATTGCCGTTGTTGTGGTACAGCCGGTTGCCCCCGTACTCGGTCACGTACAGGTCGGGGTATCCGTCGTTGTCGTAGTCGCCCACAGCGACACCCAGGCCGTAGCCGACGCCTTTAACGCCGGCCCTTTCAGTGACATCTTCGAACTTGCCGTCCGGTTTCTGGTGATACAGCCGGTGCCAGTGCTTCGGGTCCGCTTTCTTCGGGACGGTTCCCAGAGGGGTGGGGTCGGTGATGGGCGCGCCATTGACGAGAAAGATGTCCAACCGGCCGTCATTGTCATAATCGAGCAGCGCCACTCCCGACCCCATGATCTCGAGCATGTATTTCTTCGCGGTCTGAAAAGCAACGTGATGAAAATCGATGCCGCTGCCTGCGGTTCCGTCCACGAAGTTCCCGGGCACAGCCGCTGCAGTCTTTGTAGAAGCGGTCCTGGTCTGCCAGCCTGCGAGCCGCTGCGAACACAAGAACACCGTGAGCGCGGACAGGGCGCCGGCGGTGCCGTAGACTGCGGCTCGCGGCAATCGCGGGTGAATGGAAAAGGATGGAAGCACAAGGTCCTTTGCGGTCTAGCGCACGTCGGCTGTCGGAGTCGAGTGCGTCCCGACCAATGCCTCGTACTTGTCGAGTTCCACCTTCGCCTTCTCTATCATGCCTGCCTTTCTGTACAACTGGCCGAGGGCGAAATGCAGGCGGGCCACCTTGGGTGCGAGTTCGATTGCCCTTTCCATCTCCCTTTGGGCGGGCTCGATCTGGCCCAAGGAAGAGTATGCCTTCGCCAGTTCCTCGTGCGCCTGGGCGTTGTCAGGGCCTGCAACTACCGCGCGGCGCAAGTAAGACAGAGCCTCTGCCGGCTTGTTCTGCTTCAGGAGCACCCGGCCTAATCCGTGCAATGGCGCGGGATCTTCGCCCGGCCCGGCCGGTTGCCACGATATAGCGGTCTTGTACGCGGCGACGGCTTCATCGAGGTGGCTCAGCAACTCGTACGAAAGCCCGATGCCGGTTTGGGCCGAGACGGTTTTTGGAGCGAGCCGTAGGGACTGTTCGAAGTCCCGGATGCCGTCCGCGTAGTGCTGCTGCTCGAATTTCAAGTGGCCGCGCGCTTCCCATCCCTTCGCGTCGTCCGGGTTCATCTCCAGTGATCGGGTCAGCCATTTCTCTGCATCGGCGAACATCCGTAGCAGAGCGCAGCTCAGCGCGAAGTTCTTCAACTCGGAGGCCGTGAGGTCCCGGAGTTTCGCCGTCTCCACGTACTCTGCCATCGATTCCCTTGGCTTCTGCTGTTTGAACAAAACCAAAGCCAGCAGGGCGTGCCCATCTGCGGACTCCGGTTTGGCCTCCAGGTAACGTCGCGCCAGCGGCTCGGCCTCAGCCCATCTGTTGCCGGCAGCCAGCGACTGCGCCCGCTGCAGGAATTGCTCGGGAGTGTTCGCGGCCTGCCCCGAACGATGCGGCTTATCCTCCAGCGGCGCTCCCCCGCCGGTCACAACAGCGAGGGCAAGGAAGCTGAGGGCAAGCGTAACCCAGGGTTTCACAACCACGCGAATAATCCCGTCCGGCGCACCACTCTATCATGGTAGAGCTGCGCGGAGATGCCGTCCTCACAATTTTCACGGCGAGGACTGTGTGTCGGCCCTCGAGGAAGCCAGCCCGGTTAACATCTGTGGGACGGGCGACAGCTTCAGCGCGGGTGCAACTGTGGCGCTGGCGATTACTCGCTACGATCGCTCCGAGCGTGCCAGTTTATCGAGGCGGCTGGATGTGAACGGAAAGCTTAGGTTTTCGGTACGGCCCTGTTGCGGGCTGAGCCACCTCCAAATCCAACGACCTCCAAGGATGGAGCAGCGCGATAGTTTCGGAACACTCCTAAGACCTCGCGCAAGAGTACTCCGCCGCTGTGTGTGCGCTTCCTGCGGGCCTGCGGTTTTCGAGGTGCTTGACGCAGCGCGCGCCTTCGACTCTAATTGAGGGCCGGAGATGCTTGAGAGCGAACAACTCGAACAGGGTGACCTCCTTCGACAGTGGAGGCTGGACGATTGGAACAGAGCGCTCTGTCGCCATTTTCTTGCTGCTGCGCCAAAAGTGCCCGTAGCCCCACTCGTCAGGCTTTACGTCACCGATGAAGATCTGCGTGCCGCCTGTGCTCGCTCATGTGCCGCCGACGAGGCTCGGACCGCGTTCATCGAGAGCATCAAACGTACTGTCGGCCCGCGCTCCCTCGCACTCGATGCTTCACGGCGCCACAAGCTGTGGAATCCCGAATCGGGGGTCGTGCCACCGTTTCTTTCACACCTGCTCCTCACGTGCATGGTGGCGAACGACCTCGCTGAGGAGTTGAGGTGGACCGGGAATTTCAGGGATCGGCTTTCTCATGTCCTCGGTACCTACTCCCAGCCGCAGCTTGAGCGCCTCAGACCGCTTTGGGAGGATCTCGCGGCATGGTCCTCGCGACAGAACCTTGCCGGAGCGGGATGCAGGGAGCTCCGACTGCCGCGGATTCCCGACTCCGGGTATCACTCCATCATCGGGTACTCGATCAGGCTCGCGGTGCCCTCACGACGGGACCAAGCGGCGCTCGCAACGCTGCTCAGGCAAAACGGTCTCGACGGGCGAGAACCGGAGCTCAATTCGGTGCTGCACGTCGTCAGCTCGAATATTGGCAAGTTCAGCTCCGACTTTGGAGACGTATTCAGCAATTTCGTTGCGAGTCTGAAAAGCCAACCCTCAAGCCTTCTTTTTCACACGACCTTCTGGACAGCGGTCCGGGAGGTGGCTCTCTCGGGCTTGCAGAAACCGGACCGCGAACCATCAGCCGTGCGGATTCGGTTGGAGCTTGAGGACGACGACGGCAGGTTCTGGCTCGCTCTCACTTCCGACGCCGCGATGCAATACGCCGATACGAAGACAGTGGCTGTGCCGAGCGGGAGGCAATCGCCGTTCCGGTTCATCCTCACCGATCGCGACGGAAACAGCCTCGTCAGAACGCTCTTCTCGTCGGGGAAGACCGAGCAGAAAACCGACAAAGCCTTAGCGATCATCCGCTCGGCGATCGCCGAGGAACTCCTCTTGTTCGAGGAAAGTGACGATTACGTCTTTGTGCTTTCCACTTCGTTTCCCTCAAGTGGCCAGCTTCGCGCCCTCGTATCCGATCGACTGAAAGAGCCTTTCAAGCGGGCAGTCGAATCGGTCGGGGTTCGACCCGTAATCACGAGATCCGGCTACGCCGGGTGGTCGGAGTGGCGGGGCTTGACCGTCGAAGAACTCCGAGGGGTCGATCTCCGCCGTTCTCCGGCTCTCGCCAGCGTACGCTCTCTTCGAGTCACCATACCACCTCCAGAGATCATACTCCGGGGCGGAATCCGCATCGGGAGCAGCTTCGTCGCGCTCTCCGAGGCTCTGCCCCAAGCAGCAATTCCGGGCGCAGAACGCGTAATCGTCGAGCTCGGCGGAGGAGAGTGGGAAGCCCTCGAACGAGTCGCAGACACCGAGGGGATTTGGCGCTTTGCCCGGCAGCTCTCACCGGCGCGCCTGCTCGGAAGTCACCGCATCGTGGCGTTTGCCGAATCAGTTCCGGTAGCGGAGCGCGGAGTCGATTTCATTGAAACCGCGTTCACAACCGACTATAAGCAACCGCTCGATCCCAGCCGCTGGCTCGTCGAATCAGCAGTCCCTTACGGGGCAACGGAATAGATACTGCTTGATTCAGGAACGATTTGAACCGCGAAGAGCCGAAAAGGGGGCAGGTGACCTCGAGTTTCGGATGCGAGACAATGGCGGGTGCCCAAAGCCATCCGCCCGTAGCTTCGGCTGATCGTCATGATCCGATCACCCGCCATGAGCCAGCGCGCTTATATCCTTGGCAAGCTCCACTCCAGCTTCTACAGCCCTAACGCCTTGAAAGCGCCTGTTTTCGGGTCGCCATAGAAGATGGGGTCCACCCGCTCCATGATGTCCGCACTGACATCGAGGAAGTTGCGCCTGTTCTCAATCGGAATCAGGGCCTTCCTTGCGCCGTTGTCCATGGCGATCTGCAGTGGCTCGGTGAGGGACCGAAGGGGCTTGATGTGGCCTTGGATGCTCAGGTCGCCGACGATCAACAGCCCAGGTTGGACCGCGACCTTCCGAATCGCCGAGAAGCAGGCGGCGAACATGGCGACGCCAATCTCGCAGTCCTGACGGTTGTTGAGCAGGTCAATGGCTTCAACATAGAAGTCCATGTGGTCTACCTCAGCTCCGATCCCGAACTCGTTCATGTGCGTGCGCAGGTAGTTGAAGGACCGCTGGATCGACTCCTTCATCTGGCCGGCGATGCCGCCCGACAGCTTCAGTTTGCCCGACCCGCCAGAGGTGCTGACCTCCAGACGGAAGAGGCCAACGGTTCCGTCGTCGCCAATGGACGCCGTGTAGACGCTTCCAGGGGGAAGCGGGTCAGGTGCGATCAGGTCGCGGCCACCCTGCTCCGGAACACCCACGTGGCGTTCTTCGCCGCTCTCGTTGAGCGTGTAGCTGAAGGAAGTCTGGTAATACTCGAAGGAGCCCATCTTCTTCAACTGCTCCTTCACCCGACGCCGGCCTTCCATCGCGGTCTCCAACAACTCCGCCAGCTCATCGCGACTGAGTTCACCATGCGGATACAGAATCTTGATCAGCCCCGAAACAGTCCGCCGCTCGGCCTTCCGGTCGCGAGCGTTCAGGTGGGCGCCGAGAGAGAAGTGGTGATCGATGACTTCAGTGAAGTTATGCTTCCGGAGATCCTTCAATGCCTCGGCGAAGTAGTCCACCACGAACCCGTAATGGTCGGTGAAGTTCGCGTTGTGCATCTTCGGGATTTCCCAGCCTGGCAAGTAGTAGTGCAGCCGGTCGATGAAGGCCATGTCGTTTCGAATGATTTCCGGCATCGGTGCAAACAGGTGTCCCGTCTGCACCATGACGTCGATGGGCTGGTTCGTGTTGCCAAACATGGCGATCGAGGCATACCCGCGGGCCTCCTCCTGGCCGCGCTGGAAGGTGCCTGACTCGCAGTAGGTCTTCATTGTGGTGATGACCTCTTTGGGCATCTTCTGGAGGTCGGCGACCTCGTCGAAGCCCACGACATCCCAAATCATCACCATCCCCTTCTGCTTGCCGCTCATATGCCCAAACAGGTTCGCGACTGTAGTCGGACCCGTCAGCAAAGCGGCATATGGCGAGATCTCCTGCACCACGTAGCTCTTGCCCGTTCCGCGCGGACCAAGCTCCACCATGTTGTAGTTGCGCTCGGTGAGTGGAATCAGGCGCACGGAGAAGAGCAACTTCAGCCTGCGGCACATCTGTAAAGGCTCGTAACCCATGCTCCGGATCGCCCCACCCAGCAGCGGCGGTGTAGTTCCACTTCCTGCCCGCTGGGGTTGTCCGTCTTCATCTCATCGCCCTTTTCATCCAGGAACTGGTATCCGTGGTCAGCGGCAAGGACGAAGCGGGGCACTCCGGCGGAGGCGAGCTTTCGGATCGCGCGCACCAGGTTGCCGAGCACGGTGGCCATCACTTGCCGCGCGATATGACTCTGGCCCGACTCGCCAAGTTCGTCGATCTCGCTGGATCGCACGAGGAACATCGGGGCGCCTGTCACCTTCGCCTGTAGTTTTCGCGGGGTCAGCTCCAGCACGGCACCAAGCTCCAACTCCACCATGTCGGGTATGGCCGAGGCGGGCCAGTGGGCAGGTGTGGCCTTCGTAGTAACTGCTGCTGACGTCATAGAGCACCAGGGATCCGTCGTGAAGATGGCGCTGGGCGAGTTTCTTTTCGATGCGGGCCTGACGGGCGA
>Ga0209777_10009552_pt1 | contig 10416 bp, 9 predicted proteins | sample FrelakmetHBP12HB_FD_187147 | JGI IMG/M metagenome (GOLD analysis project Ga0209777, IMG submission 187147) | Freshwater lake sediment microbial communities from the University of Notre Dame, USA, for methane emissions studies -HBP12 HB (SPAdes)... | ecosystem: Environmental > Aquatic >... | reverse complement strand
AGGGGATGGACTGCGGTTCAAGGTTATCACTCTGGCTTGGGGATGGAAGACCGCCTCGGGGATGTGAGCCTGTACCAGTGCGAAGCATTCCGTGCTGGCTCTGGTGATAAGCAGCTTGGTGCTGCTGGCAGCCAGCCGTTCGGCTATGGCAGCCACTTGCTCCGGTGTCTTGCCCTGGCCAAAGATCACCTCAGGGAAGCCGCGGCGCAACGCCCGATGAGAGTCAGGCTTGGCAAAGCCCAGATCTTCATAGGGCAGGCTGCTTAACCGGGTCAGCGCCTCATCTACTGCCATTTCCCCTGACTTGACCCGGCTTAGAATATCATGCAGGTGTTGTTTGTCTATGAGATACCTCCCCATTGGCCATTATAACATCACCCTTGACTGTGGATCAAACGACTGGCTCAAATTGACTTGACCATATAGCTGTGCTATGATGCAGACAATTATGATGATGAATTTTAGCCTCAAGGGAATCCGATGTCAGCCTTAACCGAATTATCCCTGCAGATACAGAATTGTCAGATGTGTGTCCTGCACAAGTCACGCACCAGGGCGGTGCCCGGCGAGGGGGCGGAGGACACTACTATCCTCTTTGTGGGCGAGGCCCCCGGCTGGCATGAAGACCAGCAGGGTAAGCCTTTTGTGGGGCCGGCGGGGCAATTTCTGGAGGAGCTGCTGGCCTCAATCGGCCTGAAGCGCCAGCAGGTCTTTATCGCCAACGTGCTCAAGTGTCGTCCCCCAGGCAACCGTGACCCCCTGCCCGGAGAAATACAGGCTTGCTGGCCCTGGCTGGAGCGCCAGATTGAGATTCTCCACCCCAAAATGATTGTGTCACTGGGCAGGTATTCCATGGCCCGGTTTTTCCCAGAGGGCAGCATCAGCAAGCTTCATGGCATGGCCCAGCGGCGGGACGGTGTCATCTACTATGCGATGTACCATCCGGCGGCAGCTCTCCACCAGCAGAAGCTGCGCCAGACGATAAAGGAAGATATGCTGAAGATACCCAAATTGCTGGCTGAAGCGGAGAAGCCTGTCGAAATTGAAAACCAACCAGAGCAACTATCACTATTTTAGGGATGTGACATGGCGGGAAAGAAGCTGAAGATTATTCCACTGGGTGGGCTGGGGGAGATCGGCAAGAACATGATGGCCCTGGAGTACAGCGATGATATCATAGTCATCGATGCCGGGCTCATGTTCCCTGAAGCGGACATGCTCGGGGTGGACCTGGTGATACCGGACATAAGCTATCTGGTGGAGAGGAGTCAGATGGTACGGGGTATCATCATCACCCATGGCCATGAGGACCATACTGGTGCCCTGCCTTATGTACTGACTCAAATTAAGGCCCCCGTTTATGCTACCAGGCTCACCCACGGGCTTATTTCCCTCAAACTCAAAGAGCATCACCTGAGAGACAAGGTAAAGCTTGAGGTTGTCCAGCCAGGCCAATCCTTCAATCTGGGAAAGTTCAAAGTGGAGTTCTTCCGGGTGTGCCATAGCATACCCGACTCGGTGGGGCTTATCATACGGACCCCCTTGGGGATAGTAGTACATAGCGGCGATTTCAAACTGGACTTTACCCCCACGGACGCCCGGCCCACGGAGTTCTCCAGATTGGCCCAGCTAGGGGCTGAAGGGGTTTTGCTTCTCCTCTCCGATTCCACCTACGCAGAATTGCCCGGCTATACCCCTTCGGAAAAGGTAGTGGGCCAGAATCTGGACCGTATCATGGCTGAGGCGCCGGGCCGTGTCCTTATCACCACTTTTGCCTCTCTGGTATCACGAATACAGCAGGTCATTGATGCCGCTTACAAACATAACCGGCAAGTCTTCGTAGTCGGTCGCAGCATGACTGAGATCGTGCGCATGGCCCTGGAACTGGGCTACCTGAATGCCCCGCCTGGCGTCCTTTCCCGTCTGGAACAAATGCGCCAATTGCCCCACAACCGCATTGTCCTGCTCACGACGGGCAGCCAGGGGGAGCCTACCTCTGCTTTAGTGCGCATCGCTAACAGGGATCACCCCCAGGTGCGTATCCATCCTGGGGATACCATCGTGATCTCAGCCTCACCTATTCCTGGCAACGAGGGCCTGATAAACAGGACAATAGATAATCTCTTCAGGCAAGGGGCCAACGTGCTCTACGAAAAAGTGGCCCAGGTTCATGTACATGGCCATGGAAGTCAGGAGGAACTGAAGCTGCTTATATCGCTTGTCCATCCCAAATTTTTTGTGCCTATTCATGGTGAATACCGCCATCTCAGTTTACATGCCCAACTAGCTCAAACCGTGGGTATGCCCAAGGAGAATACCTTTGTGTTGGAGGATGGTGATATCCTGGCTCTGGACCGGGAGCGCGGCCATATGGTGGGCAGATTGCCTGTAGGCACCGTTTATGTGGATGGCCTGGGAGTGGGCGACATTGGCCATGTGGTGTTGAGAGACCGCAAGATGATAGCTCAGGATGGCATCGTGCTGGCGGTTGTTACTGTAGATAAACGCACCGGCCAACTGGTGGGTCGGCCTGACATTATCTCGCGTGGCTTTGTTGACCCTACAGATGCTCAGGCGCTGTTTGAGCGTGGACGAGATATGGTAGTCAGGGCTCTAAGCCACGGAGATGGCCATTCGGCACAGCCCGACTTCATCAGTAAGAAGGTCAAACAGACCTTATTTCAGTTCTTCTACGATCAGACCAAACGTCGCCCTATGATATTGCCGGTGGTAGTGGAGGTCTAATCTGAAGGGGCATCCTGCCCAAGCTGGAGAAGCATGCTTCCCTGGTGGCTGAAGTACTGGCGACTTTGGGTGCCACTGCTGCTAGTTTTTAGCCTTGCCTTGTGGCGTGATTTCAGAGAAGGCATGGTGGAGACCTACGGCGTGGGGGTGGCAATCCTGGCCCTGGCCTTCGTGATAGGCGTCGGGATGCTATGGTGGTGGCGCTTCAACCTGCTGTGGAGATACTGGAGGTGGTGGCTGGTCGGCGCTGTGCTAGCTATCTGGACCTTTGGCTTTCTGGCCTTCTTCAGCCCCGGCAAAGGGATCCTTCATGAGGTCACGCTAGGTGGAAAGTGGGGGCAGCGTGTCATCGGTGACCAGGATGTCTGGGGTGGCCTAAGGCTGGCAGGCATTTTCTTGGTGGCCCTAACCATAATCAGCCCTCGGACTATGGCTTCCCTGACGCGCCGGCTGTTCTGGAACATTATGGGGGTAAAGGACCTTTATCACCGATATATAAAGCCAAGCCGCCTGTGGCGGTGGCTTGGTCTTGGTAAAGGTCCTGCCCCGGCTGCTGAGGGTGAGGCTGAGCCTGAAGCGGTTAAGATTGATGAGAAAGCCAAGAAGCTGAGCCGGCAGTTGGGCAAGAGGTATGCTGAAACAGCTCCAATCCCTACGGCAGGCGGTTGGTTGCTGCCTCCTCTGGATATTCTTGATATGACCCATGAGGCAGAGGTAGCTCAGGTTGACAATGAGAAGAGGGCCGAGCTTCTGGAAGAGGCCCTGGCCAGCTATGGGGTGGAGGCCAAGGTGGTGCAGATAAACCCAGGCCCAGCGGTCACCCAGTTTGGCGTAGAGCCTGGCTGGGATCATAAGTATAAAGAGATCAGGGAAAAGAATGCCCGGGGCAACACAGTAGTGCGTCGGGAGGAGGTGTCACGTACCAGGGTCAAGGTAGAGCGCATCGCTTCGCTGGCCAACGACCTGGCACTGGCCATGGCTGCCCCTAGTATTCGCATCGAGGCCCCCGTGCCGGGTAAGTCCATGGTGGGCATAGAGGTGCCCAATGTCTCCTGGGGCGCAGTCACTCTGCGAGCAGTAATCGAAAGCCCATCCTTCCAGCGGCTCAAGGCCAAGTCCGGGCTGGCGCTGGCTCTGGGCAAGGGGGCTGGTGGGGAGGCGGTATCGGCTGATCTGGCCAAGATGCCTCATCTGCTCATTGCCGGGGCCACGGGCAGCGGCAAGACGGTGTGCCTCAACTCCGTCGTCTGTTGTCTGCTGATGCACAATACCCCTGATGATGTACGCTTCGTTATGATTGACCCCAAACGGGTAGAGATGATCCAATTCAATGCGGTGCCTCACCTCCTCTTCCCGGTGGTTGTGGAGACGAACAGGGCCATTGAGCTGTTGCGCTGGCTCGGTCAGGAGATGGAACGCCGCTACAAGCTGTTTGCCGCAGCGGGTGCCCGCAATATAGAAACCTACAATATCAAGCGCCCCGCAGAGAAAATACCCTATATCGTGCTGGTGGTGGACGAGCTGGCTGACCTCATGCTTTCTGCTTTTGAGGAGGTGGAAAGCGGCATCATTAACCTGGCCCACCAGTCCAGGGCCACCGGTATTCACCTGGTGATCGCCACCCAGCGTCCCTCGGTGGATGTGGTCACCGGGCTGATCAAGGCCAATTTGCCTACCCGCATAAGCTTCGCGGTAACCTCACAGGTGGACTCGCGCACTATTCTGGACGCAGTGGGTGCTGAGAAGCTACTGGGCAAAGGCGATATGCTCTTTCTGCCTACCGAGGCCACTAAACCGAAGCGCCTTCAGGGTTGCCTTGTCTCCGACGAGGAGATAGAAAGGCTGGTGAAGTTCTGGGCAGGCCAGCGCCCCAAGCCGGCAGTTCCGGTAGTGGAGCAGGCCCCTGAGAAGCCCGCTGACTCGCTGTTGGAACAAGCCCATCAGTTGGCGCAAAAGCACACCCGCATCTCGGCCTCTTTCCTGCAGCGCCGTCTGGGCATCGGGCTAGCCAAAGCAAAGGAGTTGCTGGAGCAGTTGGAACGTGAAGGCCTGGTAAAGAGCACCCCTGAGAAGGAGGATACGACGGAGGAGGATAAGGGGGGGTAGGGGAAATAATATTTTAAGTTTTGGTGTTTGTGAATAAGAAAGCAGAGTACCAAAATGAAACAGATGTTTCGTGGATTCTATCGCCACACTGATGAAGAATATAACGATCTTTGGAGTAAAGGTACCTTTATTCTTGATGCAAGTGTCCTCTGCAACCTCTATCGTCTCCCACGGAATGCCTCCGATGAAATGCTGGCAGTTCTAAAGAACATCTCAGATCGGTTGTGGGTACCGCACCACGCTGCTCTAGAATTCCATAGAAATAGATTGTCCATTATATCAGAGCAGAAGAGACGATTCACTGAGGTTAGAAATGTCTTCAACGCCACACGTAAAGAATTCGAAAGTGGGTTAACAAAGCTTAATCTAAGTAAACGGCATTCTGTTATCAAACCTGATGAATTCAAGCAGAAGTTCAAAGATCTATTAGACTTATTTGAAAAGGAATTGGCTGAGCACGAGTCTATGCAATCTGACGTGTCTGACCCAGACGCACTGCTGACAAAGCTTGATGAACTATTGGATAATAAGATTGGAGCCCCACTAAAAGGCCAAAAGGAAATTGATGACATATGTAAGGAAGGGAAGATCCGTTATACACAAAAAATACCGCCGGGTATCTTGACTCCGCGAAAGCAACTGACAAAGAACCCAGCGAGTACACATATGGTGGCATAGTATATGAACGCCAGTATGGCGATCTAATAATATGGAAACAAATAATGGCTGAGGCTAAAACTAAAAATCTCAAATACGTTGTTTTCTTGTCAGATGATGTCAAAGAGGACTGGTGGTGGATGATTGGCGAGAAGAAAATAGGTCCTCACCCAGAACTTCGTGATGAGATTCATCGAATATCTGGGGTTACTCACTTTCATATCTATACATCTGAACAATTTCTCAAGTTTGCACCCAGCCATCTGCATGTAACAGTTAGCGAAGATTCTATCAAAGCGATGGGGGATCTTCACCAACTGTCATTTTTCCCTCTAGCACCTCGCACCAGAACATCCTCTCGATCATTTCCAGAACAGGTAGTGGAAGAAATAATCTCTGATTTTGCAGCTGAACTAACGAATAGTGATGACCAAGTCACAAGAGCCATGGCTGAAACTAACGCACTTGGGTATGGACTTGATGAATATGAGATAACAGTCGCGGAATATGATCCAAATACAGACCAAATCAACTTTGAGGCCACACTTACACTTATGGGAGAACACGACGAAGATATGGGCTTTTGTGGTGACACAATTATAGTAAAGGTGTCAGGTACTTTGGCGTATTCACGCGGGGAGTGGAAAGTAGAAGACTACGAAATAGAGTCCTGCGAAATCACCGACTATTAAGGTGCTTTTAATCCAACCCCAGCATGTCCTTCAGGTTACAAGAAATACTGTCCAGATCCTGATGCCCCAGTGTCCCCAGCCTTCCGGAAATCATCGGCTGTTTTATCGTACGGATAATTCCCGTAACTACAGAGGGGTAAAGAAGTCCCGCTTCTCGCCAACCGGATACAAGATGGTCGCCCACCAGAAGTCGATCAATATTGCTGGTGATAGCTGCGATAATAGCTTCCTGCCTGCTCTGATGGTAGGCATCTGAGCTTACCACCACTGCGGGACGGCGTTTGACCCCTTTATCCTCGGAGAACACGAAGTTGACCAAGACCACATCTCCGCGGTTATAGGACGTCATATGCCGAATCCTTCTCATTCTCCCATAGCTCAGCCAGTACCGGGTCGGTAATGGCGGAAAGGATGTTCAATGCCTGCATTTGCTGTTTCTCGGCCCCGTTCTCCATCGGTTGGGGCACCTTGTCCAGGTCCTCCTTACGGAAGCGACGGGTGCGCTCTTTCCCAAGGAGATAGGTGCGAAGTCGTCCTTCCTTAGTCAACTTGTAGATCGTCCGCCTGGAAACACCAAGGTATTCAGAGGCTTCATCTACCGTGTACCATTCCTTCAATATGACCATACGTTTTTACCGTTCCGAATAGAGAATTCTCCGCTTCTTCTGAGCACATATTAGCACAATAGGGCACACTGTGGCAAGACTTTGATGGCAAAGATTTGTGAAGCTGTCCCAGAAAAAGAAGCATTTAAGGAGGCTCATATAAAAAAGTATCTCAAGAAGCTGGCTTAGCGTCAGCGCCACAAAATATGAGAATACTGATACCTCATCCCCCTGATCCTCTTCTCCTGCAAGAGAAGGGGATGGAAGGGAATCTGGGTATAACCCCCATCCGCCTCTGGCGGACCACCAGAGAGGTCAAGCCTCTCTGGACTTTCCACTGTTTGCAATGGGGGATTCCACAAGGAGCATCCACCTCAGGTGGATGGCTGCGGTTTGGGGGGCACCCCCAGTCCATACAGGGTGATCAAGGCAGGGTATGCCTTTACAAATAGTTGAAATGGGAAATCCCGTCTTATACTTTTCTCTGTGGCATATCCTACAAAACGGGATTAGTCTCCGGGACCAGCTGTAGCAATAACCACTTTGAGGGTAATGATGATCGCTGCCGGAGCCATAAGTAGGGCGAAACAATCGACTATTCCGGCCACGTTTTCATACAGACCCTGGGATAGATGTTGAACAGGCAGGAAAGCTGTTGAGTTACCCCAAATGGCTAGGACAAGCAGTGCCACCGTGGCTGTCAGTACCGCAGGGGCCTCCTTGGCGGTGATGTTGAGAAGGCCAATGAGAAGTCCGGCGATCAGCAGAACAATAACCACACCATCGTTAGTTGGTGCGGCTATGCCTCCCCAAATACCGCCGCAAATGGCAAAGAGCACGCCTACTATGAAGGCGGCTTTGCCTACGAGTGCCACAGTGCCTGCGGGTGCTACTTTCTCTATAGTTGATTTAGTTTCTGCCATTCCTTACCTCCTTTTAGGCTATTTCGCTATCTCCAATGGGATTCCCCATTTCAACTCGCGACATACACTTGAACCTCTCGTCTCTCCCTTGAGAGCTAACCTCTGTGAAAGCTGGCGGCAATTCAGATCAGCCCAGAAGCCAGTCCCCAAGGGCTATGATATAAGATGACAATGGCTATACTTACTTATCAGTAGAAGCCCAAACCGGACAAAGTCATGAACCTATTTGCCCTTTGTTTCACTGTCTCGCTTTTAAGCTCAGCCGCAATGGGCGTATAACCGGCAAGGGGTTAAGTACGGTCACTGCAAAACCGAGCAAAATCTGAAATGGCAGCAGAGCAGCAGCCTCGTTTCGATAATTTGGTGTGTTTCAACCCAACCTCCGTTACCTTAACAACTTATTATTGGTTCCAATATCCGGACGTTATTACCCTACCTGGCATTTCTACCTCGGATATTTTAATGGAATAGTGACAGTTGGGCAGGAACAGACCTTACTATTCTCCTCAAGTTATCCCTTTAAGCACACAAGATACACTTATAGTCGACGGTTGTCAATCCCTTCGGGAGTGCAACTGGTGTTGAAAGCCGGGTGCAGTATGCATTATTAGGGCGAGTAGCAACTACGGCTTTATCATTCACTGACGGGCGGATTTGGATGCGGCATGATCCTTGATGCTTTGGGTAGCCCTATTATTGAACCAAATAACGGAATGGTGCAATGAATGATGGTAGCTGGCTCACAGGAGAGGAAGGGCCATACTTATCCTCCTTGACAGGGCAGAGGCATAACATAGATAATACTTGGCAGCTTAACATCAGGATGACGTTTTCCCAAGGTAAGGGGAGATCCATTGTAAAGAGCAGCTTGAGGAGATACGCATGGTCGCCCTAGAGACGAGAGTTAGAATTTCTGGCATTTGTATTGGTGCAGATGACTTATAGCGAGCTGGATTCCCTCTTCCATCCAAGGTCAATAGCTGTAGTTGGTGCCTCTCCTGACCCCTATAATATGTCCTTTATGGACGTCATAGTGGAGCACGGATTTCCGGGCAATGTCTATCCTGTTAACCACCGTGGTGGTGAGGTGCTGGGTCACAAGGTCTATCCTTCCGTCAAAGACATTCCTGGCCCGGTGGACTACGCCTTCCTGCAAGTCCCTGCTAAGGCCACCATTGAGGTGATCAGGGATTGTGGAGTCAAAGGGGTCAAGCTGGCAGCCTTTTTCACCGCCGGTTTTGGAGAGAGTGAGATAAAGGGCGGAAGCGAGCTGGAGCAGGAGCTGCTGCGGGTGGCCCGCCAGGGCGGAGTAAGACTCCTGGGCCCCAACTGCATGGGGTTCTACTGTCCTGCTGCTCAACTCTCCTTTGCCTATAATCTTCCCCAAGAAAGCGGGCCGGTGGGGGCATTGTGCCAGAGTGGAGGACACTCCGGTCAGCTGGTACGGGCAGGAGCACAGCGAGGTATCCGGTTCAGCAAGGTAATCAGCTATGGTAACGCTGCAGACCTCAATGAGGCTGAACTCCTGGAATATTTTACCGAGGACCCGGAGACCAAGATCATCATCATTTATATTGAGGGGGTTAGGGAGGGAGTGCGTTTCTTTCAGGCACTCAGGACAGCTACCAGGGCCAAGCCGGTGATAGTGTTCAAGGGGGGACGGCAGGAAGCCGGTGTCCAGGCCGCCCTCAGCCATACAGGTTCCCTGGCCGGCTCCGCGGAGGTCTGGGACAGCCTCCTCAAGCAGGCCGGGGCCATCCAGGCCTATACCATCGACGATTGTGTAGACATAGCTCTGGCTTTCCGGTTCATGAATCCGCCTCGCAGTAGAAGAACGGCTGTCATCGGTGGTGGTGGGGGGGCTACCGTGCAAGCAGCAGACGAGTGCAGCAGTGCCGGGTTGATTCTGCCCCCACTTCCCAACGAGATCAAAGACGAACTTAAGAAATTTCTCCCGGTAGCAGGCAACATCTTCAAAAACCCGGTAGACATGTCCGGCGTCCATAGCTTTCAGACAATAGCCCAAAGCATCAAACTGGTTGGCGACTGGTCAGAGGTAGACTTGCTCATCACGCATATTGGAGTCGAGATTGGTCCCGATGCCATGATGAAGCGAAATTTGCTGGAACCCATAGCTGACGTCTTCATCCGCGCCACCAAGGAAGTAGGCAAGCCCGCTGCGCTGGTTGCCTATGCTTTCTATACTGCTCCAGCTTGTCTGGGGATTCTAAAGGTACAACAAATGTGCTGCGAGGCTGGCCTGCCATTCTACCCCTCCATCCAGCGGGCAGCCAGCGCTATAGACAAATTAATCAGGTATCATCACGCCAGGTGATGGACAGTCAAGCTCGTTAACCGCCATTGCAAACACACCCATCCGCCTCTGGCGGACACCCCCTTGTGGAATCCACATCGAGAATAGCGGAGAGTCCAGAGAGGCTCCACCCCCCTGATACCCCAGCAAGCTTCACTCTGGGGCTAAGGCCTATACAATTTATCTATTGTCATAGGAAGGTGAAGGGAACCAAGGTTCCCTTCCGGTCCGCCGGAGGCGGATGGGGGATACAGAAGGCTGAAACATCTATTTTCGGGAGAATTTTTCACGCCCATTTACATGGGCACCACGAAGTACGAAAATACTGATACCTCAACCCCCTGGCCCCCTTCTCCTGCAGGAGAAGGGGGTAT
>Ga0209777_10009551_pt1 | contig 10416 bp, 14 predicted proteins | sample FrelakmetHBP12HB_FD_187147 | JGI IMG/M metagenome (GOLD analysis project Ga0209777, IMG submission 187147) | Freshwater lake sediment microbial communities from the University of Notre Dame, USA, for methane emissions studies -HBP12 HB (SPAdes)... | ecosystem: Environmental > Aquatic >... | reverse complement strand
ACTCAAATCAAGATAGAATTCGCCTCTTCGAACGAGTTTGGCGTTATATTCTGGCCAATCTCTATTGTCAATATATACCATGACAGTAACTTTATATTTCTACTATATAACTTTATGCGACACAGCAGGAAAACTCTAGCTTTTGAAAACGCATCAAAATTTATTATAGAATTTTTCACTCAGCTCAAAGAGATATTAGGATGTAAATATGTATTTCTCTTGCTAGATGAATGTTCTGATCCTTCTGAAGATGCTCAAATTGAAGTTTTTCGCCTATTAAAAATAATTCGAGGTGGCATAACTTCTGATATGGAAGCAAATTATGTTTATTTTTGTGCATCTGTATATCCTCCCTACGCAACGAAATATCCATCAAAAATTCTTGGACATTCAATTAGCTTTGATCCAGGGCAAGATGCGGGTGTAGAATACTTGCAGCTAAATGAATTATCCGATGATTATGAGGATTTTTTCCTAGAGTTAACAAGAAAGCGTTTAGAATACGTCTTAGGAAGATCTATTTCAGATCCGATAACCCAAATATTTGAAAATGAAGGCGCATTTATATTAGCATCATATTGTGCAAATGGAATTCCCAGACGTTATTTGGAGATATTAAAACAAGGCTATGAGAATTTACATCAACGGGATGAATCAAGCGATGTATCTAAGAAAATCTCTCAAAGAGACATTGAAAATGCTGTCCAAATAGTTGCATCTAACCAAATTCTTACGCAAAAAAATTTAAATACAAATGATTTCAAGATTGTGGCAGAAATAATAAAAAGAATGTCTACTCGTAATAAGAAAGCAGAAACAGAAAATAAAGATAAAGAAACGCCAATACCCGCAAATATATATTTTACTATAAATTACTCTCAGTTCCAGGAATTTAATAACCTTTTACTTCAAGGATGTATTCATGATAAAGGACGGACAAGACTAAATAAATATTATAAAGAAGAAGGGTCTCAAGGTCCCTTAATGATGTTAGACTTATCATTGGCTTTAAGCAATGGTGCGATCGATAAGAGGCGTGCAATAGACATCTTTAGAAATGATTTGAAAATCAATGCTAAGAGCGGATTCAAATATTGTCAAGATTTTGATTTGGATTCTTTCGAATATAAGGGCAAAAACATAGGAATATTCGATTAGCTTTTCACGGCCTCGATTTTGGCAAAAACATGTCCGAAGTCAAACAGCGACTTCTGCCTCTTCCCAGCTGGCTTGGCCTCCGCCTTCCCTTCGTTCTCTGCTTTCTTCGGCCTGCCTCTCTTGCGGTCCTCGGGCTTAGCCGCGCTCCCCTTCTGGCCCTCGGGAACCGTCGCAGGTTCCACCGGCTGGGGCTCGACCGACGGTACGGCCTCGCCTTGGGCAGCTCCACCTCTATGGCGATTGATATATCCGCGCTATCTGGCACTGCCGTCGTAGCTAGCGTCCGCGCCCACCGGCATCGTCCGCATCCACAGGCGCCTGCGCCTCGGGCACGCACGCCAGCGAGCACTGCGACGTGCCAGGTCTGTCGCCTTAAGATGCATGTGAATACGGTTTTGGAAGATGCGGATCTTAAACATCTTTCTTATAGCGACCTCCAGCATCGGAGACCCAAATCTATAATGCGCGTACGCCTCGTCAACGACCTTCGACTCTTGCTCATCAAAGAGCTCTCCTGGGCTGGCCCATGTTCTCGCCGATTGCAGGCTCCCGCCCGCCATCCACATAGACTTTCCTGATCTGTTGCACTTGTCTCCGCGAGATCTTCATATCCATAACAATCTGTTTTGTAGTCAATCATTCTGCTTTTGGCGAATAATCCAATGGATCTTGCGTTGACCCAATTTCATACCTCGCATTACGGGTTCAGGGGCAAAGCGTGTGCGAAATAATTTCAGGACTCCACATGCTATTTAATAAATCGAAAGATTGAAATAATCATTAGTCAAGTAGGATCTGAGGATATCTAAATGTCAAAATTAAGAGCCCTTATCCTGAATTCAGTTGATGATGATGAAACCATGCATAGAAAAAGAAGGATGGATGAAAGCCCTATCTTAAGCAAGTATCTTATCAATCACTCTTATGCAATAGAACTTTCTGATGAGCAAAAATTGCTTCCCGCAAATGTAATGATGTCACAAATAATTAATGGAACGATTGGCGAAGTCGATATGTTTAATCGACTCAAGACAAATATTATGAATTATAATCCTGATGTTTTGCTTGTACATACTGGATTTGTTTTTCGTGCATTTCCTTCAGAAATTATTTCAGTATTAGATAAAATTAAATCAGAATTTCCTAATCTCAAGATTGGGATGCAAAAAATGGTGGGTACTTATGATAGTGAACAAGTGGCAAATATTATCAACGATTTATTTTGATAATTAATTAAGGAGTTGGCATGTCCTTGGAAGAGTTTATAACAACGGTCCTCACATCAGCAGCGGTTTCTACGGCGATAGCTGCTATTATTAAAACCCATCTTGAGAAAAAATTGGAAATAGAAATACAAGAAATGCGCCATGCATACGAAATAGAATTAGAGAAAATTAAAAATGAACTATCCATAGAAGCAGATACGGTTCATAAAATAATGGAACGCAGATTAAATATCTATCCAAAGCTCGTGGAAATTATATATCGAATTAGGAATATGGCAAGAGATATTGCGAATAATAAAGAGACATCCCCTGTATTGATTGATGAATTAACATCAAGAGCCCGTGAATTAGAAGAATGTTTATATAATGATCGAATGGATCTCCAAAGAGATGAAATATTCGAGCCAATACATTCTTTTAAAAATATAATCAAAGAATATAATATATTAATAAAGGATTTTAATTACTATAAGTCTATTGCGGATAACGAAAAGGCTTTTTCCGCTTACGTGGAGATTAAGAAAATCTATGATACAAAAATTCAACCATTACATATGCCAATAATACAGAGACTATCCACATATAGTAGCAATTTGAAGTTAGAGAAAAATATGGAAGACGGCCAGCAATAGATGTATCATGTGCGGGATGCAAGCTATTCCAAGATAGCCAAACCCAATGAACACATCGCTCATGCAAGAAAGATAAAAACCTTACCTACTCTGAAAAATCTAAAAGTCAAACAGCGACTTCTGCCTTTTCCCGGGCTTGGCCTCCGCCTTCCCCTCGCTCTCCACCTTCTTCGGCCTGCCCCGCTTACGGGGCTTGGTCGCGCTCCCCGGCTGGCTTTCGGCAGCCGTTGCCTCAGGCAGGGGCCCGACCGCCGGTGCAACTGGCTCCACCTTGGGCGGCTCTGCCACCACGGCGATTGCCTTTTCGGCGCTGGCTGGCACAACCTTCGTCACGTCCGCGCCCACCTGCACAACGCTCGCATCCGCTTGCGCCTGCGCCCGACCCACAGGCGCGCGCCCGCGCAGCACGTCCCTAAAGGGTGTGGCAAGAATTGTCCTTCTCTCATCGGAACTTCGCGGCTTCGCGCCTTCGCGTGATGCTTCGGATCTAGCTCGAAGCCATGAAGGGCGCGAAGAAGCCATGATCGCCGACCTTAAGCACTATCCTGTTATGAAACATTCACACAAAACGAAAGCAGAACAAGTGCGAAATACTTTCGGGACTACGCACAGAAAAGATAGACCGAAAAACTCTTTATTGAGATGGAACTATTACCTACTAATAGGGTGATGGTAATGGCAAAGCAAATCGATCTTAAGCTGGTATTAGAGGATGAGGATGCAAGAATCTTCATGGATGGATTTAATCACCCTAAGGTAACTCAAAAAAAGGTTGATATGTTTAAGAAAGCCCGAGAGATTTATAGAAACAATCGCGCTTGACCAACCTAGATGGATAAAATCTCTGGCGAAGAGCTTAGAGTTAGGCGATTAAATCATCATAGCAATATTATTAATTTTTGTAGTGTCAATGACGATTTAAATAATTTTTTAAAGGACGACGCGCTTCTTGCACATGACAATATGACGAGCATCACATATTTGTGCTTTTGGAGACGGGTAGTAGTTGGATTTGCTACATTGGTTGCCGCTACAATTGAAGTAAAACAGGTGGACGGTCCAAGAATTGAAGGATACGCCCCCAATACATACCCTAGCATAAAGCTTGCCAGATTAGCCGTTGATAAAAACTATACAGGATGTGGAATCGGCCCACACTTGTTGTTTTGGGTGATGGGCAAATTCGAGAAGATCTCTAAAGAAATAGGTTGTAGATATTTGACAGTGGATTCTAAGAGAGAATCAATGTGGTTCTACGAAAAGTATGATTTTATATTAGTTGAAAAAACGAGGAACAAGACACATCCGACATTTTACTTGGATATGTATCTTACTCGCGGGAAAAAATGATCGTAGTATTGGCCCACTACATCTTCTTCCATTCCGGTATACGATTATTATTTCGTCGAGGTATTAAGAATTATCGATCTATAGAACTAGAAATCAAACAGCGACTTCTGCCTCTCCGCAGTCGACTTATCCTCCGCCTTCCCCTCGCTCTCCGTCTTCTTCGGCCTGCCCCGCTTACGGGGCTTGGTCGCGCTCCCCTCTGGCCCTCCGGCAGCCGCCGCAGGCTCCTCTGACTGGGGCCCGACCGGCGGCACAGCCTCCACCTTGAGCGGCTCCGCCTCCACAGCGCTTGCCTTTTCGGCGCTGGCTGGCACAGCCTCAGTCACGCCCGCGCCCACCAGCACCGTGCCCGCGTCCGCCTGCGGGGCCCGTGCCAACGGTGTGCCCCCCCCAGTGGCTGCTGCGCCGTGCCTGTGCCCTGCCAGCCCAGTTCGATCTCCTCGATCTCCTCTGCCGCCCGGATCTTCATTGCCTCACCGAAGATGCTTTGCACCTTCTTGGTGGCGGGAATGCTACCTAAGTGCGAGGCTTTTCCTCGGCCCCATCCTTAGATAGGCAGCTAGGAATGCGTTGAGAAAATTCCACGTATACTACTATCAGGATTCGAGACTATCGAATGAGGGTGCGCAGCATATCTGGGTGGATCACTTTGAGCTTAGATCCTTCTGGCAGCTTATACTGCAAAAGGAGACGATCGGTGGAGACAAAGTAATCCATATCGTAGGCCAATGCGTAGCCAATATGAAAAACGTCTGTAGGCATCATCCTACTATCCTTATATTTATTAATTAATAGGTTGCACATGTATGCTACAACATCATTTGGATGAAGAAATTTAATATTTAGGCCGCCCCAGAAGGTGATCATCTCATGAAGCTCATCAATATCATGTTTTTTGCTTTCCAAACATACCATCACGCTCTCGGCGAGAACGGTACTGGATACACATAATTCAAATTTATCCGTATGCGTGCTTATGTGTTGCAGGAGATTCTTAACGCCTGCTGGTGACCCTTTCTTTGAGGCCTTACTGCTATTGGCTATCGAAAAGAAAAATAGGTCTGAATCTATTGCTACCTGGATCATCACTCGGGAAACAATCGCTTGAGCCGATCGAAGATCTCGTCATGCCTTTCTTTGGTTATTACCCAGGCGATTTTGCCGTGAATGTCAGTAGCTCCCCCATACGGCATCTGGTTCTTGCTTGGATCGTAGTATTGCCCTACTACATCTTCTTCCATTTTCATCTTCACATCCAGTATATGATTATTATTTCTTCGATGTATTAAGAATTATCGATCTCTAAAAGTCAAACAGCGACTTCTGCCTTTTCCCGGGCTTGGCCTCCGCCTTCCCCTCGCTCTCCGCCTTCTTCGGCCTGCCCCGCTTACGGGGCTTGGCCGCGCTCCCCGGCTGGCTTTCGGCAGTCGCAACAGGCTCCTCCTGCACGGACGGCACAGCAGCCTCCACCTTGGGCGGCTCTGCCACCACGGCGCTTGCCACATCATTGCTGACTTGCACAGCTTCAGTCACGTCCACGCCCACCAGCGCCGTGCCCGCATCCGCCTGCGCGGCCTGCGTCTGCGCCGACACAGACCGGGTCAGCGCGGGCGCGAGCGGCTGCTGCGCCCGGTCAGTCCAGCCCAGTTCGATCTCCTCGAACTCTTCTGCGGCCCGCATCTTCATCGCCTCATCGAAGATGCTCTGCACCTTTTTGGTGGTGGAGGTGCTGCCCAAGAGAAGCGCGATCTCCTCTGCATCCAGCTCCAGCTCCGCTGCCAGGGGGACGGCCCTCTTTTTGTCCGCCAAGAGCAGTCCCACAAATCCCATCAGCTCGGCCCGCACGAATGCCGCAGAGACGTGGCAATGGCGGCCGATCTTCTTCGCCGCAGAATCCCGAATGTTGCGAGCCTTTTTGGTCTGGCCCATGCGCCGCCAGCGGCTGGGAGGCCGGAAGGCCACGTAACCGTGCCGGGCTGTGGCTTTTGCGGCCTGCACCCCGCCCGTCATGAGAAAACTGGCATAGCGCCACAGGCCGTAGTTCTGCCTGATGCGAACCCGCCCCAAAAAGACATCCGCCCGCGCCAATCGCTCATAGCCCTGCCAGAGGTCCGTGCCTGCGTAGGCGAGCGGCAGGTTCTCGTCCACCCAGTTGATGAGATCCTCCGGGCTCTCATCCAACGCATAAGACGCCTGCAGGGCTTCCTTTGCGCTATTGCCTTTGAAGATGACCTCCAAAACCTTGAAGATGGACGACTTGACGTCGCGCTCCGCTGTGGCCACGTCCTCCAGCGCCAGAGAGGTCTGGCCCTGGGCTGCCGCCTGCAGATCGTTCACTCCGGAGCGCATGTCCCCGCCTGCCCGCTCGGCGATCATCATCAGGGCATCAGGATCGCATTCCACTCCCTCTGCCCGGCAGATCTCCCGTAGGGCCTGGGCGATGGTGGTGGAGCGCATGGAGCGAAACTGTATGCCCTTGGCCGCATCTCGCAGGGGCTTTTCCATATCATAGTACTCGTTAGCGATTAAAAGGACGGGCTGACTGGTCTCTCTAACCAGACGCAGCATAGCCGCCGCCCCGCCCCGATCGGCAGTGCCGTGCAAATTGTCCGCCTCATCTAAAATAACCAGCCGCGGCTTGCCGGAGAAGGTCATGGAGCGCGAGGCCGGCCCGGCAATCTTCTGGATCATGCCTGCTGTTCGCGCATCGCTGGCATTCATCTCGATATAGTCCCAGTCAAATTCTCGCGCCAGGGCCAGAGCCGCGGAAGTCTTGCCCGTTCCCGCCGGTCCGTAGAGGATGACGGCACCCGTGATTGGCGACTTCCTCTCCCAGGATGCCGCCCAGGCCCGCAGCTCCTCTACGGCCTTACCATTGCCTAAAACCTGTTTGAGGGTATCGGGCCGGTACTTCTCAGTCCACTTTACAGCAGGGGGCATTCTACCTCGGACCGATTGGTGCCTACCAGACGCCTTCTCTGCCGGTCATTTCCAGAATTTCGATCTCCCAGATGGTCATGGGCATCTTCTCCAGCCCCTCGCGGGTGAACTTTTTGCCGGCATGCCCGCCCTGGTCATTTTTGGTGAAGGCATCAAACATCTTCTGCTTGGCCTCTACACTATCGGACAGACGGCTGATGCCAGAGACGACGACGCTCGACCAGCGCTCCTTTTCTAAAACATCTATCTGAAAACACACTCTGGGATTGTTTGTGGCATATTCGACCTTCTTGCCCATGCCGCGGGAGTGAAGGTAGAGTTTGCCGTCTTGATAGACATGGGACATGGGAACGACATAAGGCTGATTGTCTTTAGAAAGTGCCAGCCGGCCGTATCTGGCCGCAGAAAGAAGACTTGTGCACTCTTCTTGAGATAGATCCCTTGGCTTCATGCCGTAGATTTAGGGTCTCATGCATTTTTAGCTTTTGCTTTCAGGACTTGCATTCATGACCGGCCCGATAAAAAAGCACCCGCAATTAGCAGGATCATGCCCAGAGCAATCATAGGTACGCCCGGAAAGGCCGTCTCTACCTGAAACTTGGTAGCCCCCGCCTCCGCTCCTATGAGCTTGAAACTTTCGCTCTGCATATCTTTGCCCTGGCTCTCTATGACCTGTACCCCCACCAGAGCGATTCCGGTAAGAATCACAAGCACCCCCATTGCCACAGTTAAGTTTACGTGAACCATTTTTCATTATCCCCTTTTCACTAAATATTTGGCGCTATAGATATAATGCTTTGCCTACTATTATCACGTTAGATCACACAAGTCGGAACATCCCGGTCCCGCCCAAAAAGGTTTTACCCTGGCCGCGCTTAACACCCTGGAATGTTCAACAAGATCCTGATCGCCAACCGGGGAGAGATCGCCATCCGGGTGATGCGCGCCTGCCGGGAGCTGGGCATCTCGACTGTGGCCGTCTACTCCGAAGCGGACAAAAATGCCCTTTTCGCCAAATACGCAGACGAGGCCGTCTTCATCGGGCCAGCACCCTCCCGCCAGAGCTACCTGAGGATAGATAATATCATCAAAGCCGCTCTTGAGACAGGAGCCCAGGCCATCCATCCAGGCTACGGCTTTCTCTCCGAGAATACCCTCTTTGCCTCGACCTGCGAGGAGAACGGCATCGTCTTCATAGGTCCGCCCTCATCGGCCATCGATGCTATGGGCTCTAAGATCACTGCCCGCCAGACCATGAAAGATGCGGGCGTCCCAATTGTGCCCGGCATCGAAGAGGGCATCACCGATCCAGATATCGCAGCCGAGATCGCCGAGAGCATAGGCTACCCCATAATCCTCAAGCCGGCGGCAGGAGGCGGGGGAATAGGAATGAAGATCGTGCAGAGTCGCGAGGAGCTCTTTCCCGCCTTAATCTCATCTCAGTCCGTGGCCAGGAGCGCCTTTGGCGACGACACCATCTACATCGAAAAATACCTGACCGAGCCCCGGCACATCGAGTTTCAGATCCTGGCCGACAATCACGGAAAGACCATCTATGTCTCTGACCGGGAGTGCTCCATCCAGCGCCGCCACCAGAAGCTGATAGAAGAGTCCCCTTCCCCCGTCATGAACGAGGAGCTGCGCGAGAGGATGGGCTCCATCGCCGTCAAAGCCGCGAAAGCAATAGGCTATTCCAGCGCCGGAACTGTGGAGTTCATGTACTCGCGCGGCGACTTCTACTTCCTGGAAATGAATACCCGCTTGCAGGTAGAGCACCCCATCACAGAGATGGTAACCGGCGTTGATCTCGCCAAAGAGCAGATTATGGTGGCAGCAGGCTACCCTCTGGGCTATGACCAGAGCGACATGAAGATTAACGGCTGGGCCATCGAGTGCCGCATCAATGCCGAGGACCCACTAAACGATTTTGCCCCCTGTCCGGGAAAGATCAAGCGTTACCGAAGCCCAGGCGGTCCAGGCATAAGAGTGGACAGCGGAGTTTACACAGGCTACGTCATCCCGCCTTACTACGACTCTTTGATCTCCAAGCTGGTAGCCCACGGCAAAGACCGTAAAGAGGCCATTGCCAGGATGGAGCGCGCCCTTTATGAGTACATCATTGTGGGAGTTAAAACCAATCTGATATTCCACAAAGCTGTTCTCCGAAATAAGAGGTTCCGCAGTGGGGACATAAACACTCACTTCATCAAGGATGAGAACATCGTCGAGGCCGTAAAGGTTGTGGCTGTTGAGGATTATGAGAAAGGCATGTCGCTGGCTTCTGCTCTCGGCGCGGACAACCGCCAGATTGCCGCCATCTCCGCAGCCGTGGGGTCTTACCTCAGCCAGAACCGGGTCGAGGAGAAGAGCTGAAGGTGTCAGCACTTGATATCCTCTCATTCCTGAACTCTGGAGAGTGGGTATCGGGCGAGGAGATGGCCAAAAGGCTCGCCATCTCCCGCGCCGCTGTCTGGAAGCAGATCCAGGTCCTTCGTCAGAGAGGATATGAAGTCTCCGCCTCTACCGGGAAGGGCTACAAATTGGTCAAAAAGCCTGACCTTCTGGATGCGGACCGCATCTCCTGCTGCCTTCAAACAAAGTGGCTGGGAAGAGATATGCGCATCTCTGACGAGGTTGGCTCCACCAATGCGGCTGCCCTCTCTCTGGCCCGCGATTGCCCGAACGGCACCGTCATCCTGGCCGAGACCCAGAAAGAAGGCCGGGGCAGACTCTCCCGGCCCTGGGCTTCGCCACCCGGTGGAATCTGGATGAGCCTCATCTTAAAGCCAAAAATGCCGCTCAATCTTGTCTACCAGATAAACATGGCCGCGAGCGTAGCTCTCTGTCGTGTGTTCTCCTCCCTGTTCGGCCTGGATGCCGGCATCAAGTGGCCCAACGACCTCTTGATCAGGGAGCTAAAGATCTGCGGCATACTCATGGAGGTAGGCGCGCAGGTGGACCGGCTGGATTATGCCGTGGTGGGGCTGGGCCTCAATGCCAATAATAACCCGTCCGGCTTTCCCGCCGAGTGGAGAACGACCTCTCTGGCGGCGCAGCTTGGCCATGACATCGATAGGTGCGAGCTGATCTGCAGGATTCTTGAGGAGATA
>Ga0209777_10009550_pt1 | contig 10416 bp, 9 predicted proteins | sample FrelakmetHBP12HB_FD_187147 | JGI IMG/M metagenome (GOLD analysis project Ga0209777, IMG submission 187147) | Freshwater lake sediment microbial communities from the University of Notre Dame, USA, for methane emissions studies -HBP12 HB (SPAdes)... | ecosystem: Environmental > Aquatic >... | reverse complement strand
AGACATCTGCACATTCTCGGAGTATGCAGATGTCTTCGGGCAGGGAACTTTTAATTCGGTCGGATATAAAGATATCTTTATCACTAAGTACAATTGCAACGGACAGCGTCAATGGATGCGTCAGGTTGGAGGACAAAAGGAAGATTTTGGCGCAGGGATTGCATTGAATTCCTACAGGCAACCCGTTATTGCCGGTAGTTTTGTTGATAAAATTCTTTTTCCTGCCACTCCTAATTTTGTTTATCCTAATTTTACATATTTCCCTTATAATATACAATCTGCATATAATGGAGAATATTGTAGTGATAATTTTTATGGAGAATATTGTTGCATTAAATCCCAGGGTTATGCTGATATTTTAATTGCCAAAGCAATTGATTTAAGTCGGCAACCTTATGACTATTATACCCGATCATTTGGAAATTGTATACGACCTTATGTTGGCAGTTGTATTAATGAGCAGACAGGTATTGATAATGCTTGTGGTAGCGATTCGATTGATGTTTGTGCCGGTACATACTTATACGGAGCAACAAATACTTCTTCCGGATCCCCGGGAACAGCAAGTCCCGGGCCTTACTTCACCTGGCATTGGTCAACAGGAAGTTCATCAAGTTATATTTATACAACTTCTTCGGGAAATTATTCAGTGACCGTAACATCACAGGATGGATGTTATACAAGCAGTGATACTGTTTATGCTGCCGTACATCCATTACCTTCCAGACCACCGATCAGCGATGATGTTATTGTTAACACCCAAGCCTTATATCCGCACCCTATCCATCTGTGTTATCCTGCCAGTGTAATTCTTACCGGAACAAATACAGCTCCTTTTTATTATTGGTCGGATGGAAGTGGTAATCTTATTGATAGTGCCTTAAGCATCACAGTCACTACATCAGGGTGGTATCATTTTACCGTGGTTGATAGTTTTGGCTGTAAAAACAGCAATAAAGTTCATCTCATTATTGATTCGCTTTTGGTTCCTTTGTCTCCGGGCATTAAATTACTTGGGGATATTGATCTCGATGATAGCATTGAAATATGTTATGGGGATGCTTTTACCATTTTAATTTATGATACAATTACTAACCCTGCCGGTTACCCTATTTGCATTGATTATGCAATGACAACATGGACCGTTATTCCATCTATTCCGACGATAAACAATTGCAGCACATGGTTGGATTGTTATCCGTCATTATCCGGTTATTATCAGATCAATGCTCAAATGATCCGAATAAACTATTGTGATACCGACACATTTCTTCTCAGTAAAACAATTTATGTAACGGTATTTCCTTTGCCAGTTGCCAGCATTAATATCAGCGGAAGTCATGATCTTTGCCCAGGGGACACCATTGTGTTGACGGCCGGTGGTGCGTCCACATATTACTGGCAAGGTCCGGGCATTATCAGTGATCCGCATCTGCCCAGCATCAGTATTAATCAACCAGGATATTATGTTGTCAGTACAACGGTGACTGATTCAAATGGGTGCTCAGCAAGTGCTGTGGCTCATTTAAATGTCATTGCCAAACCTCAGCCCGTTATTATTATGTTCCCCTCGAATGGAATTCTATGTCCTTTCGATTCTGTCATGTTACACTGTACAGGTACGGGAACGTTTCAATGGTATGGTCCGAGTGGTCCGTTCGGGGCAAACAGTTCTACTGTTTATGTCACCATTCCCGGGTTTTATTTTTGCGTAGTGACAGATAGCGCTTTCTGTAGCCTAAACTCTTTGACGGTAGAAGTAAAAGTTTATGCAACCCCCTTCCTGCTTGCCAATCCGGGAACAGTTCTTTGTCCGGGAGGAAGCATAACCATACAGGCAATCACTGCCCCCGGAAGTACCGTTCAATGGCAGCCACCATTATACGGAAGCAGCTTCAATCAAACTGTTTCAGCAGCGGGTACTTATCACTGTCTTATTACATTATGCGGCATCGTGACAGATGCAAGTATAATTATTACTATGTCAAATCCTGTTGCCGATATAACACCGACTGGCCCTGCACAGATTTGCGCTAATGATTCATTGACCCTGACAGCAAACTCCGGAATGGCAGGATACCAATGGTCTGTACCAGGCTCCTTCAGTCTGTCAATTGTGGTATTTCAACCAGGAATTTATACCTTAACTGTTACGGATGCTAACGGATGTACTGCTACTGATAATTTTGTTTTATCTTTATATCCTGAGGTGCCACCGCCTGTTGTGTCTGATACCAGTATTTGTGCTGATGAATCAATTACTTTGAATGTTATTTCATCAGATACCGTTCAATGGTTTTCCTATCCTTCCGGTGGATATCCTTTTGCAAGCGGTTTATCATTTACAACACCTGTTCTTACGACAACCACTATTTATTATGTTCAGAATAAAGATACCTTGTGCAACAGCGTGAGAGTTCCGGTTACAGTCACTGTGTATGCACCACCGAATGCTCCCCTCATTAATAATAATGCGCCATTGTGTGCAGGGGATACTCTGTTTCTTTCTACCAACCCTTTTCCCGGCTGTATTTATCAATGGACTGGTCCTGATGGTTTTTCTTCTGCTTTGCAAAATCCGGAAATAACTCATGTTACAACTGATAACTCCGGCACTTATTCATTAACCTGCCTTTTAAATGGATGCCAGGGTGGAACTTCTGACACGGCAATAATAATTTATCCACTTCCGGTTCTTGATCTTGGTAATGATACTGCAGCATGTATAGGCATACCTTTTAATCTATATGCAGGAAATTTTTCAACATACCTGTGGCGGGATAATTCAACAAATCCTAGCTATCTTGCAACAACTAACGGCATCTATTCTGTTATTGTAACCGATCATAACGGATGCAAGACAGGGGACAGCATCACAATAAATTTTGTGGATTGCTCTGAAATAATTATTCCAAATGTTTTTACGCCTAATAGTGATGGATTCAATGATTTTTTCAGTGTTTATGCACCCGGATCAACAGGGTTTATCTGCAGGATATACAACCGTTGGGGACAATTGATTGCTGTTATAAATGGTTACGAAAACTCCTGGGACGGCAGGGTATTGCAAAGCGGACGCGAAGCTCCTGATGGCGTTTACTACTATATTATTGGTTATACAGATTATGTGGGGGTTGCAAAAAATGATCATGGATTCTTTCATCTGATCAGATAAACAGTCGGGGCTGCCCCCCTGCTGTCACTTGTCTGTGACAAGTGACCAAATCATAAATCCTATTCCCCATGTTATGCGTAATTCCTGCCCGACCGACAGGCGTGTGTAATTGCGTTTGGATAATGATCAAATTTGCAATTCGATTCCATTTTTATTCTACTAAATTATGCCAATAGGCATCCCTTTGGGACAAATAATTCAACTAAAAGCGCTTTTTGTTTAAAATAATTAATCATCCACACAATATTCCCAAACACTTTTCCGTTATTCCGCCATAAAGTTCTTTAAAATGTTTTAAATCTTCTTCGCTCCCTTCAGGGCGAACACTGAGCGGAGCCGAAGTGTTGGGGCAACCGAAGAAAATTTAAAAGAATTGATAAAAATAATAATATTTAACACAATAATTTTTAAAATCCACCGTTATTGGATCATAAATAGTTCTTTGAAACAATATAAAATAAAAACTATTTCTGCCAAGCAGAAACCAAACCGGCCTTTTAAAAATTTTCGTATCAACACCGACCTTCTGAATTTTTTTGTCGTTTTCAAGGTAGCATCTGTGCGCTGGGTCTGGTAAGCGGATAAGCGAGCTAAGGTTGGTAGTGCGAAAGCGCGGCTCTTATCGCGTGACGAGATGCGCTCCGTAGAAAACAAAAAAAATTCAGACAGTCTTGATTTTTTGGTACTTTTTTATCAAGAAAAAAGTACATAAAAAGAAAATAAATAATAATATTTTAAAATTAATGCAATAAATTTTAAAATCCACCGTTATTGGCATATAATAAATCTAAATTCTTAAATCTAAATCTAAAAATTATGACAACACAACCCCAAAAACACAGCATCTACGAATCCGGTCACGGAAAAAACGTAGCAAATTTCAATCAGTTAATCACTTTGCTCATCACTTTTGCAGCAAAGTATTCCCCCACAAACCCCCTCATCACCATTGCAGCAATGCAAACAGTTTACAACAATTGCTATAATGTGATGGAGCAGTTTGCCACCGATCTTGTCACTTATGTTCTCTCTGTCGATGCCCGCCAGGATGCTTACGATCTTCTGGCAAAATATGCAACCCGCGCGGTTAATATGCTCAAAGGTTCTGCCGCCACAAAACGTCAGGTCGATGATGCAAAAGCAACCCTTAAAAAACTTCGCAATCAGAAGAAAAAAACTATCGCTCAGGTTCCCGTCACTACCACTCCCACACTTATCCCCGGCGATTTGGGTACAACCGATGCCGGTAACGAAACAGCCACCAAGCTCAAACATTCCGTATCTCAGCTTAGTTTCGATAATCGTATTATCCATTTCAAGGATTTGATAAAATTGCTTTCCGCAATCCCTGTCTACAATCCAAATGAAGTCGATCTCAAAATTGCTTCATTAAACACCTACGTCTCTTCATTGCAGACATTAAACAATAATGCCAACATCACAGGCAGTGCCGTACAGAAAAATCGTATTTCACGCGATGAACTTCTCTATGATCCCCAAACCGGATTAATAGAAGTTGCTCGCGAAGCAAAAAATTATGTCAAGGGAGCTTGCGGTGCTTCAAGTCCCGAATATAAAGATGTCGTAAAAATTAAATTTCACGATCAAAAATAGTTTTATCATTTTTTCAATCCCAAAAACCCTTATCAGCTTTTACGATAAGGGTTTTTATTTTTTCGCAACTTGTCTATAAAATATTTATGTTATCAAAAATTATTATATTTGTGTATACTAACATTTAAAAATGGACTTGCAGCAGTTCACAAGTTACCTTAACTACAAGAAGTTTTAATTTATGAGAAAGAAGTTAATTAATATATATAGTTTTTAATAAATAATTTATAAATAAATATATTTATGAAAAACATTTTGAAAATCACTATTTTAATAATTTTCATAACAACCATTAATGGATGTAAAAAAGATTATCCTAAAAACATTCCAAGTTGGTTAAAAACAAAAATAGATAAAATGGGAAAACGTGGTGGCTGTCTTATGGGTGGCACAACGCTGGAAATTTATGAATTTAAGAATAATAATAATGATTCCCTGCTATATGAATTTTCCGGATATACAGACCCGGCTTATACATGTTATTATGATTATTCAGGTAATATATATTGTGAAGAATATGCAGGACATATTGAGTGTTATAATTATATATGTAATCATTACCATATTTCAAGAGCGATATGGAAACAAGACCCTAAAAAATGCAAGTAAAACTCCCTGCTCGCATAGATTTATAATCCATGTGCAAAAGCAATTGTAATTCGTAAATCGTACTTCTAATATCTAAAATTCCTCTGTTTTCCAATGACCATTTATGACGTTGCGCAGCAACAAATGACCCCTTCTTCATTCTGTATTCTGCATTCCAAAATTGTTATAGCCTTATGTAATCTTGCCATTCGCTTTAGAAACATTGTTATAGGGTTTAGCAACCTTGACATAGCCTTTAGAAAAAGTATTATAACCTTTAGAAATGTTGTAATAGGGTTTAGAAATGTTGTAATAGGGTTTAGAAAAGTTGTTATAGCCTTTAGAAAAAGTGTTATAGCCTTTGGAAAAGTTGTTATTGGGTTTAGAAAAAGTGTTATAACCTTTAGAAAAGTTGTTATTGAGTTTAGAAAAAGTGTTATAGCCTTTAGAAAAAGTATAATAGGGTTTAGAAAAAGTGTTATTAAGTTTAGAAAAAGTAATTTAACCTCCTGTGAAATAAAAACAACCCCTTGTAAAATAGCAACATCCCTTTGCAAAAGAAAAACTCCCCCCTGCCAAATCCTAAATCCCAAATCGTACATTGTAAATCGTACTTCGTAAATCCAAACTCCCTTCCGTAAACTCAAAACTCTTTATTGAAGATTAAAAAGGGCTGTAATGCAAAAACAGTTTCGTTTATTTTATCTATTTTTGTTACTTAAAATTTAAAAACTCTCTGTTATGAAAACAAAACTCTCTTTCTGCTTTTTCCTGTTTTTAATATGTTCGTTTATTTCACTCAATTCCCTTTTCGCACAGGTAACGGATAAAGATGGACACACCTGTAAAACATTAAAAATAGGCACACAGGAATGGCTGGGCGAGAATTTAAATGTGGGTCATTATCTTAATGGTGATGTAATCCCCCAGGTGCAGGATTCTGCCGCATGGGCCAAACTTAAAACCGGCGCATGGTGTTATTATAATTACAAATCGGGCGATCACGTGGTGAAAGGCAAATTATATAATTATTATGCCATTGAAGATAAAAGAGGACTGCTGCCTGTGGGATATAAAATTGCCGATGTCTGGGACGATTGGATACAGGTGGATAAATGGCTTCATGAAGGAATGGATAAGTTCTCCGGAGAGGATACCAATAAAATAAGGCTATTCATGGGTGCCGATCTGCTTACTCAGGATTGCTGGAAAAACAAAAGCTATTACCGTGAAGGTAACGGGCATTTTGGTTCCCTTTCAAGCATTGGTTTCTGGTGGCTTCCGGGTGATAAAATGGATATGACATATACCTTCGGCAGATGCACAGGATCCGATGGCGCTTATTTCGGATATGCCGAACAACCTGACTGGAAGAATTACGGCTTTGCCATCCGCTGCTATAAGGACATAAAGTAAGAACTTTGTTTCATTAATAGGTTTTTCCTTGCAGAAATAGGAAATTTTGTCCGAATTTTTATACCTTTGCGTTCCCTTTGAAGGTTAATGTATGGAAATTCAGGCAATCAAACAACGCTTCGGTATCATTGGCAATTCTCCCGTGCTGGAAAGAGCCATTGATATAGCCCGCCAGGTGGCTCCCACCGATCTGTCCGTTTTGATCAATGGTGAAAGCGGTACAGGCAAAGAAGTCTTTCCAAAAATCATTCATCAGCTAAGTTCGCGTAAGCATGGCCCTTTTATTGCCGTGAACTGCGGCGCCATTCCCGAAGGCACCATTGATTCCGAATTGTTCGGTCACGAAAAAGGTTCGTTCACCGGGGCACACGAAGCCCGAAAAGGTTATTTTGAAGTAGTAAACGGCGGAACCATCTTTTTGGATGAAGTTGCCGATCTTCCCTTATCCACTCAGGCAAGACTTCTCAGGGTGCTCGAATCAGGTGAATTTATCAAAGTGGGTTCTTCCAATGTGCTTAAAACAAATGTTCGCGTGGTGGCTGCCACTAATGTGAATATTCCCGAAGCCATACAGAACGGTAAGTTCCGCGAAGATCTTTATTACAGGTTGAATACGGTTCCTATCTGGGTTCCGCCATTAAGGAACCGCAAGGAAGATATCATGCTTCTTTTCCGCAAGTTTGCTTCTGATTTTGCGGAGAAATACCGCATGCCTGCCGTACAGTTGGAAGAAGAAGCACAGAAACTGATCGTGAACTATCGCTGGCAGGGAAATATCCGTCAGTTGAAGAACTTTACCGAACAGATTTCCATCATCGAAAGCAAACGATTATTGTCGGCTGATGCTATTGTTAAATATCTACCGCAGCATCTGGGGAGCGATCTGCCTGTACTCTTCCGCAAAGACGGCACATCATCTGAATTTAATGAAAGAGATTTACTGTACAAGGTTCTGTTCGACATGCGCAAAGATGTGACAGATCTTAAAAAGCTGGTAGCCGAGATCATGGGGCAGAATAGTCTGGAAGAAACAGATCACCAGAGTTCGCCGGTTCTGATGAATCAGTTTTATAACAATGCGCATGAACAATCAGATAAACCCGAAGTGCAGATACGTCCGTTGGATGATAACTCTAATGAACCTATTCAGGTAGGGGAAGAAGTAGAAGAAGAATCTCTTTCATTAGAAAAGAAGGAAAGATCGATGATACTCAAAGCCCTTGAAAAGCATAAGGGCCGCCGGAACAAAGCAGCAAAAGAATTAGGTATTTCTGATCGTACACTTTACCGGAAAATCAAAGAATATGGGATTGACGGATAAATGAAAAAAACAATCACATATACTATGAACGGATTGTTGTGCGGCCTGTTTCTCATACTGGCCTCCTGCTATACATTTAATGGTGCATCCATTTCACCGGAGCTAAAAACAGTTACTATTAAAACTTTCCCAAATAATGCTCCTTTAGTTCAGCCTACGTTAAGCCAGTCGTTCACTGAAGCACTTAAAGATAAATTTTCCCAGCAGACAAAACTTACGTTGGTAAATAATAATGCCGATCTTCTTTTCGAAGGCGCTATCACAGGTTATTCCACACAACCTATCGCTATTCAGGGAAACGAAGTGGCTGCTATGAACCGTCTTACAATTACCATAAGTGTGAAGTTCACTAACAGAAAAAATGACAAACAAAGCTTTGAAACTTCATTCTCGCGTTACCAAGACTATCCGAGCAGTCCTGCCCTGACCTCATCGAAAGAAGAGGATCTGATCAAGCAGATCAATGATGCACTGGTAGAAGATATTTTCAATAAAGCCGTTGTAAACTGGTAAATCCTGCAATCCATGAACAGAGATCAATTATTGAATTATATTCAATCACCCGATCAACTGGATCAGGAGAGCATGATGGCATTATCTGAATTTGCGGAGAAATATCCTTATTGTCAGACAACACAACTTTTGCTGGCAAAAAACCGCACTACTCAAAATCATGTACAATCGGGACAACAATTGAAACTGGCTGCAGCCTATGCTTCCGACAGGGAAAAGCTTTATTACCTGATGAATAAAAAGAACGGTGGCATTCCTAATCTTGAAGAACTTATTATGCCGATATATAATCTTGAAGAGTTTATCACACCCGCTGAGGAAAAGAAAGAAGGGGAACAACCGGCAGTTCAACCAATAATAGATCTTTATAACCCAACCGAAGCCCCTGTCATTGCAGGCAATGAAATAGCTGATAGTCCTGAAGAGAAAAAGAGGAGATTGCTTGCATCCGTTACACGAAGGTTGTCAGATGCAGGAAAGATTCAGGTTAAAGACGTGAGCAGACCCAGTAAGGATGAACTGGTAGAGCGTTTTATCAGGACACAACCACGCATCACAATGAAAAAAACAACGGAAGAAAACCAGGAAGATCTTTCCCGTAAGGCAGTGACCGACAGGGATGATTTTATTTCCGAGACGTTGGCAAGAATTTATGCCAGACAAGGTGATTACGTAAAGGCTGTAAAAATTTATGAGAAATTAAGTTTGAAAAATCCGGAAAAAAGTAGTTACTTTGCAGCCCAAATTGAAAAAGTAAAAAATAAGATCATTTAAATTAGTGTAACGATGGGAACTTATGTTGTATTAGCTGTGTTTATTCTTATAGCCTGTATCCTGCTTATGATGGTTGTTTTAGTTCAGAATTCAAAGGGGGGCGGACTTGCTTCAAACTTTTCATCATCCAACCAGATTATGGGCGTTCGGAAAACAGCTGATTTTCTTGAAAAAACTACCTGGGGATTAGCCATTACCATTTTAATACTAAGTTTGTTTTCCATTTTTGCCATTCCAAAAGGCGGACAAAAAGGGAAGGAAGTGATTGAGGTGCAGAGACAGACTCCCGCTACGCAGCAACGACAGGGTGTACAACAATTCCCTGCTCAACAGACACCAATGCAACCACCTGCCGAAAAAAAGAAATAATAAAGACAATATATTAATGTCAGAATGTCATAAAAATTCTGACATTTTTTTTTCTCCTTCAAGCAATACAGAAAAAATGACCTAAAAAGACAGCTGGCATGAAATTCGACAATGCGGCAGTCTGAAAAATAAAAATTATTAATGTTAAACAAATAAAAATAAAACAACCATGGCAAAATTGAACATCAGACCAGTTGCAGGAACACAAAACAGAGTTGTTGTTGAAGCTGCTGCTGCAGAAGAAAAAACAGCAGGTGGGATTATTATTCCCGATACTGCAAAAGAAAAACCAATGAAAGGAAAAATAATTGCTGTAAGTGAGCAAGATGAAAAAGGTAATAAACCCGTTGTAAAAATTGGAGATAATGTCCTGTATGGAAAATATGCAGGCACTGAGATCACCTTTGACGGAAAAGAATATCTAATTATGAAGGAATCGGATATTTATGCAATTGTTTAATCACGGAATTTTAAATTAAAATAAAAACTAAGAGATATGGCTAAAGATATTGTTTTTAATATGGAAGCTCGCGACGCCCTCAAAAGAGGTGCTGATGCATTGTCAAATGCAGTAAAGGTTACGCTTGGACCTAAAGGAAGAAACGTTATTATTGATAAAAAATATGGCGCTCCGCAAATTTCTAAG
>Ga0209777_10009549_pt1 | contig 10416 bp, 7 predicted proteins | sample FrelakmetHBP12HB_FD_187147 | JGI IMG/M metagenome (GOLD analysis project Ga0209777, IMG submission 187147) | Freshwater lake sediment microbial communities from the University of Notre Dame, USA, for methane emissions studies -HBP12 HB (SPAdes)... | ecosystem: Environmental > Aquatic >... | reverse complement strand
AGGGCCTTTCTCTGATCGGGACCTGGATGCAGCAGATAGCCATGAGCTGGCTTGTCTACCGGATGACAAACTCGGTTTTCCTGCTTGGCCTCATTGGTTTTTCCGGCCAGTTTCCTACGGTAATCTTCGGTTCTTTTGCCGGTGTTTATGCGGACAGAGTGAACCGCCGCAATTTGCTTGTTGTTACACAGACGTTCGCGATGCTGCAGGCTTTTCTGCTGGCATTTCTGACGCTCACTGGTTCTGTCGCTGTCTGGCATTTGATTGTGCTCAGTATAATTCTAGGCACAGTCAATGCTGTCGATGTGCCCGCCCGTCAATCATTCGTCGTCGACATGGTGGAAAATAAGAATGATCTCGGCAACGCCATTGCTCTGAACTCCTTTATGTTCAATGGTGCAAGACTGGTGGGCCCGTCCATTGCCGGCATTCTCATCGCTTACGTCGGGGAAGGTGTTTGTTTCCTGCTCAATGGAATCAGTTTCTTTTTCATAATTCTGGCGCTCCTGGCTATGAAAACCAATCAAAAGGTGCTGCAGCAAAGTTCTGGTACCGTGCTCCACGAACTCAAAGAGGGTTTTCGATATGTTGCCGGTTTTGCTCCCATCCGTTATATAATATTTCTTTTGGGATTGATAAGTTTTTTAAATATGCCTTGCGTCGTTCTTATGCCCGTATTTGCGCGGGATATCCTGCACGGGGGTTCCCATACTTTGGGCTTCCTTATGGGAGCCACAGGAATCGGCGCGCTGGCGGGCGCTTTGTATCTGGCTTCCCGGAAATCAGTCATCGGCCTGGCGCGTCTCATCACAATTTCCACTTGCCTTTTCGGCTGCGGGATTATCGCCTTTTCTTTTTCCCGTTATGTGCCGCTTTCCTTATGCCTGATGCTGGTTACCGGCTTCGGCATGATTATATGTATGGCTTCGTGCAATACCATCGTGCAAACCATTGTGGACGAAGATAAGCGGGGCCGCGTCATGAGCTTGTACGCCATAGCTTTTATCGGGATGGCTCCGTTCGGCAGTCTGATCGGGGGGAGCATCGCCAGCAGGATTGGCGCTCCCTTTACTCTTGCCCTGTGCGGCGTCTTGAGCATTGTGGGCGCTGTCTTTTTCTACAGTCGATTGCCGGAGATACGCAAAGTTGTCCGGCCGATATATCTGCGCATGGGAATTATCCAGGAAATGCCTACTGAGCTTCAGTAAAAACAACTTAATATTTTAGCAAGATTGTTGCAGTTTTGGTGTTGACAGAAGTAATGAATTTATAAAGAAATCTGTTGAAATTACTGGCAAAGAGTTATGCTTGAAAGTCCAATGTTTATGTGATAATTGACTGCGTCATGTGCATATAAAGATGGATTCATTTGACGTTTTGATAATCAAAATGTAAAGATTGCCACGTTTATTGTCGTAAACTCGCAATGACAAATGAAGATTAAAACGCGGTTTAGCCGCTATTTTTTTTGAGATGTGAGGAGTAATATAAATGGATTACAAAGAGACTTTGAATCTTCCCCAAACGGATTTCCCGATGAAAGCTAATCTGGCCCAGCGAGAGCCGGAGATGCTCAAAAAATGGGAAGAAATGAGCATTTACAAGAAAATCCGGGAAACGGCCAAAGGCAAAAAACCATATATTCTACATGACGGTCCTCCCTACGCCAACGGCAATATTCATTTGGGAACAGCACTCAATAAAATTATTAAGGATATAGTGATCAAAGCCAAAAACATGACCGGTTTTGACGGCGTGTACGTGCCCGGCTGGGACTGCCACGGCCTGCCTATTGAACATCAAGTGGATAAAGAACTGGGTGGTAAAAAATCGGGAATGTCGCAAGTGGATAAACGCCGCGCCTGCCGCGTTTATGCCGAACAATTTGTCGGTATTCAACGCGAACAATTTAAACGTCTGGGCGTTTTTGGCGAATGGGATAATCCTTATCTGACAATGGCCTATCCTTATGAAGCTGCAACGATTAATGAGTTCGGCAAGCTCTATCTTAACGGCAGTGTTTACAAGGGTAAAAAACCGGTTTACTGGTGCGCTACCTGTAAAACCGCGCTGGCTGAAGCCGAAGTGGAATATGCCGATCATTCCACGCCGTCTATTTATGTCAAGTTTGCTTTTACCTCAGATGTCGGCAAAGTTTTACCGAAACTGGCCGGACAGAAAGTCAATATGGTGATCTGGACAACCACACCCTGGACGATTCCCGCTAATCTGGCGATTGCCGTCAAGGATGATTTCATTTACGTTGCGGTAAAGATTGATGAAGAAGTCCTGATTGTAGCCAGGGATATGCTCGATTACTGTCTGGATGCGTTCGGCTTCAAGAATAAAAAATATGAGATTCTGGACGAGTTCAAAGGCGCTGTTTTGGAAGGGCAGAAATGCGTTCATCCGCTGATCAAAAGAAACAGCCTTTTGATTCTGGCTCCTTTTGTCACACTGGAGGCCGGAACCGGCGCTGTGCATATCGCGCCCGGCCACGGTCAGGAAGACTATGAAATCGGCTTGGAATACGGCTTAGATAATTATGCGCCGGTGGATGATGCGGGGAAATTCACGGAAGATGTCGAACATTTTGCCGGCCAGTTTGTTTTTGACGCCAATGACAACGTCATTAAAAAACTGGATGAAGTGGGCGCACTTATGGGACACGTTCCTATGCAGCATTCCTATCCGCACTGCTGGCGCTGTAAGAAACCCATCATTTTCCGTTCCACCGAGCAGTGGTTTATCTCCATGGAGAAAAATGATCTGCGCAAAAAAGCGTTGGCCTGCATCAATGAAGTTCAGTGGATTCCCTCCTGGGGGCGCGACCGCATCTACGGAATGGTGGAGAACCGTCCCGATTGGTGCATCTCTCGCCAGAGACTGTGGGGCGTGCCGATAACCGTTTTCTACTGCGCGAAGTGCAAGAATGAAGTGCTGACCAAGGAAATTCTGGATCATCTGGTGGGGTTGGTGGAAAAAGGCGGCGCGGATGTCTGGTTTGAAAAAGAACCAAAAGATTTGATGCCCAAACACACAACTTGTCCGCACTGCAAGAATACTGAATTTACCAAAGAGGTCAATATTCTCGATGTGTGGTTTGATTCCGGCGTGACTCATGCGGCAGTATTGGAAAAACGCCCGAATTTAAGTTCGCCTGCCGATATGTATCTGGAAGGTTCCGATCAGCACCGCGGCTGGTTCCATTCTTCGCTTCTGGAATCCGTAGGCACGCGCGGGCGCGCGCCTTACAAAAGCGTTCTTACACATGGTTTTGTTGTGGACGGCGATGGCAAGAAAATGTCCAAGTCCGTCGGCAACGTCATCGGCGCGGAAGAAGCGATTGCCAAATATGGCGCGGAAATCCTGCGCCTCTGGGTCGCGGCAGAAGATTATACAGACGATATTCGGATTTCCGATGAAATTCTCAAGCGCTTGATGGAAGCATATCGCCGGATTCGTAACACCAGCCGGTTCATTCTTGGCAACCTTTATGATTTCGATGTTAACTCGGAAATAGTGGCTTACGCCCAAATGGAAGAAATGGATAAGTGGGCGTTGCACCGCCTGCAGGAAGTTATCAAACGCGTGACGGAAGCATATGAGGGTCATCAGTTCCATGTGGTCTTCTACATGCTATACAATTATTGCACGGTGGATTTGAGCGCGCTTTATCTGGATGTTCTCAAGGATAGACTCTATACAGCCAAAGCCAAATCAGTGGCGCGCCGTTCGGGACAGACGGCGATGTTTACTATTTTAGAAGCTATGACAAAATTTCTGGCGCCGATTCTGACCTTTACCGCGGAAGAGGTATGGGCTGCCTTGCCTGCCTGGAAGGGAAAAGAAGAAAGTATCCATTTGACTCAATTCCCGCAGGTCAACGAAAAATATTTAAACACCAATATCGGTGAACGCTGGAAAGTGATGATTGATGCCAAAGCGGAAATCGCCAAAGCTGTTGAGCAGGCGCGTAAAGAAAAAGTGATCGGCCATTCCTTGGATGCACGTATCACTATCGCAGCGCCGGAAAAAATGCGCGCATTGTTTGCTGCGCATCTCGAAGATATGCGCGCGCTTTTGATTGTATCGCAACTGCATCTGGCCGATGAGAAAAACGTCGCCAAACCGTATAAGAGCGAAGAGATAAAAGGATTGTTCATCGGTGTGGAGAAAGCCCGCGGCGTTAAATGTGAACGCTGCTGGATTTATAAAGAATCTGTCGGCTCAGATGCAAAGCATCCGACGGTTTGCGGCCGTTGTCTGCCGAATCTATAGGTGAATAAAGCAGGCTTTAAAAGGAGATTTATTTGAAGAAAAATATCATTATTTTTATCCTTGGTGCGACTGCAGTCATTGTACTGGATCAAATAACGAAAGCCGCTATTGTGGCAAAGTTTGTTAAACATGAATCATACGCTATTGTTGATGGTTTTTTTAACATTGTTTATGTGATGAATCCCGGTGCTGCCTTCGGATTTCTGGCCAATATGTCCGAAACATTCCACTATATTTTTTTTATCGGGATAACGGTAGTTGTTATTTTTTTGATCATTTATTACATCGTGAAAAGCAAACCGCAAAATATGCTTATGGTGATATCTCTTACCCTGATCTTTGCCGGCGCTGTGGGAAATCTTATTGACCGCATACGCTTCGGAGCTGTGGTTGATTTTCTGGATGTCTATATTGGAACAGCACATTGGCCGGCATTTAATGTGGCGGATTCAGCTATTTCCTTAGGCGCCGTGTTAATGATTTGGGGAATGATTCTGAAACGCGAGAAAGCGCATTCATCTTAATCCTCTTCCTTACTTTTCAGATTAAAGACAAAATCATGAAACTTTATTTGATCATCAATACTTTCATTTCGCGTCACCTTACACCTGCCAGAATATTCGTTTTTAGTTTTGCCTCCTTTATTTTGTTAGGGGCTCTGTCTTTATGGTTTCCTTTTTCGGTTGCACAAAACAAACTGCGTTTTATCGATGCGCTTTTTACTTCCACTTCGGCTGTGTGTGTTACCGGTCTCACCGTATTGGATCTGGGTAAAGATTTATCTCTTATCGGCCAGATTATTACGATGGTTCTTTTTCAAGTTGGCGGTTTGGGGATCATTACATTTTCCGTTGTTCTTTTTGCTTTGATGAGGCGGGGAATCTCTTTTAAAGGACGTGAACTTTGCCAGACAACTTTTTTGCACACACCGCGAAGGGACTTTTTCTCCATTGTTAAAAGAGTTCTTCTCTATACTTTTGTTATAGAAACAATCGGCACATTTTTATTGTTTTGTCGTTTTGTACGTGATTTTACTCCCGTCCGGGCCTTTTATCATGCCCTTTACCATGCTATTTCAGCCTTCAATAATTGCGGCTATTCTGTTTTTGCGGACAATTTAGTTTCTTACCAAAGCGATGTTCTCGTGAATGTTACGATAATTACGCTCATTGTTTTGGGTGGGATCGGTTTTGTTGTCCAATATGAAGTGCTGGCTAAATTGCGCGGCTTGGAAAAGAGGCTTTCCCTCCACACTAAAATTGTTTTGATAACTTCCATCTGCCTGATTCTTATTGGCGCCGGTTGTTTTTACTTCATGGAAATGAACAATGTTTTAAAAGATTTGAATTTTAAAACATCAATTTTGGCGTCTTTTTTTCAATCCGTAACACCTCGCACCGCCGGTTTTCACACTGTTAACATTGGGGCTTTGACCAACTCCACAATTCTCGTAATGATCATTTTAATGTTTATCGGCGCCTCGCCCGGATCGACCGGCGGCGGCGTCAAAACCACAAGCTTTGCTTTACTTTTGCTTTTGATATTTAATCGACTCAAAGGCAATGAAAATGTGAATATTGCCAATCGGACGATTCCTAAAGAAATAATGGAAAAGACCATTTCCATTATCTTTGCTGCAGCTTTTTGTGTTTTCCTGATAACTGCCATTCTTTTATTCTTCAGCAACCAAGATGCAACACCACTGACCAGCCGCCATAAGTTTGTGGAGTATTTGTTTGAAACAGTTTCTGCTTTTGGCTCAGTGGGCTTATCTATGGGAGTTACACCCCAGCTCAATGATGTTCAGAAGTCGGCGATTATCCTGATGATGTTTGCCGGGCGCGTGGGACCTCTGACGCTGGCTTTTGCTTGGTATTCATCAAGAAAAAGGGGTATAACCTATGCTGAGGAATCGGTGATGGTGGGTTGACCCGGCATACGCCGGGCTGCGCATATGCGGAGTGAATCCGGCGGATGCCGGATGCATTGCGCCTTGCCTCTGGCACTCGCGTGCCCTTTAGGGTATTTTGCGAAGCCGTCACAGATTATGTTTTTTATGAGAACATTATATTTGTATTATGAAATTAATATATAGTCTGAGCTTGGGGAGGAAATAATGAAAAGGGCTGTCGTAATCGGATTAGGGATATTTGGTTCCAACATTGTGCGTGATTTGTTTGAAAATGGATTTGACGTTGTCGCCGTTGATAAAAACAAAGAGGTAATTCAAAAGATCAGAGATTATTCGAGCAAGGCAATTCTGGCCGATGGTACTGATAAAGAAGTCCTGGAAGAAATAGGTATTGCGGCAGATGATATTGCCATTATTTCTTTTGGGGAGGATTTGGCCGCCAGTACTTTAATCACGCTGCATTTAAAACAAATGAAAGTCAAAAAAATTATTGTCAAAGCGCCCAATGAAGAACATAAACTGATTTTGGAAAAGGTAGGGGCGACGGATGTCATCATTCCGGAAATGGAAGTGGCAAAAAAAGTGGCCAAAAGTCTGATTTCTCCAAACGTGATGGATTACATACCGCTGTCTGAAGATTATATGATTTTTGAAATGTCGCCGCCCAATAGTTTTCTGGGAAAAACGCTTGCTGAATTACAATTACGTAATAGATACAACATTGAAGTCATTGCCATCCGCGATGTCATTTCCGATAATGTCAATATGGTTCCGCAGGCAGATTTTGTTATTAAAGACGGTGAAGTTCTAGTCGTTATTGGTAAAGAAGGCGATATCCGGAAGATTAAGTGATGATAGAAAAAGAAGTTTGATCCCTGCTTACGCGGGATAGTTCGACCAGCAAGCTTTAGTGCACTTCGTTTCTAAAGCTTGGGTCTCTCAATAAAATCCCCGGGAGGTGTTTGATCCGCTCTCCCGGGGATTTAATTAACAGTTAACACCTGCCTGGCATACCAGGCATTCGCCTGGGTTCCCTGCCGGGGCAAGCCGCTGTTCTTAGAAATTAAGAGTCAGTTTGTTCATTAAAATGTAATCATCGTCAACTTTATTATTTCCATCTTTACCCTTGAAGTAATCGCCGGTGAAAAGATAACCGAAACCAAGCATATAGGACAGGTTGTTGGTGATTTTGTAAGTTCCGGTAAGGTCAACTTCCCATCCGTAGCTGCTATGATCAAAACCTGATGGTTTCTTGTCGGCTGCCGCGTAAGAAACTGAAAGCATGGCATCCAACTGGGTAGTGGGTTTTACGCCGACTCTGCCCTGGCCAAACCAGGCATTGTACATGGGACCGCTGATATAACCGTTACCGTAATTGGGGAGAGTTTTTTGGACAAGAGAAGTGTTGTAACCGCCAATCAGACCAACCCAATTAGTAAGATCATAGTAGTTAAACATAATCAGGCAGGGATTCCAGTCGGTGCCGCCGGTAAGAGTTCCACCTTCCATTACATTTTTTGTGTCGGGATTGTCGCCGGATACGTAAGCAATAGTGCCGCCTATATATATCGGAGCGAAGGTAGCGGTGGCGTCAATCCAGCCGCTATATTGATCCATTCTAACGTTGCTTCCCAGAGTGCTGTTATCATAATCTTTATAGTTGCCTGTTGCGTAACTAAATTCGGCCTGCAGAGCTACGGGACCGATTTTAGCAATAGTGTAAGGAGTGAATTGGAAATAATCTTTTATATAGTTGGATGCGGGTCTGTTATCTGCATAATTGTAATAAATGATTTTCATTCCCGCCTTGCCGTCTTTCCATGAATAAACTCCTTCAAGACCATATACAGTGTCGTCCGCATCTGTAGCTGTTGTAGAGTAAACTGCCGAATCGCTATAGTCTTTTATTCTGGAAATATCGGCATTGATATTTATAGAACCGTGGATAGGGTAAGAATAATATCTTATCCGTGGTGCAGGATAAGTAGAATTGCCGAAGACTGTACCGGTGGCTCCATATTCCATATAACCGACTTTAAAAATACCGATCGGGGACTGATAATCGATATAAGCGTAATCGAAGGCGATGTTTTCATTTTCTGCCCTGCTTCCTGCGGATTGAAAATAATCATTGATATTGCCATTAGCGTCTTTGCCTCCCGCCCAAGGCCCAGACCTAGCACCGCCCCAGATTCTTTCCAGCGCGTCAAAACGGGTGACCAATTTCAGACCAGGAGATACGATAAAATCTGTGCCGACTCGCAGTCTCTGGTAAAAGAAGGCCGTGCTTGTGTTCCCATAGAAAGGGTCGGGCCCAGTGTCATTTAGACTTACTTTGTTTAAATACAGTCCGGCGACATAAAACTCGCCGCTAACCTTGACATCGACCGCAAAGGCCGATACACTGAAGGCCATGATCAGGCCCAGTGACAGCAAAACTAACCAAAATCTCTTCATTTTCCCCTCCTTCAATAACAAAAGAATTAATAAAATTTGTCTTTTTTAAACGGGTAGTTTCTAAAAGCAACTCCAACTTCACTAATGTCCTGTATTTCAATGGAAAAACTGATAAGATATTCTTTCATGTTGTAATTGTATAGAGGATGATTTTGCATGTCAAGAAAATATTTATGCCTAATATGACATATGGTGTTAATGAGCAAGGAAGGCGTGTGTCTGATCGGCCAATTTAGAAAAAATAATTTATTCGATGATTATTTGAGAGTTTTAGAGATAAACTAACTTTATATTCTTCGGGGTATTGAAAACATTTTAGAGATGACCAAAGTTGTCATTAATTGATTGGAAACAATCTTTACTGTTTTGTTTCTTTTAATTTATCCAATTCCTCTTTATAGCGTTCAGCCTGGGCCTTTACCAATTCAATTTCTTCCTGTGCTTTTACCAATTTTTCTTCCTGCCTTTGTCTTTCTTCCCTGATTTTTTCCTGTAGTTCATCGATTCCTACGTATACGGCCAACGCTCCACCTAAAAGTAAAAAAATTGGAAAAGAACCCTTAACGATGGTCATAAAATCTGACCAACAAAATATTAAACTGATTAATCCGAAGATGGCGGAAATGACTCCTCCGATGAGCAAAGACATAATTATACCTCCGGTAAAAATGATAAATTAATCAAATAATAGTAAGTCACACCACAAATTGTTTTTATCATAAACGGAATGCTCATGCAAGTTGGAAATAGATGCTTATTGTGAAACTCAAATTCCGAAAGCGAAGCGTATTGGAATTGGTAAGTTGAACAATCCCGCGAAGCGGAGGGTGCAATACCCCGTAGCTTGCTGCGAAATATTTCCAACACTTGCTTTGTGGTTAATACCCGTGATAAAAGATAAAAATATTTCTTGATTTAAAGTAATTCATCATTTAAACATATAAATTTAGTGAAGATATGAGGAAAAAATGATTGAGCCAAATTTTGCCAAAGGGGATGGTTTAGTCCCCGCAATTGTTCAAGATGCTGAAACTAAAGAAGTTCTCATGTTGGCTTACATGAACCGTCAATCATGGGAAGCTACCCTGCAAACGGGTAAGGCTACTTACTGGAGCCGGTCACGACAGTCGCTTTGGTTAAAAGGAGAAACATCAGGACATTTTCAATTGATCAAAGCTGTTTTTATTGATTGCGATGACGATACAATTTTATTGCAGGTAAAGCAATTAGGAGAAGCGGCTTGCCATACAGGTTACAAATCCTGCTTTTACCGGAAATTAAGCGGCAAAGATTTTGTTGTCGTGGGAGAAAAAATTTTTAATCCAAAGGAAGTATATAAATGAATGTTTTGAAATTGGGGATTCCCAAAGGGAGCCTGGAAAATAATACGGTCGATTTATTTAAAAAAGCCGGCTGGCGTATATCTTATGACAACAGAAGCTATTTCCCCGATATTGATGATCAGGAAATTAGCTGCACGTTGGTCCGGGCGCAGGAAATGTCCCGCTATATCGAAGACGGACACCTTGATTTAGGATTGACTGGCATAGATTGGATTCTGGAGAATGAATCTGATGTTGTTTCTGTGCAGGATTTAATTTATTCGAAGGTTTCGACAAGACAGGCACGTTGGGTGCTTGTTGTCCGCGAAGATTCACCTTATAAATCAATTGAGGATATGGAAGGAAAACACATATCGACCGAGTTGGTGAATTTTACCAAAAAATATTTTGCCGAACGCAAGATTAATGTTCATGTTGAATTTT
>Ga0209777_10009548_pt1 | contig 10418 bp, 7 predicted proteins | sample FrelakmetHBP12HB_FD_187147 | JGI IMG/M metagenome (GOLD analysis project Ga0209777, IMG submission 187147) | Freshwater lake sediment microbial communities from the University of Notre Dame, USA, for methane emissions studies -HBP12 HB (SPAdes)... | ecosystem: Environmental > Aquatic >... | reverse complement strand
CTCTCTATATGAATCTAAAAAGGTATAACAAATATTTCCCACTTAAAAGGCCATATCGCCAGTATTTTGACCATCCCCCAAAATTACCAGAAAAATATTAAAAATCCCCTAAAGCAACATAAAAAGGGCTCTCTATATGAATCTAAAAAGGTATAACAAATATTTCCCACTTAAAAGGCCATATCGCCAGTATTTTGACCATCCCCCAAAATTACCAGAAAAATATTAAAAATCCCCTAAAGCAACATAAAAAGGTATAATAAATTTATCACTCATCTTTTAATTAATTATTTATTTTTTTATTTTTTTATCTCCCCTATTATATAATACCCTATTAAATAAAATAATATTAAATATAGTATAACAAATTTAAAAATGTCAATCAATAAACCAGAAGACATCATCAGCGACGAAATAATCTCGGATCGCCAAATCATTCCAGGACGTATCACCATTCGCCATCGTGGTAGAAATGGTTTAGAATTCAACGCCAATAATACAAAAGTTCTCAATCCCGAAACCGGCAGATATATCAACACAAAAGGTTTTAAAGGCAAATTAATTTTAGCCAACGCCGGAATTATTCCAACAGTAGACCGCAGATTAACTCGTGCCGGTACTTATCAACCATCAGCGACATACAGAAACGGACAAATGGAATCAACCGAATATACAGAAGTCGATTTAATCAATAGACCAGCAGTATCAACAGTATTACAATTCGCTCAGTCTATAATGCAAAAAAGAAATGAATTAGGAGACGATTTTCGTAATGTTAAATATAGTTTTACAAATGATGAAGGCGAGAGAATATACCGCACAATGAAATCTAATAATATTAATAATGTAGTCGATATCGTTAATGAAGTCAATAGAGTTCAAACAGGTAATTATGCTCAAACAATAGATACCATACACATTCCAAAAGATAGAAGCGACGGACATGGCTCAGACATTATCACAAATGGATTTAATTTAGAGTTAGATACATTTTCAATTTTAAGAGTTATCCCGCCAAGCGCAGGCGGTTCTAAGATGGAAGGCAAATCGCACGATAATAATGTATTTAGATATAGAGATTATAAATGCGCTGATGGTGATTGTTTATTAGCCATATTTAGAGTTGAATCCGAAGAAAAAATCCCATTCTATAATAATAGATTAAGACAACATTTAAATATCCCATCAGGCAATATATCTTTCGAGCACATCCCAAAATTATGCGATATATTTAAAACCGGAATTGAAATTTATTCCGATAAAGTAGATATTAAAGTATCATTCAAAGACGACTGCGATAAAAATCACGCAATAACAAAAGCAAGCAATCAACTATTATTTAAATATGGTGGAGAATATAAGAAAATCATTATGGTATACATGACTATAGTAGACGGGTCAGGATCTAACCCAGCAAATCATTACTCACACATTATATTCTTTAAGCCATTTAAAATTTGTAAAATAACGGGTGATAATATTAATATTGTAGGCGAACGAACATCAGCACAGATAGAAGCTAGAATATTAGAACAAGGAAGAACATTATTTGCAAAAACTAAAAAACTTAAAGAAAAGAAAACTAAACTATTATTCTTTGATTTTGAAACTATTTGGAATCCAACCAAGCAATCTAAAATCGAGCCTTATTCAGTGGCATGGTATGTATGTGATTCTGATGAAGCAGATAAAGATTTTAATTTAGATATGGACAGAGTATCCGTAGCTTATGGTGATAAGTGTCATTATGAATTGGTTGATTTTATAAGACGAGCACAAGAAACAAAATATTTATTGATAAGCTTTAATGGGTCTAGATTCGATAATTTTATTTTAGCATCAGCCGCATCAGGCCGCGAGTGTCTAAGCGATATCTTTTGGTCTGATGGTTGTATCCGCAGTCTTAGAATGTTTCAACATCAAACTTTAGATATTGCTAAATTAAATCCCGGAATGAGTTTAAAAAAGTCGTGTGATGATTTTAAAACAACTCCTAAAAAGATTGATGGTTTCGATCATACAGTTGTTCAAACTGAGTATCTTAATGGCAACCTTAAAAATTGGTTGAAGGAGAATATCAAAGAGGCAACCGCTTACGTAAAAACAGACGTATTATGTTTAGCTAGTCTAACAATAAAAATGAGAGACGCGCTAGTTAAATTAACCGGTTTAAATCCTTTAGATGATCCACAAGGATTAGGGACAGCAGGCAGTGTTGCATGGCGAGCCCTTAACTCAAAATCAAATATACCAAAAGCCTTACCACAGCAGGTAGATGAATTTTGCAGAAAAGCTATAACAGGCGGTCGCACACAGAATTTTATGGAAAAAGGATTTAAATCAATCGGGCAATATAGAATGGTTGATGTAAAAAGCGAATACCCCACAGTTATGTTTTCTAAAAATCACGAGCATTTTAATCCCAAATTAATGTATGGCTTATATCCCACATCAGACGCCATCCCAACAGATAAATATGTAGAGGGCAAATTAGGTGTATACAGAGTTAAAGTATTAAAGCAACCCAATATTAAAATATTAGCAAAACGCGAGGAAGGAATTCCACTAGATTGGAATTGTAATGAAGAATTTGAAACCCACACAACTAATTGTTCTATAGAGCTATTAAAATTACATGGAGGCGAATGCGAAATATATGAAGGCTATTATTTTGAAGAATGTTCAAGAGATTTGTTTAAAGGCTTTCTACAACCATTATTTGACGAAAAAGATAAACAAGATAAATTAAAAGCAGATAAAAGCCCAGAAGCCAATGGAGCGATGCGCGCGATTTGTAAAATATTGATGAATAGTAGTAGTGGTAAAACATTACAAAGAAATTATGATGATTTATGTATATTAGTTAAAGGAACAGCAGAGCAGTTATCAGCAGAATCTAAAATGAAAAATAATAAGGCAGATGACTTTATCCCATTAAATTCAACATCAGGAATAATGATAGGCAAAATGAAATCAGAAAAAGTTTATAATATTAAAAAAGCCAAACCATCACAGCTAGGAATTTTCATTTATGAATATGCTAGAACGTATTTGTATGAAATGCTATTAAAGAAATATAATCCGATGTATTGTGATACAGATAGTTGCTTAATGTCCCAGACTGATTACGATCAATTTGTTATAGACCAACCAGAAATATCTAGAGGAAACAGCTTAGGCGAAATAGGTGAAGAATTAGGCAACTACGACAATTGTGAGATTATATTAATGGCTCCAAAAATGTATATGGTGTGTCCGACAATAAATAATATACCAATAGATAAAGAACACATTAAATTTAAGATTAAGGGTATTTGTATCGGCAAAGATAAAATGATATTAAATGACTACTTAAAAACATTAGAAGATTATTCAACAGAAGAACTATATAACGAATACAATAACGCTGATTCTAAAATGTTAATACCAATAACTAAAGACCCCAGACCCGTATTTAATAAATTAGCAGGTGGAGACAGTGTTAATATATTATGCGCGCAGATGTCTAGACATTTAACAGTAATCAACAGAGAGCGTATTGAACCATTTCAAATTAGACAGAGATTCCTCATCAAGCGTATTGCTTAACAAGTCAGTTGCTTAACAAGTCAGTTGCTTAACAAGTCAGTTGCTTAACAAGTCAGTTGCTTAACAAGTCAGTTGCTTAGATAATTATTTATTTTTTTAAATTAAATTTAATTTGTATAATATAATAATAAAATAAACTAATAAAAAATGTATGGCCAAATATTTGGAGGTGCAAAAGCAATGGATCGCCCGCAGTATAGTAAAGGCTTTAATTTTGGTGTAGCACAGGGAGCTGAGAGAGCTTACGATCTTTTATTAAGAAATCAAGAACCATTAATGGAAAATAATCTTGACGGCGCCTATAATAGACTATCGCTGGATTACGGATTCGTGCCACGCGGATTACGTTATAAAAAGGGAGAAGATGAATTTAAAGGACAAGGAAACATTATTGGAGGAGCTAGACTGACACCAGAACAGAAAATGGCAAGACAATCCGAACTCACACGAAAACGCCTAAACAGAGCCGATAAAAAGAACTTTCGTGGGCGAGTTAAAGAAAATCGAAAAGGGTTGCAGGACTTTCTTAAAGCCGACTCGCTGGCTTATAAACAGAAGAAGGCTGACGCACGAACTCGTTATAAAGCTATTCAAGCTGAAGAGGATGAGGTTTATGGAGAGAGAGCCGGAGAGAGATATGGAGTATCAACAATCAAAAAAGCTTTCTCACAAGGCGTTAAAGCTATGCTTAACAGTATAAATGAACTAGTCGCACAATTTAAAATTAATAAACTCGCACCACGAACTAAAGTTGCTACACTTGTCGCCGCTATTCATCACCCATTTACTGCTGAAGTCCGAAAGGGAGCACGCAAATTAGTGTCTGAAGGCTATACATTTCCAGAGGCACTCGACATGGCTACCAATGATTTACGACGCGATGTCCACGAGAATTTGGCTGATATTAAAGCACACCCAGAAGTCCAAGCGTCTTTGGATGAAATCGTAGATAGATTAGTCAGTGAAGAGACTGAGGATTACGTATAAAAAATTGATAAAAAAAATATATATTTTTTTTTAGTGATGTAATCGCTTAAAATTTATTAAAATCTATTAAGCTGAGCCCTACTCATAGAGCGCCCACCAAATAAGCCACTAGATACACCGTGAGCCGCCAAAAGATGAGGATTATTAGTAGCGCGAGCAACCTGACCCAATAAAGGCGATGCAACCGATCCAATATTTCTAGCTACTGAACCTACTTTTTTAATTCCTGACCACAATTTAGATAAGAATGAGCCACCAATAATACTACCACCACCAAATCCGGATTCTTCTTTATCGCCTTCATACAACTGAGCGGCTTCAATCCCTACCGGTTCGGCTGATGCTGCTTCCTGAGGAGTAATACCACCAAGCGTCTGTTTAGATGTTCCATTATAGAGTTCCAACATACCCGGAGTAATAGCGAGAATAACTAACTGGACGTTATCAAATCGTCTATCAGTTTGATTATAAAATGAACCCGTAAACTGAAAACTAATTCGTTGATCCATTCCTGGATGTAATCCCTCTGGCAAACTCAAATCAAAAGCTGAATCAATAATTAAAGGACCGCCCACATATGCTGGACCAATGGCACCCAAAAGACTAGGACGAACTGACTGACCATTCCAAACCGGAAATGGTTGCTTACCACCATTACGACGATATATTTCCCATAGATTAACTGGAGTAGCAGAAGATAACAAACCATTTTTAGTGCCAAAATAAACGGATACACTGCCGACACAAGGGAAAAACAAATCCGGAAGAGACTGGTTTGGATTTTGTTGATCATTTACTGAATAAGTTAATCCAATAATAAATTTAGATGGAATAATAGGATATTCTTGAGTGCTAGAACTGACGACAATAGTAGTGCCTGGGTTAAAAGTGCCGCCGGCCGTAGTAAATGATGGTGTAATAGATGAATAAGCATATGTATGATTGGTAGGCATCATCAACAATGAGTTAGCTTTAGGTGCGACCCAACTGACCTGAATATCTTGAGTAGTAAATGATCCAACACTTGAAACAATACTGGAAGCAATATTAACAACGCCCCACGACAGCATACGAGACAGATTTTGATAATTAACGATGACTTGAAGATTACCGAGACCATAAATTGATTTTTGAGTTGAATTTCCATAATCGAGTGGACTGATTAAAAGCGGTTCCCATAGTTCAAAATTAATAGTAGCACTAGACGCGTCACCAGCAAATTCAACAGATGTTATCTGATTAGTTCGACCAGAAGTAATAGCATCGCCATAATTTCCCTGACCGATATAAGAAAAAACGCCTCCTATAACTCCGGGTTGAATAGCCCCGCCAGCTCCAAGCGGCAATGGTGATGTTGTAGGCATATTGCAATCAGTAAAATAAGAACAAAATTGATCGGGTTGGACCGGTGCCGTGCTTTGTGCTTGTTCCATTGCAGCACTAGTGTTTGCAACGGTAGCAATAAATGGGACGATTTGATTCATATTTCCAATTGATGCAGTATTAGACCCGAATTGAAGTTGAATATTACTCATTGAAGATTGAAGAGGATATGCGCGTAAAGCAAAATATATATCACCTGATCGGAGATTGGCACCATTTACAGTGATGGATCCAATAGCGTGAAGTCTAACAAGTCTATTCATTCCAGAGTTAGGCGATGGGCTTTGAATATTAAATATAGGAGATAAGGATGATGGATTAGGAGGTATGACGGTTTGAAACGTAACACTTTCCGGACCATCAACGATAACCTGAGTCACCAAGGACTCGCGAGGAATTCTACTGTCGATAACTGATACGGCGTTCATTTGATTTATTTATTATATTATATTATACAAATTAAATTTAATTTAAAAAAATAAATAATTATAATTAAATATTAAAAGCGTGGTCTGCCACCGTTTCTGCCGACTATGTTATTAGCTCTCAGATAACCTGAGCCACCAAGGGCTCGCGATCCACTGCCTGTATTACTAATTTGCTCATCATCGTGCTCTACCCATGGCGATATACTTTTTTCGGCTTTAGAATCAGCTAATGCGAGTGCAAAATTATCTACTGGCTTAAAAATACCATTTTCTAATAAATCTCTACGGACAAACGCGAGTTTAATTGAACATAACTGATTAACAACAAATAACTGTCTAGCATCACCGAAAGAATCCACCCACCACACCGAAATCAATAAATTAGTAAGCGGGGCATTGCTAGTTAAGCGGCACCATCTAATATTACCGAGACCGCCAGCATTAAACACTGCGGGATCTCTGAATCGTTGAGGACTGCTTGCTAAATCTAACTGAAAATCCGTTAAGATAGGTAGAACATCATTAGATGATACAGGTTCATTAGGAATAGGGACACGATTTGAAAACTCACCAATAACACTCAGATTAGTTCTTAATTCTATTGTCTGAGGCGAATACAATTGATTATTAACATTAGATTGCGTAAATTCAAATAATATGGCTGGATATGCTACTGGTAGTTGGCCGCCTAAAGGATTAGGTCCGACAATAGAATTAGTGCCGTCATTGAGCAAGTTAATATATGCCGCCATTTGTTGATTTTGAATTGGCAGAGGAGGATTAGGAGCAACTGTTGGCCATCCACCCCATAAATTAAGTGATACACCATTAAACCAAAATTGGATGACATCTACTGTCCCATATGTTAAATCATATAAATCGATAGGGAAACCATAGAACCTTTCTAATTGCGACTGAGGATTATAAGTTATGTATGGAAACTGATTTACTGCGGGAACACCGAATGAAGTATTTAATACATTACATAAAGCAGTTATCGCATTCGTTTTTATTTGTGCTAGTGTATTTCGATCATATATATACCAATAATTAAATGGCTGTTGGTTGGGGACTGTAAAAACTGTTGACGGTATAATTTGTAAAGGAACTGTCACAGTAAAACCGTTATATGTTGCTGTCAGTGAGCAAGTCGTAGAAATCCCATCCCCTAAAGCATCTGGAGATGGTTGAAATACAAATAATGGGAGAGTTTGTAAAGGAATAATCATTCTTTCAACACCAACATAATATTCATCCTGTTTAGAAAGAATAGCACCTGAGCGGACAATATTTCTATCACATTCAATAATTAATGGTTGTGGGTTGTATAAAGCATATCTGTTTAAATCTTCGATATGTGCGTTGGTTTCTGGTAATCGTTTTTGAGCAACACCTTCTTTGGATGGGACTGCTACGCCATCACCTTTATATTTGGGTAATGGCAAATGTGGTTTAGCAACTGCGAGTTCGGGTAGAGTATTCGACTTCTGACGGCAAAACTCGGCATTAAGGCGGACGATTGGGGTTAATTCCATTTTTATTTAATCGGTATATATATATAAATATTTAATTTAAATAAAAAAGAAAATATTAGATATATATAAAAGATAAACGAAAATTAGGAAAAATGTTAGTCATATCTAAAGCAAATAATAGGAATAGAACGGAGGGGGCGATACCTTTGGCAGTTATTCGTGGTGGCCAGCACGATAAACAGATTCTATTTTATGAAGAAAATGCGACTCGTGAAGGCGACCAGCAAGTTAATTTACCTCAGAACGAAATATTTGAGCCTTTGCCTGAAACTAGACCGGGTATGCGAAGTGTTTGGCACGTTTGTGGATCGAGTGGAGCCGGTAAATCAACGGTGGCGGGTAAGTTAGCCGAAAATTTTACAAAGATATTTCCTGACTCTCAGATATTTGTGATAAGTAGCACGGCAGATGATGACCCGGCTTTTAGTAAGGTGGACCATCAGCGAATAAATGTAGATGAGTCGTTAAATGATATTCAAATAGATAAATTATGCGATAAAGTATCAGCAACACTATTAATATTTGATGATGTAGAGGGAGTAGCAAAAGAGCGTAAAAAGGCATTGGAAAACTTTTCTCAAAGAGCTTTAGAGACTGGCCGTAAATTTAATTGCCATGTAGTTAGCTTATTTCATCGGCCTGCGTCTGGCGGAGCAACTAAGATTAGTTTGAATGAGAGTAATGGATTTATATATTTTCCAAAAAATCCACCAACCAATCTATCTTATGTTTTTAAGTCTCATTTAGCTTTGCCGATTGGATTAATAACACTGTTAAAGGATTTTGGTAAATTTGTTTTGATTAGAACTGATAATGCCCCATCTTATATATTAGGATCCAAAAAGGCGTGTATTTATGACCCTGAAAAAGCTGATATGATTATTACCAAGAGACGAATATTAAACAAGGAAATAGCTAAGAAAGAAGCGGATGAAGAAATCAAGAAACGGGAAAACAATATTAGCTTCTTAGAAGATGAGTGATATAGCAACTTCTTAGAAGATGAGTGATATAGCAATATCTATAATAGAATAAATTGAGTATGATACTAATGTCGCTACACAGACCATATCAACGAAATCGTGAAAGTCTCTACTCATTTAATAATAAAATTAATTTTATATATATATATAAAATATATATTATATTTGTATGGATAGTATAATTGAAAAGAAATTATTACGCGTTATTGATACGCCAAGCCATGTCGTTAAACATCTTATTATGACACCGCTAACTATTGGGGAGATTAGACGTGCTGTGCCTGACATACCTGTTGAATTATATAATAAAATACCTGATGGAGCGATTATATCTGAGTGGTTGAAAAGGTCGCCAAGCAAGTGCGCTATATTATTATATTTGTGGGATAAAAATAAGGATGGAGCTTATGGACATTATATATCGGTTTTGAATAGAGGAAATGTGTTAGAAATATTTGATAGTTTTGCTAATGAACCTGATGGGCTTAGAGAGTTTTTGAAACCGGATAAAGCGAAATATTTAAATCAAGGCAAGTTGAAATTATTGCGTGGTATGGGTCATAATGAAGGTCGGTATAATGATAAAAAATTACAAAATAAAAATACTGAGTGTTGTGGTCGGTGGGCTATATTGAGATGCTTATTTAGGGATTATGATGAGGAAACATTTGCTCAGACAATTAAAAAAATGGCAAAAAAATATGGTATGACTAATGATTATTTGTGTGTTTTGCTTAGTCTTTAATACCTTCTACTACTCTAAATTTATATAATTCTTCATCTGTCATTTTTCTTACTGTAGTTGGTTTGGGTTTTTCTTCAAAATGTTTAACTAGTGTATTGATGTCTTTGCGGATTTTAGATGAACGACATAAATCATTTTGAACACCATACTTTATTAATTCGGTATATTCAGCTCTGTGTGTGTCTGGATCCGTGGCTTCGATTTTGGTGAGGAAATCACGAATTGATTTATACCATTTTTCATCTGCATTCTTTTTTTGTCGTCTTTCAATTAAGATTAAAGTATCTTTCAAGTTTTTATGTGATTTTTTATTACTTAAATCGAAATATTTTTTTTGAGCTTCTTGTAGTGGTGTTAATGATTTTTGGTCTAATTTTTCTATATCTTTTTCTATATCTTTAGGTGTGTTTATTGAGTCTGTCATTTTGATGGTGTATATAATAGGGGATATATTTAATAGAGAAAATAAATAATTAATTGGTCAAAATACTGACGATGTGATAAATTTATTATACCTTTTTATGTTGCTTTAGGGGATTTTTAATATTTTTCTGGTAATTTTGGGGGATGGTCAAAATACTGGCGATATGGCCTTTTAAGTGGGAAATATTTGTTATACCTTTTTAGATTCATATAGAGAGCCCTTTTTATGTTGCTTTAGGGGATTTTTAATATTTTTCTGGTAATTTTGGGGGATGGTCAAAATACTGGCGATATGGCCTTTTAAGTGGGAAATATTTGTTATACCTTTTTAGATTCATATAGAGAG
>Ga0209777_10009547_pt1 | contig 10418 bp, 9 predicted proteins | sample FrelakmetHBP12HB_FD_187147 | JGI IMG/M metagenome (GOLD analysis project Ga0209777, IMG submission 187147) | Freshwater lake sediment microbial communities from the University of Notre Dame, USA, for methane emissions studies -HBP12 HB (SPAdes)... | ecosystem: Environmental > Aquatic >... | reverse complement strand
GCGCAGCCGCGGCGATGTGCATCGCCACGTCCTTGGCCAGGGCGCGGAAGTCGTCGGTCCGCGCGACGAAATCGGTCTCGCAGTTGAGCTCGAGCAGCACCCCGAGGTTGCCGGAGTGGTGCAGGTAGGACTCGACCACGCCCTCTTTCGCGGCGCGGTCGGCGCGCTTGCCGGCCCGCGCCACGCCGTGCGCCCGCAACCACTCGGTCGCCTTGTCGAAGTCCCCGCCGTTCTCGGCCAGCGCCTTCTTGCATTCCATCATGCCGGCGCCCGTCCTGCGGCGCAGCTCGGCCACGTCCTTCGCGTTGATCCCCGTCATCGTGTCAGCCATTGTCTCCACCAGGGTTCACCTGCGTCCATCGTTCACCTGCACCAGCCCTTCACCTGAAAAAACCGCCGCCCGCCCGACCGGGCACGGCGGCGGCGCCACGACCGGCTGCTGCCCTGCGCTACGGCGTCGCGTCCTCGGCGGCGGCCGCCGGCAGCGGGGGCGCGGCCGGCGCGCCTTCTTCGGTCTTGATCCGCGCCACGATCGCCTCGGGCTTCGGCCGCCGCTTGCGCCGCGGGCGGCGGCGGCGCTTCTCCGCCTCGCTCTCCCCGCCCTCCGTCGCGCCGGCGTCGGTCGAGTACGCGGCGAACTCCGCTTCCTCCGCCTCCTCGCGCACCGGCATCCGGGCCCGCGCCTCCCCGATCGCATCGGCGATGGCGCCGGAGATCAGCGACACCGAGCGGATCGCGTCGTCGTTCCCCGCGATCGGCACCGTGATCAGGTCGGGGTCGGCGTTGGTGTCCACGATGGCCACCACCGGGATCCCGAGCTTGTTGGCCTCCGCCACCGCGATGCGCTCCTTCTTCGCGTCCACCACGAAGAGCGCGCCCGGCAGCCGGCCCATGTTCTTGAGCCCCGACAGGTTCCGCTCGAGCTTCACCCGCTCCCGCTCCAGCAGCAGCTGCTCCTTCTTCGTGAAGAACTCGAAGGTCCCCTCCTCCTGCCCCTGCTCGAGGTCCTTCAGCCGCCGGATCTGCTTCTTGATCGTCGTGTAGTTGGTCAGCGTGCCGCCGAGCCACCGCTCGGTCACGTAGTACGCGCTGCACTTCTCGGCGTCCGCCTGGATGATCGCCTTGAGCTGCTTCTTCGTGCAGACGAACAGCACCCCTTCGCCCCGCCCGACGACTTCGCGCATCAGGTCCTGGGCGATCCGGAGCTGCCGGACCGTCTTCTCGAGGTCGATGATGTAGATGCCGTTGCGTTCGGCGAAGATGAAGCGCCGCATCTTCGGGTTCCAGCGCCTGGTCTGGTGCCCGAAGTGCACGCCCGCTTCCAGCAGTTCCTGAATCTCGGGAAAGGCCATCACCCTCTCACAGCGTTGTGGGGTTCGTCGTCCACCGCCTTCGTCTCCCGCCCGCATTCGCCTTCGGCGAACACCCCAGGCTGGATCCAGCGGTGTGAAGGATATCCGGCTGCTGCTACCGCTTGCTGAACTGGAACCGCTTCCGGGCGCCGGGCTGGCCGGGCTTCTTCCGCTCGACCGCGCGCGAGTCGCGCGTCAGCAGCCCCTGCTCCCGAAGCTTGCGGCGGTGCTGCTCGTCCACCGTGACCAGGGCCCGCGCGATGCCCAGCCGCAGCGCCCCTGCCTGCCCCGTCACCCCGCCGCCGTTCACGTTCGCCTTCACGTCGAAGGCGCCGAGGGTGTCGGTGACGGTGAACGGCTGCTGGATGAGCTGCACCAGCGAGGCCCGCGGGAAGTAGTCGCCGAGGGTCCGCCCGTTCACTTCCCACTTCCCCGAGCCGGGCTTCAGGTACACCCGCGCGACCGAGGTCTTCCGCCGGCCCACGGCGTGGAACCGCATCGGGACGTCGGCGATGGTCATGCCTTCCTCCCGGGCGCGTTCTCCGCCATCCCCAGCGGCCTCGGCTGCTGCGCCGTGTGCGGGTGCTCGGACCCGGCGTACACGCGCAGCTTGAGCCGCAGCACCTGCTTCGACAGCGAGGTCTTGGGCAGCATCCCGAACACGGCCCGCTCGACGACCTTCTCCGGCCGCTGCGCCATCACCTTGCTGAGTGGGGTGAACTTCTCGTGCCCCATGTACCCCGAGTGGCTGAAGTAGCGCTTCTGCTCGAGCTTCTTCCCCGTCAGCCGCACCTTCGCGGCGTTCACCACGATCACGGAGTCACCCGTGTCGAGGTGCGGCGAGAAGATCGGCTTGTGCTTGCCGCGGATCACCTGCGCCACCTTGGACGCCAGGCGCCCGAGGGGGACGTTGGTCGCATCCACCACAAACCACTGGTGATCAATGTCTTTCGGCGTAACCGAGTACGTCTTCATGCTCTCCAAGTCGTTCCCGCGTAAAGGCCTATGCCAGCGAAGCTATGCAAGGTAGCCGGGTGTGGGGCGAGCGTCAACGGCGCAACACCGCCAGTGTCTCGACGTGGCTGGTCTGGGGGAACATGTCGAAGCAGCGCAGGACGAGCCTCGCCGGAACGGCGCCCAGCCGCTTGAGATCCCGCGCCAGCGTGGCCGGGTCGCACGAGACGTAGACCAGGGCCGCGGGCGGCTCCCCGGCGAGCGCGCCGGTCACCTCCGGGGCCAGGCCGGTCCGCGGCGGATTCACGACCACCGCGTCCGCCGGGAGCAGGCCGGCGAGCCGGTCCTCGACCCGGGCGGCGACCGCTCTGACGGCCAGCCCCTCCGCGCGGGCGCGCTCCACGGCCAGCCGCACCGCCGCATCCTCCGCCTCGACCGAGGCCACCGCGCACCCGCGCCGGGCCAGGGCGAGCGCGACCTCTCCCGTGCCGGCGTAGAGATCGAGGACGGTGTGCGCCTCCGCGGGCACGGCGTCCAGCACCGCGGCCCGGAGCGCCTCGGCGACCTCGGCGTTCACCTGCTCGAAGGCGACGCTGGCCTTGTCGGCGGCGGGCCCCGCCATGCGCCGCACGGCGCCACCAGAGGGCTGCCACCAGACCGTGGCCGGACATCCGGCGCGCAGAGCTGCTTCGGCCAGTGGCTGCGGCGTGGTCCACGCCCGGTCGCCGCCGTTCACGATCAGGTGCAGGCTCGCGTCGTGCGCCACGCGGAGCTTGAGGCGGACGTCCTCGCCGCGGGGGAGCGAGTCCACGGCGGGCCGGACGGCGGCCCAGAGCGCGGCGACTTCGGGGCGGGCGATCTCGCAGCGCTCCAGGGAGAAGACCTCCCCCGCCCCCTCGCCCTCGCCCGTGGCGCGGTGGAAACCGACCACCGGAGCGGCGCCGCGCCAGCGGACGGTGAGCGTGATCGTCGCGCGGTAGCCGAACGCTCGCGGGCTCGACGTCAATTCGGGATCCTCGACCGCGAGGCCCCCGAGCCGGCGCAGCGCGTCGCCGACCAGCCGCCGCTTGGCGCCGTGCTGCGCCTCGAGGGAGAGGTGCTGCCACTGGCAGCCGCCGCAGCCGTCCCGCTCGAAGTGGCCGCAGAGCGGCGCGACCCGATCTCGGCTCCGCTCCAGCAGCTTCGCCGGCTCGGCCCGGGCGTGCCGGCGCCGCCGACGCACCCGCGAGAGGGCGACGCGGTCGCCCGGGGCGGTGCGCGGCACGAACACGGTCATCCCGTCGGCGAGGTGGCCCACCCCGTCGCCGCCGGCGGCGACCGACTCGATCAGGACCACGTCTGCGGCGATACGCACTCCCCCGGTTCGGCGCGCGCCTTTCCCCGACACAAAACGACGACACGCCGCTCGGCCGGCCGGCGTGTCGTCGTATGGGTCACTGCCCGGACCGCGGTCAGGCCTGCGGCGGCTCGGCCTCCGGCGGCGGCGGAGCAGCCTCGGGCGCCGCCTCCGGGGCGACCTCGCCCGTGGTCTCGTCCATGTCGATCACGGGCTTCTTGATCTCCCGCAGCGGCTCGTCCGGGAAGCCGATGGCCGCCAGGACGATGCGGTGATGGATCGGGTCCACTTCGAGCACCTTCAGCTCGCACACCTGGCCTTCCTTCACCGCGTCGCCGGGCTGCTGGATGTCCGGCACGCCGAGCTGGCTCATCGGCACGAATCCCTCGATGTCGTTGCCGACGTCCACCACGACGCCCTTGTCCATCAGCCGCACCACGTGGCCCTTGAGCTCCATTCCCACGGGGTAGGTCTCGCCGATCTTGAGCCACGGATCCTCCTCCGCCTGCTTCAGGCCGAGGGAGATCCGCTTGTTGTCGGCGTCGATGTTGAGGATGACGACGTTGACCGTGTCGCCCTTCTTGACCACCTCCGAGGGGTGCTGGACGCGCTTCGTCCAGGACATGTCGGAGATGTGGATCAGCCCGTCGATGCCCGGCTCGATCTCGACGAACGCGCCGAAGCTCGTGAGGTTGCGGACCTTCCCGCTGATCCGGGTGCCCACCGGGTACTTGAGCGGCAGCACCATCCACGGATCCTGCTCGGTCTGCTTCATGCCGAGCGAGATCTTCTCCTCCCCTTCGTCCACCTTGAGCACCACCGCCTCGATGGTCTCGCCGATCGAGACGATCTTGGACGGGTGCCGCACGTTGCGGGTCCACGACATCTCGGAGATGTGCACCAGCCCCTCGATCCCCGGCTCCAGCTCGATGAAGGCGCCGTAGTTGGTGATCGAGACCACCTTTCCCTGGACGCGCGTGCCGACCGGGTACTTCGCCGCCACGTTGGCCCACGGGTAGGGCTGGAGCTGCTTGAGGCCGAGCGAGATGCGCTCGCGCTCCCAGTCGATGTCGAGGATCTTGACCTCGAGCTCCTGGCCGAACTTGACCATCTCGCTCGGGTGCGAGACGCGGCCGTAGGACATGTCGGTGATGTGGAGCAGGCCGTCCACGCCGCCGAGGTCGATGAAGGCGCCGAAGTCCGTGATGTTCTTCACCACGCCCTTCCGCACCTGCGCGACCTCCAGCTCCTTCATGAGTCGCTCGCGCTTGGTGGCGCGCTCGGCTTCGAGGATCACGCGGCGCGAGACGACGATGTTGCGGCGCCGCTTGTTGAGCTTGATGATCTTGAACTGGTAGGTCTGCCCCAGCAGCTCGTCGATGTTGGGCACGCGGCGCAGCGCGATCTGGGACCCGGGCAGGAACGCGTCCACCCCCATCAGGTCCACCACGACTCCACCCTTGATCTTCTTGACCAGCGTCCCCCCGACCGGCTCGTCGCTCTCGTAGGCCACGCGGATCTTCTCCCACACCCGCATGAAGTCGGCCTTCTTCTTCGAGAGGACGACCGCGCCCTCGTTGTCTTCCAGGTTCTCCAGGAAGACCTCGATCTCGTCGCCTTCCTTGAGGAGCTTCGCGTCCTTGAATTCCTCGATCGGGACCGCGCCCTCACTCTTGAATCCGACGTCGAGGATGACCGCGTTGTCCGTCACGCGGAGCACCCGCGACTTCACGATCTCGCCTTCCTCGATGTGCTGGAGTGTGCCTTCGTACATCGCCATCATCTGCTGATACTGCTCCGGCGAGTACGATTCGTCGTACAGGTCGGGGCGGACGTTCAGCTTGGTGGCGGGCGGAGCCGGCGGTGTGGCGGAAGCCGCGTCCTGCTCGGCGGCGTCCTCGTCCTGGGTGAGCGTAGACACTGCAACCTCGGCGCGCGTCTCTCAGCGCGGAAAAGGGGACCAACCGACCCGCACCGGCGGGTCCTGCGAGCCTTGAAGCCTAGCCGCCCCCGCCAGATCGGTCAAGCGACGGAAAGCGCTGGCGCACCATGTCCACCACCGTCCGCACCTGCTGCTCCAGCGTCAGGTTGGTGGTATCGAGCAGCTCCGCGTCCGCGGCGCGGGCCAGGGGAGCCACCTCGCGCCGGCTGTCGTAGTCGTCCCGGCGCTTCAGCTCCGCGGCCTCCTTCTCGAGCGCCCCACCGTCCGGCTTGAGACCATGATCGAGGAGCCGGCGCCGCGCCCGCTCGCGCGCGTCCGCGACGAGGAAGACCTTCACCTCCGCGTCCGGGAAGACCGCCGTGCCGATGTCGCGGCCCTCGAGGACGACCCCGCCCTCCCCCGCGAGCCCCCGCAGAATGCCGTTCACGAAGCCGCGAACCTCGGCCATCGCCGCGACCCGCGAGACCTCGCGCGTGACGGCCTCGCTCCGCAGCCGCTCGCTGGCGCCCACGCCCCCGATCCGGACGTCGCCGTGGCCGCAGCCCAGGACCATCGTCACCGCCTTCCGCCGCGCCAGGTCCACCAGCGCCGCCGGCCGCCACGCGTCGGGGGGCTCGGGCAGCTCGAGCGCGAGGAGCGTCACGGCGCGGTAGAGCGCGCCGCTGTCCAGGTGGACGAAGCCGAGCGCTTCGGCCACGGCGCGCGCGGTCGTGCTCTTCCCGCTGCCGGCCGGGCCGTCGATGGCGACCACCGGGCGGCTACGCGGAGTGGACGACACGGGCGATGTCCCTGAAGAAGTCGGGATAGGAAACACGGACGCAGTGGCTGTCGTCCAGCTCCACGTCGGCGCCGGGCACGGTGCGCAGGACGGCGAACGCCATCGCGAGCCGGTGATCGCCGGCGGTCACGACGCGGCCCCGCGGCGGGGCGTCGCTCCCCTCCACCATCAGCGTGTCGCCCTCGGTGTGCGCGGCCACGCCGAGCGCGCAGAGGTTCGAGGCCACGAGCGCGAGGCGGTCGCTCTCCTTGACCCGCAGCTCGCCGACGCCGCGGAACACGGAGGTCCACCCCTTCTCCGCCCGCGAGGCGAGGCACGCGAGGAGCGGGATCTCGTCCACCATGCTCGGGATCTCGCCGGGCTCCACCACCACCGGCGAGAGCCGCGCCGGCCGCGCCACGAGCGTGCCGGCCGGCTCGCCGAGGCTCGTCCAGCGATCCACGACCTCCACCTGCGCCCCCATCCGCTCCAGCGCGCGGAGGAAGCCCGCGCGAGTCGGATTGAGGCCGACGTTCCGGATCGTCACCTCGCCGGATTCCGCCAGCAGGCCCGCCGCGATCAGGTAGGCCGCCGAGGAGATGTCGCCCGGGATCTCCCCGCCGAACGCCGGGATGCGGTCGGCCGGGTGCACCGTGACCGTGGTCCCCTCGACCTCGACGCGCACGCCGAGGAGGCGGAGCAGGCGCTCGCTGTGGTCGCGGGAGGTCACCGGCTCGGTGACCGACACGCGCACGCCGCCGGCGAGGCCGGCGAAGAAGATGCAGGTCTTGACCTGGGCGCTGGCGACCGCGCTCCGCCACTCGAGGGGCTGGAGCGCGCCGCCGCGGATCGTCATCGGCAGCCGCTCGCCCTCCTCGGCGGAGATCGCCGCCCCCATCCGGCGGAGCGGCTCGGTCACGCGCGCCATCGGCCGGCGGCTCAGACTGCGGTCGCCGGTGAGTTTCGCCTCGAAGGGGTGGCCGGCGAGGAGACCGAGGAGCAGGCGGGCCGTGGTGCCCGAGTTGCCGCAGGCGAGCGCGCGCACCGGCTGGCGGAAGGGCTTCAGCCCTCTGCCGGTCACGGTCACGCGTCTGTGGGAAAGGGGGCTCACCTCGACGCCGAGGGCGCGGAGCGCCGCGGCCGACGAGCGGGTGTCGCCCGCGGCCAGTGGCGAGGTGAACACGCAGCGGCCGTCGGAGAAGGCGGCCACCATCAGCGCCCGGTGGGTGATCGATTTGTCCCCCGGGACAACGACGTCGCCCCGGGCGATCATCCGCTAGCGCGCGGCGCCGACCGCCCCGAAGTCCGGGATGAAGCTGTGGAGGATGTCCTCGTAGGTCGGGACGCCCTTCTGCGCCACCTTCTTCCGCAACTCCTGCTGGCGCGTGATGTAGCTCGGGCGCGAATCGCGCCAGATCAGCCCGAGCGTGATCTGCTCCTTCGGATCCTCGAAGGCGATCGCGCGCGCCTGCTCCCGCTTGGTGAAGTCGAAGCCTTCCGGCACGCCGCGCACCCGCTCCTTCACGAAGTCGAACTGCTGGCGGCCGCGGAAGACCGGGCAGGGCGAGATCATGTGGACGAACGAGAAGCCGTCGTGCTCGATCGCCTCGGCGATCAGCTCCACCGACGTCTTGACCTCCGAGGAGAACGACCGCGCGATGAACGAGGCGCCGCAGGCGAGGGCCGTCAGCACCGGGTTGATCGGATCCTCGATGTTGCCGTCCGGGCTGGTCTTCGTCGACTCCCCGCTGGGCGTGGTGGGCGACGTCTGCCCCTTGGTCAGGCCGTAGATCGAGTTGTCCATGCAGACGTAGGTGATGTCGACGTTGCGCCGCGCCGCGTGCACGAAGTGCCCCGTGCCGATCGCGAATCCGTCGCCGTCGCCGCCGACCACCACCACCGTCAGATCCGGGTTGGCCAGCTTGATCCCCGTGGCGATCGGGATGGCGCGGCCGTGGATCGCGTTGAACGAGTAGGTGTTCACGTACCCCGGCAGGCGCGACGAGCACCCGATGCCGCTCACCAGCACCGTGTGGTCCGGATCGAGATTCAGCTTCGCGAGCGCCTGGTAGACCGCGGCCACGACGCCGAAGTCCCCGCAGCCCGGACACCACACGGGCTGGAGCGCCGCCTTGTAGTCTTTCCCCGAGAGCTTCGTCACCGCCTGATGGGCCATATGTCCCTCACCTCAATCGGCCGCCGCCTGCAGGGACGGCGCGACGAGTTTCGTGATCTCCTGCACGCTGAGCGGCGCCGCTCCGGCGCGCCCGTGCCCCACCAGCCGCGCCGCCAGCTCCGGCCGGAGCTGACTGCGCAGATACGTGCAGAACTGCTGTCCATACGAGAGCTCGAAGACGTGCAAGGTCTTGAGCCCCTCGAGCGCGCGCTCGATCTGGGCCGCCGGGAACGGCATCAGCAGCCGCGGAATGACCGCGCGGGCCCGGATCCCCGAGGCGGCGAGCACCTCGACCGCCTCCAGCACCGCGCCCTTCGACGCACCCCAGGCCAGGAGCCCCACGTCCGCGTGGGCGTCTCCCGCCGTGATCAGCAGGTGCGCGTACCGCTCGGGCACGCTCGCCAGCTTGTGGAACCGCTTCTCGCTCATCTGCTGGTGGCCGGCCGCGCCGGACACCGGGGCGCCCAGCTCGTTGTGCTCCAGCCCGGACGAGAGATAGTTGCCGCGCGCCTGCCCGGGGACCGTCATCGGGCTCACCCCGTCGGGCGTCAGCGTGTAGCGACTGAAGCCGTGGTGGGGGTCCACCTGCGCCAACTCTTCCGCCGTCGCGAGGCGCCGCTCCACCGTACGGACCGCGGACAGGTCGAACGGGCGGATCGCGTCGGTGCGGTGGCCGATCCCCTGGTCGGAGAGGACGACTACGGGCACCTGGTACTGTTCCGCGATGTTGAATGCTTCGATCGCGATGGTGAAGCAATCGGCCACGTCCGTCGGCGCCACCACGACCTTCGACGTGTCGCCGGGGGAGCCGTACAGGCCCTGCATCAGGTCGGCCTGCTCCGTCTTGGTCGGGATTCCGGTGGACGGACCCACGCGCTGCACGTTGAGCACGACCAGCGGGATTTCGGCCATGGACGCCAGGCCGATCGCCTCGCTCTTCAGCGCGAGCCCGGGCCCCGACGATGCGGTGAGCGCCTTGACGCCTGCGTACGATGCGCCGATGGCCATGCAGACCGAGGCCAGCTCGTCCTCGGGCTGCACCATGACGCCGCCGAACTTCGGCAGCTCGCGCGCCAGCCACTCCATCACTTCGGACTGCGGCGTGATCGGGTAAGAGGCCATGAAGCGGCAGCCCGCGACGAGCGCACCGAAGGCGAACGCGTCGTTGCCGGAGACGACCATCAGCGTCTCGGGCTTCTTGGGTCTCACCTGCACCTTGGCATGATGCCCTTCCGAGACCTCCACGCCCGCGTCGAGCGCCGCGAGGTTGGCGGCGACGACCTTCTCGCCCTTCTTCGCGAACCGGCGCTCGATCGCGCGCGCGAAGGCGTCGCGCGGCAGGTTCAGCGCGCCGGCCAGGACGCCCACGCCGACGATGTTCTTGGCGAGCGCGCTGCCGCCCTTGTCGATCGCGAGCTGCTCGAACGGGACGCGGGTCACGCCGGCCTTCAGCCGCTCGGGCAGGGGAATCTCCCCGGGCGGCGTCTTGTCCATCTCGTCGACGAAGATCAGCGTGTGCTCGTCGGGCACGAGCTCGGCGCTGAACCGGCCGTAGTCGGCCCAATTGAATGCGATCAGCACGTCGAGATCGTCGCCCTGCGCCAGCACCGGGCGCGAGGAGAGCCGCACTCGCACCGACGACTCGCCGCCCCGGATCTGGGGGCCGAAGGCCTTCACCAGCATCCCGAACAGCCCTTCACGTGCTGCAACCTGAATCAACAGCTCACCGGCGGACACCACGCCGTCGCCACCGGCGCCGGCGATGCCTACGATGAGGTCATCTCGAGGCATGCGTTCCTTCCTCTCAAACCCGGGCGGAAGCCCGGAAATGCAAACGGCGCAATCTAATTCCGATTGACGCGGCAGACAAAGCTCGCTTCCTTGAATGCGATGCCGTCCGG
>Ga0209777_10009546_pt1 | contig 10418 bp, 9 predicted proteins | sample FrelakmetHBP12HB_FD_187147 | JGI IMG/M metagenome (GOLD analysis project Ga0209777, IMG submission 187147) | Freshwater lake sediment microbial communities from the University of Notre Dame, USA, for methane emissions studies -HBP12 HB (SPAdes)... | ecosystem: Environmental > Aquatic >... | reverse complement strand
GGTCAGATTGTTGGAGTCCGACACTCCCACCTGGACAACGCCGGGTACAGCATAGACCAGAAGGCCGCCAAGAAACAGTTGTCTTCTGAACAAATGGTTGACGAGATAATAAAAGAGGACAACTCTCGAGGTGTTTTCAACTCCCTTGTCGGATGTCTCTTCGCCAGGGGCGTCTATACGGAGGCAAACATCATCGATGCCCTGGATGCTGTAGGCATAAAGAAGACCAAGGATGATCTGGACTCATTGGGCAAGAGGATCTTCGACGAGAAGTACAGGTTCAAGACCAGAGAGGGCTTTGACCTCTCCCGCGTTCGGGTTCCTAAGAGGTTCTACGAGACTGTGTCCACATTGGGCAAGGTCGATCCCCAGACGGTGGAAGATATGCTGTGCCTGTACAGGAGGAAGAGAGGATGGATTTAGTCGATGAGTTTGGCTAACCCTCCAACCTGGCATCTTTTATGAGACCTCGGTGGACCATCCTCTCCTTTATCAGCTTTTTAACCTCGTCTCCTCCTATGTTGAATACCTCTCCTATCAGCTCCAGAGCCACCTCCAGCTCCCTCTCAACCATCGGGTCTCCTCTATCAGATGTTGTCGTAAGGCCGCTTAAGCGCTCAAGGGGCTTGTCCACCATCTCCGATGAGTACTTATCCGGCTCCTCCTTTGAGATCTTCAACATGGAGTAGACGTGGGGAAAGACGGGAGAGGCAGGATTCAGCCTACAGAAGGTGTTGGTCTTTTTCTTGTCCTCGGTGCGTGGGGATGGAAGGACGCGGCGCTCCAGGGAGACCACCTCCAGACGTTCGAGCTTATCCAGCTTGTTTATGAGGGTGGTCTGATTCCAGAAGGGACCACCAGCTGTTGGGCCCAGGTCCTTCCAGATTTGGTTGAGCTGGACTAAGCCTCCTTTCCGCTTTAGGTAAATCAAGAGGGCAGCTAGAGGGGCCTGGTCTCGCTGCAGTGAGCAGTACCTGTTGAACTCTTCCAACATGTATGCAAAAAGGGCAAATAACTCTAAAGACTTTTCTATGTCTGGGTCGGAAAGCCTTTTTATTCTGAATGTCACAGTTAGCTGTATGCAGGCTATTATTCTGGCTGCAGGAGAGGGCAGCAGGATGAGGCCCTTGACTACGAAGCTTCCCAAGGTCATGCTTCCTGTATGCGGCAGACCCCTTCTTGAACAGATAGTCCTTCGGGCCAAGCAAGCTGGAATTGACAGCTTCGTCCTCGTGGTTGGCTACGGCGCAGATTCTGTTAAGTCGTACTTCAGTGATGGGTCGAATCTCGGAGTCAGGATAGACTATGCTGTTCAGGAATGCCAGCTCGGGACTGGCCATGCTCTAATGTCGGCCGAAGCCCTTGCCGAAGACCGCTTTGTGGTCCTCAATGGTGATATATTACTCGATGTGGAATCTCTGAATAGAGTGATCTCCGGCAAAGGAAACATAGTGGCAGCCAAGCGCGTCCACGACCCTTCCAGGTATGGCGTGTTCGTCACAGATGGTGTGTTTATGAAGTCTGTAATTGAGAAGAGCAAAACGCCCCCTTCGGATCTGGCAAACGCTGGTATATACATTTTTGATCGAGGAATCTTTGAGTCCATGAAGAATATGAGGAAATCCGAGAGAGGGGAATATGAGCTCACTGATGGCCTGAATGCCCTGGCTGCTAAAGAGAGGATAGGGATAGTCGAGATCGAGGATTGGATAGAGATTGGCAGGCCTTGGGACATCCTCTCAGCGAACGAAAGGCTGATGCCTGATATTGAACCTTCTGTCCTCGGAGAAATCGAGCCAGGCGCAACGCTGAAAGGGAATGTATCCGTCGGCAAGGGCTCAGTCGTGCGGTCAGGCTCTTATATTGTGGGTCCAGTTGTGATAGGAGAGGATTGCGACATCGGCCCCAACTGCTACATCCGGCCCGACACCTGCATTGGCAACAATGTCCGGGTGGGAAATGCGGTAGAGGTGAAGAACAGCGCCATTATGGACAGCACCAAGGTAGGCCATCTGAGCTATATCGGCGACAGTGTTATAGGGACCAACTGCAACTTCGGAGCTGGCACCATAGTCTCCAATCTGCGCCATGACAACGCCAACGTTAAGTCCTACATAAAAGGGCTGCTCGTGGACAGCGATCGACGAAAATTAGGTGTCATAATGGGTGACGACGTCAAAACCGGCATCAATACCACAATATATCCTGGAACAATGATTGAGTCGGGATGCAGGTGCATGCCAGCTGCGGAGCTGAGAGGTATGGTCTGCGCGCAGCCCAAGGGCTAGTGTAAGATAATCTTTTGAAGACGAGGTAGGTACAGAAAACCGTAGAATAATACAGTTTTAATTGGGTGCGTAAGCGCTAATTGAAGCCCGAGTTTGAAGGAGATTAGCATGAATGGTTTTATTCCAATATCTAAACCGGTCATAAACGAAGAGGAGATGAAGGCCATCGAGGAGGTGCTGTACTCCGGGATGCTGACTCAGGGGGAGGCTGTCAAGAGGTTTGAGGATGCCTTTTCCCTTTATCTCGGCGTAAAAAACTCGATTGCTTGCAGCAACGGAACCGTTGCCCTGGACCTTGTGTTGAAAGCGTTGGGCTTCCGACAAGGTGACGAGGCGATCTCACCAGCCTTCACTTTTATAGCCACCGGCAACGCGATTCTATACCAGGGTTCCAAACCGGTCTTCGCGGACGTTGATCCCAGGACTTTCAACATCGATCCCGAGGATCTAAAGGAGAAAATAACTCCCAAAACCAAGGCTGTAATTGGTGTTCACCTCTACGGTCAGCCCTTCGATCTTAAGGAAGTGCAGCAGATCTGCGAGGATCATCACCTCGCTCTCATCGAGGACTGTGCCCAGGCTCACGGAGCGGAGTACAATGGCCGAAAGGTTGGAGGCTTCGGAAATGGCTGTTTCTCCTTCTATCCGACCAAGAACATGACCACCGCAGAGGGCGGAATGATAACCACGAACGACGACCAACTGGCAACAAAGCTGCGCCTCATGAGAAACCATGGTGACACAGGCAAGTACAACCACGTAATGCTCGGCTATAACTACCGAATGACCAACATTCAGGGTTCTATTGGCCTGGTTCAATTGAAAAAGCTTGACCAGTTCAACCAGAAAAGAATCGAGAATGCCGAGTTCTTCAACAGAAATCTGAAGAAGGATGGGATAGATACGCCCTTCAAAGATTCCAGGGTAAGACACGTCTACAACCAGTATGTTGTCAGGGTGGAAGACAGCTTTTGTTCATCGCGAGAGATGCTGATGGATTATCTTGTGTCCAAAGGCATAGGCTGCGCAGTTCATTATCCCATGCCGGTTTACCGCCAGCCACTTTACCGTCGGCTTGGTCTGGACCAGACGGTATGTCCAGTGGCAGAGGATGTCTCCCGAAGAGTCATGAGCCTGCCGGTCCATCCCTCACTTTCCCGGGAGGACCTGGAGTACATCGTCAAGACGGTTAACTGCTTCGAGGCTTAGAAATGGACATTGGAGTCATCGGCGTCGGGTCTATGGGCAGGAATCATGTCCGTGTTTACTCGGAGTTGAAGGGCATTGGAGATGTTTACGTCTTCGATCCTTCAGCCCAGAACGCTGCAAGAGCAAAGGAGTTCGCAACAGTTTGCCCTTCAATGGAAGACCTCCTTGAAAGAGTCGAGTCGGTCAGCATTTGTGTGCCGACAAAGTTTCACTTCCAAGTGGCCAAGCAGGTTATTGAAAAGAACGTTCACTGCCTCATAGAGAAGCCGGTGACTTTGCGTGTTGATGAAGGAAGAGAGCTTCTCACGCTCCTGAAATCGGCAGAGGTTATAGCGGGAGTGGGCCACATTGAGCGCTTCAATCCAATCGTCGATGAGATAAGGAAGATCGCCGACAAACCGGCCTACGTTGAGATCAAGAGGCACAATCCCACCTCCAACCGCATCACTGATGCCTCGGTTGTAGAGGACCTGATGATCCACGATATTGACATAGTCTTCAACGTCTTGTTTCCGGGCAAGGACTACAAGATCTACAGTGCCGGTAATAGGAACGTGTGTGAGGCCATGGTTGTATTCGAGAACACTGTTGTGGCACTTTCCGCTAGCAGAATGGCCTCCAAGAAGTTCAGGACAATGTACCTGGAGGAAGAGGAGTTCACCGCCGAAGGAGACTTCATGGCTCAAGATGTCTACATATACCGCAAGCCAGGCAAGTATGGCCTGGAGAACGAGAGGTACACGCAGGAGAACATAATCGAGAAGGTCCTTGTCAACAAGGTTGAACCCCTAAAGGTAGAGCTGAAGACCTTTGTGGAGTGCGTGCGCAAAGGCGAGGCGTTCCCCATTACTCCGAAGGAGGCCCTTAAGAACTTGGTGATCTGCGAGCAGATAGGTCTTGGTATCAGATGAGCTACTACGCACACCCAACTGCCGTTGTGGAAAGCAAGGTCATAGGGGATGGTACAAGAATATGGCACTTCGTCCATGTCCGTGAGGGTTCGAGGATCGGCCGCAACTGCAATTTGGGGAAAAGCGTTTACATAGATGCTCAAGCTGAAATCGGAGATAACGTGAAGATCCAGAATTTTGTCTCCGTTTATAAGGGAGTCAAATTAGACGACGACGTCTTCATTGGGCCGGCGGTGACCTTCACCAACGACCTCTACCCAAGGTCGTTTTCCTGGGACGAAGAGCACGTCGTTCCCACATGCGTCTGCAAAGGGGCAAGCATCGGGGCCAACTCGACCATAGTCTGTGGTGTAACCGTCGGCCAGTATGCCATGATCGGTGCAGGAAGTGTGGTAGCCAGAGACGTGCCACCCAATGCCTTGGTCCTCGGTAATCCGGCGGAGATAAAAGGATGGGTATGCCGGTGTGGAAGAAGGCTCCGAGACATTGTAGAAGAGGATGCCGATAAGATCCTTTATAAATGCAGCAGCTGTGGAAAGGTCATCGAGGTGGAGAAGAAATGGATGAAAGTATAGCGGTAGTTGGCTTGGGCAATGTTGGGCTGCCCCTTGCGGCCGTAATCGCAGACAGAGGATTGAGGGTCGTGGGCGTCGACGTGAACCGTGAGCGATGCGAGCATGCCTCCCTTCTTGTTCCTCAGTGATATCAATTCTTCAAGCTATTGAATACTGGTTGGCAGCTTTCCCCTTACTTTCCACGATACATGAACCAGCCGTCAAGGGTGCAATCGAGGGTTATCATGGCTGGAAATAATGGCTTCTATTCATCCTCCTTATTAACGGCCATACAGGCTGTCAATCCTTCTCCGTTCGATAGTGGCCCTCCAGGTCGGCGTAAATCCACTCCGCCGGGCGTGGCTGAGCGGGGGGAGCGGGGGCATCGCGGCGGGGGATGGATACTAAGGAAACCTAGGACCAGGTGGCATAGCATTTGAGGTTTCAATTGTGCCATGTTTTAATCAACCAATTGGAAAAAGATGTCGGATAATGAGGATTGAACAAAGATCTGGGGATCTAAATCGAAAATATTAATGTAGTTCTATTCAGAGAATGCCACGCGATGATTTTCGAAATCTTCTATAGTCCAACGCTTTCATAACGGGGCAGATCTTTTGCAATCACCATAAAAAAATTAGATAATATGTTATACAAAAGTCCGGATTTCATGTCCATTCTTATCCCCTCTTCCAATTCCCTTATACACAAAACCCATATCAATAAATTTATCTGGTTCCACCACATTCCGGCCGTCCACGATGATAGGATTCTTCTGGCCGGTCAGCTCTTTCATCCAGACTGGATCGAGCTTGAAATAATCAGAGTGAGCTGTCATGATCGAAACACAATCAGCCTCTCTCATAACCTCATCTAAATCCCTGTCGAGTTCCACACCAGGATAACTCAGTACATGCAAATCATGTACGGCGACTTCAGCCCCTGCTTCTAGCAAAAGATCTCTGTACAGCTCTGAGGGAGGATTTCGTGCATCATCTGAATCGTTGATGAAAGCCCACCCGAGAATTGCGATCTTGGACCCTTCTGGCCTTTTACCGATGCGTTCAAGCGCACTCACCGTCAGGTGATACATATGCTTCGGCATGAAATCGTTCACCTTTCTGGCGAGAACGTAGATCGAATCCGCTCCGTTCGGATAATCCAGATCGCCACCTAGGATCTTCACGCCACGTTCCAGATGGTATGTATCCTTGGTCAAACAATGCCCACCAACGCCAGCTCCCGGCCACAAAACGGCTCGTGTGATCCCTTCCCCTTTCAAACTGTCAATGCCTGCTCTCACATCGTAGACATTGATGCCCATGGCCTCACAATACAGGGCCAGCTGATTCACGGCCGCAATCTGAAGGTCCCTGAATGTGTTCTCGGCGGTTTTAGTGACCTCCGCTGCGGTGGCCGTCATCTTGATGATCTTTCCTTTTGTCAGAACTGGGGCGTAAAGTTCAACCGCTCGCTGAGTGCTGGCGTCGTCGATGCCTCCGACAATCCGGTCGTGTTCCCGAATGTTCTTGAGAAGACGCCCCACCATAACCCTTTCCGGCGCATGTGCCAGTGCAAAATCTTCCCCCGCAATTAGTCCTGACTCCTCCTCGAGGATCTGTCGCGCCATGCCATCAGTTGTTCCAGGTGTAATGGTCGACTCTAGCACCACTAACATTCCTGGCCGTAAATATTTTCCAGCATTATGGATGCCGGCATTTAGTGCACTAAAATCAGGCTCGAGGTCCTTCGGGCTGGCAAAGGGCGTCTGAATGGCCAATGTCACTGCATCCAGCTCTGAGATCCTGGAAAAGTCAGATGTACACCTAAACTTCTCAGCATTTACAACTTTCTTAAGCAGCTCTTCAAGTCCTGGCTCATTGCCTTTCAAGGGGCTTTCTCCCCTGTTCAGCATATCAATCTTATATCCGGATGTACTGGACGCTCGTTGAAATCCTAAAACAAGGTCAAATTCACCGGCATCTGCAAACAGGACTGCGGCAGGAATTCCTACATATCCCATGCCCACTACACCGATCTTCTTAATTGGCCCTTTCTTCGATAATAACGATTGCAGTTTGCCCGTCATAACAATCCTACTCAAATTTGAAGTCAATCGTGCACTTTTCGCAAGATTAGCTGCGCATTCCATCGATCCTTCATGACATATTCACTCAAGGATTTAAAATTGATCCTTGATCCGGTATCCATTCACATGGAAAACTCCCAAAGCATAATGATTTCTATTCGTTGGGCATTATCCGTGAGGCATCAACTCTATCCCCCAGGAGGCTGGGCTGGATGAATTGATTAAGCTCCACGGCGGAAAGAACTTGATGGCCACTTCTATCTATAGCGACGCCAAGCATCGCAATGTTTTCATAGTTATAGTCCCTTTGTTCGTTGACTCCGGGTTTGACCAAGACTTTGGCATCCTCGAGAATGCACTTCGAAGCGTCGGCGGAATCCTGAAGCCCGGAGACCTGGTGGTACTGGAGACAATTGTCTCCCCTGGAACTACGGACGTGCTAGCCCGGGCCTGGTTGGAAGAGTCAAGTGGCTTGAAGGTCGGCGATTTTCATCTCGCGTACTCTCCGGAAAGGATAATGACTGGGTACAGTATTTCTCGTCTAAGGGAGTTTCCGAAGGTAATAGGCGGCGTAGACAATGATAGTGGATTTGTGGCCTATGGCGTCTACAAGAAGTTCATCTCCAACCTGTCAATGGTCTCAACTGCAAAAACTGCGGAGCTCATAAAGGTGATGGAGGGGTGTTACAGGGACGTGAACATTGCTTTGGCCAACGAGCTTTTCAAGATAGCCGAAGAGATTGGGTCGAGTTCTACGAGGCGAGGTCCTACGCCAACCACCAATTCTGTCATATCAACCACCAATTCTGTCATATTATTCTGCCCTCCATAGGCGTGGGCGGACACTGCATTCCTGTTCATCCCTGGTTCCTGATCAAGGCGATGGGGAAGGAGAGCGCTTTGAGAACGTTCGGCTGCTCCGGACGGCGCGAGAGCTCAACGACAGTATGATCGACTATTGGACAGAAAAAAATCGTAATGGAATCAAATCGTAATGGAATCCTTGAAAGTAAACAAGTCCTTGAAGGATGTTAAGATCTGCGTGAAGAGCATAACCTACAGGCAAGGAGTAAAAGAGTTCTACCACAGCATGAACCTGGGACCTATCCAAGAAGCTGTTGGAAAAGGGATTGAATGCCTATGCCTGGGACGAATTTATGCCAAAAGAAGAGGTAGAGGGAAAAGAACTACACTGGATCGACCCTAAAGAGGCTGATTTGGTCTTCGACTGTTTCACTCTCAAGATAGAGAGCCTATAATGCCCTGGATTGTCAAAGAAAGATCGATATTTTTTCAAATTTTTTTGACTGAATTTAAGTTGTGTATTCGGGTTCGTAGTCCAATCCTTACTAGTCCGATCCTTCAAACTCTAGACCAGAAATCTGCTTAGAGTAGTCTGCCTGCAGGTGTGCAGTTCTTTAAGAAGAGTGCTCTCTTTTACAAATTTGGTCAAAGGGAGCCACAGCTTTGTGGAGATGTATGAGAGGGCCGTCTTCATGTCTGCAAATTCTTTGGGCGGCTGCAGCATGGCATTCCTCACATTCTCCCGGACGTTGAAAACTCCCATGGGCACATATCCTGGGTACGCCTCTCTAAGGATAATTGCTCCGGCCTGTTTTTGTTCGCGGGCTAGGGCTTCCAGTACTGCCATCTTGCAGCTGTAGTAGCAGCCTCCGACAGTGGAATATCCCTTTTTTCCTGTGTTGTGTTCGAAATCAGAGAATACCAGCTCTTCCCTTCCCAGGATGTGCAGGAAGGCCTCCATCCATTCGTACTGCCATGCTGTCGGTGTAAGAAGAACTGTGTAGTTGTTATTTAGGCTGGAAAACTCGTGTACGCGGCAGAAGTCTATCATGTCGAACTGCCTGACCTCTTGCAGCAGGTTTTTTCCGATTATGTTGTCGCAGGCTGTGATCGACCACCTTGTGGGGACAAGCCGTCTTCTTCTCTGTGCGCCCATCGTACCTACCGAAAAGGCCTTCTGTATGCTGGAAAATGGTATCCCTTTGTTATGCAGGCTAGTTACGGCATCTGCAGCCAACAAATCGTCGTCGTGATACACTTTCTCCAGGGCGTGATCCCATTTCACGTTGCCGATATCGAACTTTTCGATTAGAGCACTGGGCCCGAAGGGCGTATGCTCATCGCTGAAAGATTTCCCAGTGGGCTTACGGTCGAACTTTGCCTCGCTGTCAGTTGAACCTTCGGCTAGGGAGATCTCCTGGAGCTTTCCCACAAACCTGTTCTTTAGGTCAGTTATTCTAACGGGCTGTTTGCCTCTCACCAGGCTCAGACGATAGCGTATGATATCTTCCTGAGTCTTTTGGCCTGGAATCCAGGACTCTGGGCAATCCATGATTGTCGTGTCTCCATGCTGCGGGGCTATCATGGGTCCCGCATACACTTTGGGATAATTCCAGCTTCCAATGAAGACCGAAGGCGGCGTGCTTCCATTGAGCTCTTTTCCAACCTCTACCGACCTTATATTCATGTTAGCCGTAAGCTTCTTCAGATAGGCTCCCTTGCCCTTGATCACAATTTTGGTTTATGGAGTGATCCGATAAATCAGTAATGCTGGCGGGGTGAAAGTAATCCGATGAGCAGCTACAAGTCTGAAATATACGACTGTAAGATCGTTGTACTTGATAACGAAGCGTTAGGCAAAGGTTTCCTTTAGCTCTTACCCTCTATCCCTTTATTATCGGCTCATCGCTGTTTTGTGTGGGTAGATCTGCGGATTGCATCTCAGGCCGTCAGGCCTTGGAGAGATATGATTGCTATAGGTGCAATTGGGTGTGATAAATATAACGCACAAACGCCCTGAAGTCAAACTATGACAGGCTTTTGGAGCATAGAAATAGGACACCTAATCACTATCTAGGGGTTACCCACGGGAAATAGCGAAAAGCCTTATTATCTTGCCCTCAGACACGCTTCCGCCTCTCCGAAGATGAAATCGTTGCCGTCATGGTCTATGCCGAGTCGGGCCATTCTAAGAAAGCCGAGGGCCATGAAAAAGGGCAGTGCACTGGTTATTCTTCTGAACTCATCCTCGCTTGTGCTGTAATGCCATAAGAAGTGACCAATATAGGGTTCCGCTCTATTTCCATTTTTCTTATGGACGCCAAAGTAGTGCTTTAGCTCAGCAGCAATTATCCCTAGATCGTGAACAGAGCTGGCGTGATCCCATGAGCTCTCAAAGTCGAGGGCGTAAACTCTGTCATGCCGGAAAACGTAGTTCACAGGGTTGGCGTCGCTATGAATCCTGCAACCGCAAGGCTGGTCAAGAAGAGTGCTGCACCACCAGTCTCCGAGAAGACGGTCATACTTAAGTCGTGTCTTGCGGTCCAACCTAAGCTGGTCCAGA
>Ga0209777_10009545_pt1 | contig 10418 bp, 10 predicted proteins | sample FrelakmetHBP12HB_FD_187147 | JGI IMG/M metagenome (GOLD analysis project Ga0209777, IMG submission 187147) | Freshwater lake sediment microbial communities from the University of Notre Dame, USA, for methane emissions studies -HBP12 HB (SPAdes)... | ecosystem: Environmental > Aquatic >... | reverse complement strand
ATGCATACATAAATTCCCCGGTCTCGAGCATGAATCACTCTGGACCGCAGTCGATCGAAGTATTCCTGGTTAAACCTGGTAAGGTCGAACTTCAATCCACCATCCAGCGCCTTGCCTGGCCCGGTTCTCTGATATGCGAGCGGAACAAAGTAGATGTTTTCTGCCGTCCATGGAGCCCACCGGGTTTGCTCCCAGACAAACATCCGGATGAAATTGTGGTCATTGTTCCTGAGGAAACCAAATAGGCCGAATAATCGAAAGCCTTCGGAGGATAATTGGGTCCTCGATCCTGCAGATTCGTCCAGGTGTGCGAACCGGTTAGATAAATGGCTCTTCCACTGCCGTCCGTAAAGTATCGTGGATTAGACGGGTGTACTCTCAAAGGTCCGGTTGCCGCCGCACTGAATCTCGGTCCTGGCCCCAGTCCTGATGCCTCAGCGGAACAAGAGGCAGCGATCTCCACAAGGGCAAGAAGAACCAGCAATACCATTCCCGGCACAAGCCAATGGAATCCTTTTGGCAATAGCATGGGAGGTATTCCCTGCTTCTCTTTAAGACGGAGTGATGCGGTTTCGAAGTCGTTCAGCAAAGCAAATTCAACGCTTTCGGTGTACCCTGCGGAGCAGCACGCGAAAATCCCTCAAAGACGGATGCCTTTCTGCCAGATTGTTGAACCATCCCAGCTGCGGTCAATTAGGTGCAAGTATAGGTTTAATTGCATGTTCGTCCGCCTTTCTATCCCTCGTAACATACCGAGGGTACCTCAAATGAAAGGGCATTGCTTCAGTCGTGAGATTTGCCAGCCGACGGATTCGTTTCGCCTGTGAGTACCTTCCTGCCCAAATTCAATATTCGATATCAGCGCATTCCTTATAGGAAGAAATATCCCTTTTTAATTCCGTTTAAAAGCAGGAGAGAAATGATAAAATAAGAAATAATTGTGATATAGTCATATAGCTTACTTTCTCTCTTGCTAAATAAAACAAATAAAGAGAAAGGAATAATATAATATCTTTGCTCAATCAGCCAGTGAGGAGTTACATAAAGCAGGGTGAAAGGATAGATAAACCAATAATACTTATTATAAAATCTTGTAACAAACAGGGAAAACACTGAGTAAAAGACAGGAATAAAAAATAAGCTCTTTAAAAAAATATTCGAGCTGAATGTGACCAAAATCCAGTGTCTTAAGAAATAATCAGTCCATTGTATATTAAACGGGTGATTATTGATAAAAGTAAGAATATATGTTATAAAAAAGGCCCCCCCATATAAAGGCGTTAATCTGTTTTTTCTGACACATTCTGCGATTTCCTTAAACTTTGAAATATTATATGGCAGGAATAAAAAGAAGAATAAGAAAAGCATAAAATAAACATTGCCAAGGTGAAAGCTGAAAGCAGGATTGACTTGCTTATCTGCAATAGCAAATCCCTTGTTTGTTATAACAAATACCAAGAAGGCGGAAAAACCTAACAGATATACCCACAACTCCTTGGCTATCTGCAGCAGATTCTTCCTATTGATCTTGAATTCATAGTTCTTCCATAGTATGTAAGCAAATATAAACCCCAGCCATACAATATTGTCCTGCCTTATCAGACAGCTTATTATTCCGGATATTCCTGTCAGGGTATATTTTTCATTAAGCATAAGATAAAAAGCCAGCAAAACAAAAAACAAAGACATTACATCAGTATATATCAAGAAAAAGAATGGAAAAAGTATGGGCATAAGTGAAAATAAGAGCGTGTTTGCAAACCTATTTTTATAAGCTACTTTTCTAGCTGTAAAAAAGAACAAAAGGACAGTAAATACTGAAATAATAAATGATATGCTTCTAACTCGCTTACCGGTTAGATTAAATGCCGTTGCCACTCCAGCCATGAAGTAATGATATCCGGGGATTTGTGCGATATACGGGCTTAATGTAAACTTTCCGTGCGAAAAATTAATAATCTGATCATAATGGATTCTCTCGTCTGCTCTCAAAGGGGAGTACATAAAAAATATAAAAGAAGCGGATAAACAAATTAAAATAATGAGTAAAAATCCAGCCTCCTTTTTATCAAGTAGTATCATAATGATTTACAGGGCAATTGGCAGTACAAGTCTTTCTGAATAGATTTAAATATTTAACGTCAGAAAATAGGGGGTATCCCTTGTTTTATTTTTCTGTCTCGAATTATTCGGGTACTTTCTTCTTCGAGTTTCCCCAATCTTCATTTCTATGAAGCCAGCGAATGCGAAGAAGATCGCTTAACTTTTTCAAATAATCAGTGATGATATTAACTTTTGATCCTTCCTGGTTAACCCAATTGACAGGGTCTTCTACAATAGTCCATGGAAGGGCTGTCAGTCTGTTCTGGGACCAGCGCGTAATGAGTCGCTGGTAATCCCAGGTGTCGATCTTCCCCGACGTATCTTGTCAAAAATGTTCTTGCAGAATTCCGCGCAGTATTCATCTTCCAGAATGGCCAATAGCCCTGGCCTGTTTATGCATTACCCGTTCATCGTGGCGATATTTCTCGGGGAGTTCTTCACAAGATTGCAAAAACGATGCGTCAGGCACGCAGTCATCCTCGAGAATGATTTCTTCTTCTTCCTGTGAAATAACCCAATCTATACCCGCGGATACACAACGCCTGCAGCCTAAATTAATATCGGAGCAGTCTTTTACGATCTCGCATTTCCAGTCCACTAGATCAATCACGTTTTGCGCCGCCGCACGTTTCTCAGCTTAACCGGATCGGTCAAGGCGCGGGCCATCTTTAGAGCTCTATTCAAAGAACGAACTATCTGTGAATTTCGGAATTGAGATCCCACCCTCGGCTTGCGTTGCGCAGCGCCTAAAAGCAGCATGCCCGCAGGGATCGTGCAGTCAAATCGAGGAGCTTCATGTCAGAAATGTAGTCTCCACCGAAATGAAGGAAGTAACTACTTAAGAAGGCATTCGCCACACATGCGCGTCTGAGATCACGCCGAATACTTCCTTCGATTAGAATTTTCAGCTTTGCGCGTATTCGAGGCAGAGCATGGTTCCGAGGTATCGAGGTAAGGAGGAAGGGATAATGAAGAAACATATACTCGACCCAGTTGACATTGAACCGTCCATCAATCCAATGAACACACTTGGCCTTAAGCAGCTCATAAGACAACGGTCGCATTTCCATGTTCCACTGTCGGCCGCCCTTTTCCTCGTAATCGTAATAGACCTTCTCAAGTAACTGGCGGTGGCAGGTTGGGGATAGGACCATCACCCCCGTCTGGACTACCTGTGCGATACCTGCTGGGAGGCCATAGGCTGTGTGATATTCCTCCGCGGTCCTATTCTGAACGGCTGCAGATCCCCACCAATCATACATACGGTCGAGCACTGTCTGGTACAACTCTGGCGTTGGCTGATCGTACATCTGGATAGCTCCGACTTTCCCGACTGGCACCGAATCGGTAATGCACGGTGCAATAGCGTTGTTAATGAGTATGTCCGAATCTATCCAAACAACGGTGTCATAATCTCGCACAGATTCATGCCCCAGGATGAGACATTTCTGCCAAGCGGGAGATCGTTTCTTTGCTCGATCCGATTCGTCTAGGGGTTGATCAATGCAGACCAGATCGAATTGGTGGATATCTGCATATTGCCGCCAATTCTTTTCACAGGTCCCTTTCCAGTCATTCAGATACTTGTCGCCGATGGCCAGAGTTACAATTGCTTTATTGGACCTTCGCATTAAAACTAGTTTCTTTTCTGATAGGCGCTTATGTTTCCGCAGAAGAAGTATAGGGAAAAGTGAGTGGTGTCAGGATCTTTGGATAAATAAGCAGGATTTTGGTTCTTGATGCAACGGCATTTCATAAAAAAGGCGCAATTTAAAACCTCCGAATAAGCGACCAGGAGTATTCGAAGTCTCGGCAGAAATGATCGTCATTCATGGGCAATTGAGAGTCATCATTCATGAGGTAGGCGGCAACAATCGGGGAGTGTGCTTTTCTCCGCTCCAGCCGTACAGCCTGACTCACCTGCTCTCGCGAATCACGCCAAGTAAGGATTTTTATCCAAAAGTCGAACGTCAAAGTGCTCTTGCTCTAGTAATGATACAAATTCCCTGTCTGCTCTTGACTTAAAGACAATGGCCACTAAGAGCTGATATATTTCACTTCTCCTCTTCGAAATCTTATTTGACTTTTCAATCTGTTTGCTTACCCTCTTGAACAAAGGGCCTCCATCAGCGATCTTCTCATGTTCAACACCTTCGACGTAACAATCGTTAAGTCCCTTAAATGCAACCATCTCCAAATTAAGTCCAAGTGCAACCTTCTCGATTTCCCTCTTACAAACACTGTACACATAGTTGCCTGCCGTCTCATAGGCTTCAACATAATTTGCAGGGGCTTTTCCGAAGGCCTTTTTGACTCGCTGTTTGATCACAAACAATAACCAATGAAGCGCAGACCTCAGGCCAATGTCATAGGGACAGATAATCGCTTTATCTTGTGGCTCGATCAAAATAACTCCTTGGCGGGCTACCCTCAGCATCTCATAGAAAGCAATCATAGGACGGGGAAAATGATGGTACGATTCCTTGCACAAGATGAAATCAAATTCCCCGTCATCGAAGGAGAGTTTTTCGGCATTTTCAACAGCGCAGTTATCAATAAAACCGCTCTCTGCTGCTTGCTTTAGATAGAAATCGTGTATGTCGGTTGCCAGTGCATCCAAACCGCGACTCCTCAAGTAATGTGCATCAGTTCCATACCGCCCATCCCCTATGGTGAGCCACTTAGCGGCTGGAAAAAAGGCAATAACGGGGCCGAGCTGGTTGTACATCCTGCTGTGTCGCCAAAAATCGACTGTGTCCGACCGTTTCCACGTTTCTGAGAGCTTCAAGTCAGACCTGGAACTTTGGTGACTTCGGTAGATTTTGGAAACAACGTCCATTGAACAATCTCCTAATGTGGAAGGCCGGTTGATCTCTCATGCAACCTATGGCGACTTCGCAGCGACCCTTCATTCGATTGATAACAAGTCCCTTTTTCGTTGGGGAAGTATAAAAGAAATTTTTCTTCTACGTCAAGTCAATTTTCTTGCAGTAAATCGCCAAAATACTCTGCCTTCTTTCAATATGTAATTGAATTTATTCCAAAATATCTGTGGACAATCAAGGTCCTCCAATACCATGACTGCAAAAGCAACATCTACCGATTCTCGGGAAATTGGGGAGGCCTTTCAAGCCAGATTTCCCGCCACCACGAATAAATGCTTCTCGGGCAGAACATTCTGCAACCACTATATCGAGACTGGCACCAGACGCCTTCCATGATGATAGCTGCATTCTTCATCGTCGATAGTTTGCCGGTCTTCTCGTCGATATACTTGTTCACGCGGGTCCTAACGCGATAGATATCTCCACAATACGGTACCATTTCGGCATCGAAACGGAGCCCCCGGTTCATATTGTCCGTATTAAGGGTGGCAAGAATCTCCTTGTACGACTTCACCCGGACCAGTTCCCCTGGCTGGAGATTGAGATTGCACGTCGGCGTAGCTTGACCAACCGGTATGATTCCCGTCTTTCTGGGGAAGGGTACGCCGCCATAGAGGGCTTGGAACCCGTCATAAAGCCAACGAAGAATGTGACCCAGTCCAATCCCACGTGGGACTTTGCGCGATAGCATGTTGTAGCCGACATACACAGAGCCCCGAAGCAGTCGGCCAAGTGTGACGTTTCCAGAGGTGTAGTCTTCCAGGTACTGCCTAAAATCCGACCAAGGAAGCAGCGTGGTGAAGTCCATCACTTGAGTCATCTGGCAGATATATCTCGATTCGCTAGTAGCTTGCCCATCTTCAGCATGCGTCCCCGCCCAAACGTCTGCCTCATTACAAGAGGAGGAGTTGGTGTGATCGAGAAGTGGCGAGGTGGAGCTTGCTGACTGCTGACTGCTGACTGCTGACTCATTGGGACCTTTAACGGCCTTCAGCCAAGCCTCTTTCCAATAGATCAGGCACGCCGCCTGGCACCCTCCGTATGCCTCCCCGTCGCACCGGATTTCCAGATGAATTCCATTACGGAGCCTTCGTCCTCCGCTGTGGTAAACAAAGTCGCAAGTCTTGTGCGCCCGCTTGTAAACCTTGAACCTTTGCCCGCAGTATTGAAACATCTGCGGCATGAAGGGAAGTCCTTCCATTCGGCCCGTCTTGTCGAGTGTCTGTAGAATTTCTTGTTTGCTTCGAACTTCAACCCAATCGCCTACACGTGGTTTCACCATGTTAACTCCTGTTCATCTGTCCAAATAGATGGGAGAGAGAAGATGGGAGATGGGAGATGGAAGAAAGAAAACACGGTCAGCCATTGACTGGAATTTGTCTTCCCTCTTTCCGTTTTAGCTGCATTATCCAAGAACAATCTTTCGGCTGTAGAAAGCTTCAGCATACCCAGAGGGTGAGTTTGATTCGATCCCTCTTAGTCTTAGTATTGATAAAAACGTTTCTTCTGTGAACCAATGATTTTCAGCCTGTGTCTCAAAATTATTAAGTATATGTTGGACCTTTTTTCTACAGATGGCTTCGTCCAGTTGAACAAAAACATTCGGTTTCCCAAAGTCGCCGTCGTATTTTGGAATTTCGTATTCCAAAATCAGATGATTTCGGAACGTATTCCAGGTCAGCTCGGCTACTAACCGATGATCTTGGTGCAAATCCAGGTGATAGTGGGTAAAAATCAAATCCGGATCAACTTTTCGCTTCAATTCTTCGAAATATTCCTTGATTTCTCCCCCTATATAAGGAAAGAAACCATCCTTGAATTCCTTAATCATTACGGTCTTTCTCTTTGCATCAGCCAAGAAAGCCCTGGCACCCTTCTCAGCCTCTTTTTTTCTTCTCTCATCTGAGCTCAGGACCACCCAATAGAACGCCAAACTTCTATATTGTTGTATGAGCTTCAAGATAGTACCCCCGCAACCGATCTCAATGTCATCGCTGTGGGCACCCAAGCAGAGTACCTTCAGTGACCCCCCTTTTTGTCGAGACAATTCTAATTTAAGCATATGCCGATTTACCCACCACGTCGCTACAAAATGCACGAGGGGAGAGGGAAGATTGAAGCAACGGCGTCGGAGGCTTTTCCGTAAACGACCAGGTCTCTTACGCTCCTGATCCTCTCTGCTATCTTCCGTCTTCCCTCTTCCATCTGCATGTTATATCTTTATCACTTGTTATTATTCTTCCACACTTCCCACGGGGCGTCACCTCGGTCAAACATATCGCTCAGTTCCTGTTGCTCTTTAAATGTATCCATACAGTACCAGAATTTATCATATTTATAGCCGATAAGCTGGTTCTCCTTGATCAATCGCTGAAATGGCTCGACTACCAGTTCTTCACCATCCTTAATATATTTGAAAATCTCACTCCTGAAGATATAGTAGCCACCGTTGATAGTAATATCCGTATTCCTTACATATTCTATTTTTTCTACATCGTTTCCATCTTTCAGAGAGACAACGTGAAAGGATTGTGACGGTTTTACGCAAATAAAACAGCCAATCCTTTTACTCTTCTTAAAACAATTAATCATATCCGGCAGAGGCAAACTGGTTAATCCATCGGCATAGTTTGCCAAAAAATATTTTTCATTTTTCAAATATTTTTCGACCCTTTTTAGCCTTTGACCGATATTCGATTTCAGTCCGGTATCGACGAACGTTATCTTCCAATCAGAAATATCGCATTGCTTCAGGTGCAGTTCCTTGCCGCCATTTGACAAGGTAAAGTCATTGGAAAGGCACTCATTGTAATTTAAAAAATAATTCTTGATTACATCTGCTTTATATCCGAGGCATAAAATGAAATCCTTATGCCCATAATGCGCATAATATTTCATAACATGCCACAATATGGGTCTATACCCAATGTTGACCATCGGCTTAGGAATTTCACCTGAACCCTCTCGTAAGCGAGTACCCAGGCCTCCACAAAATAAAACAACTTTCATTTTAGATCCTTCCTATATCACGAGAACAGAAATAATTCTTAATGCAAGAGATTCTTCGACATCTCACGTTTTCTTCATAGGGCGAACAAATATATCAGTCACTTCAGCTGTTTTCGGTAATTGCAATGCGTTAACGACAACCATGGCAATATCTTCCGGTTGCATTAGCTTCTCGGGAAAATAGGCTTTCCCCTCTGCCTTGTACACCCCCGCCTGCATAGGGCTGGCAGTACGCCCGAGAAACATGCTCAGGACCCGTATTCCTTCTGCGTTCACCTCTTCCCGCAGACTATCAGCAATGCCCCTCAGGGCATGCTTGGTAGCAGCATACTGGCCAACGCTGGCCCTTGCTTTTAACCCTACGCTGGAATTGATAAACACTATCTGCCCTTGACACGGTCGCATCATAGGCAGCAGCAATTGGGTTAAAACATACGGAGCACGGACATTAATTTTATAATGCCAGTCCATCTTTTCGACTGGAGCACGATCTAAATTACCTATCGAAATACCCCCTGCACTATGGACAAGTATGTCAACACGCCCAACCTCCTGTTTTAGAAAGGCAGCGAACTCATCGATTTCCCCCTCGAGCATCAAATCCAACCGGTACCTTTTGGCAAATTCCGCGGCCTCTTTTGCCCGTTCAGTAACTTCTTCAAGCTTTTTTAACTCTCTCCCAACCAGGATAAGCTTTGTCCCTTGAGCCGCGAGACTGAGCGCAATCGCCTTTCCGATCCCACTACTCGCTCCTGTTACCACTGCTACTTGTCCTTTGAGATCGATCATTTAGATCAAGTCAGTCTCTCGATACTCTTGCAAGAGATTGTGTTTTGACAAGAGTGCGGCTGCTTCTTGAACAGAATTGAACCCGACTTCAGCTTTTTCCGCAATTCCCAATAAATCATGTCTGCCGTCGGAATAATTCAATGCCCATAAAAGCGCGAGTTCATTTGCTCCAATTGAAGAATAAAGACCCCTCTTCCCTAGTTGGGGCTCGCATTTCGAATTTAGGTTAAGGTAGGACCTATTGTTTTCCAAAACATTTAGAATTGCCAGGACCTTATAAAAACTATCTTCAAGGAATTCAGAATGGACCAAACCCAGGTTATCTTTGGAAGTGTGATATTCCGGATATTTTCCATATGGCGTTCGCGACAGCCTGCCCACAGGAAGATTAAATCCCGGTGAGCAATATTGACGTTCATCGTAACCGTAGGGATGAAAATCTATGATTTCGTGAGGTTCCCCGGAGTGTTTCAGAACATGGGTAGCTGCCCGGTCTATATCTGAGTCCCCTCGGCGGCTCTTCTTATAAGTAATCTTTCCAGAATCACCTACACCGGTCAGCACCAAACCATGTTTGATCTTTGCGGTTTTCTCCTCATTTATAGCAAGCCAGGTAATTGCCCCAATGGTTCCAGGAATAAAAAGAAATCGGTAAGCATACCTATGGGATCCAGAGCTGATCTGCTTCGCCAAAAAAGTTGCCAGACTAACGCCTGACAGATTGTCATTGGCCAAGGAGGGATGGCACGCATGACAGGAAATCAATATTTCGTTTTCTTCTTCCCCTTGCAGATAGAGTTCCCCGTAGGTCAAACACCCACTCTCGAGTGTAGAATCAATTGAGACTTCGTATTCCCCATCTCCAAGTGTTAAGAACTGTTGATGGCTCAGACAAAAACCCCAGTTTTCTCTATAGTAGGAGGTCTTATAGGGAATCCAATCTGGATGATCGGGTAAGGTAAAGAGGTGTTCTTTTAATTCTTTTAAGGAGACCGTCTTTTTGACGGGTGTGCTATAATTTAACACATGCAGGTTGGATTTTTGGAAGTCGATTATTTTCTCACCTTTTGAATTCTTAACCCAGGCATCTTTAATATTCCACTCTTTAGGGACCTCCCAGTCGAATACCTTAGTTCCCGAAGGAACTTCGTGAATCTGAAGTGGAATATAGCGTCGAAGTATTTCCATCGTCTGTCGGAATCCGTTCCCCGTAATGCTTCGGCAAATCGGATACAACTCAGTTATCAGTGCATACATCTCTCTGCCAACATTCTTCGGGTCCATCGAGTTCTTGAGTTCACTTATATTCATGGTCTTGGTGGAGAGATTGTTAGTAAGCTGTGAACAGTGCGCTGTGAGCAGAGAACTGTAAGCAGTGACTGGTGAGCTGTAGATCTGCTGACTGCTCGCTGTTTACTGCTGACGGCCTGCGGCAAAATCGGCATAACTCCGGTCTCGATCAGATATGACTTGCACATCTGATGGCCACTCGATTCCGAACGCCGGATCATTCCATCGGAATCCTCTTCCGTGATCAGGGACATAGAATTCGGACATCTGGTAAAACACTTCCGTATTATCTTCCAATGTCAGAAAGCCGTGAGCAAATCCCTCGGGGACATATAGAGAACG
>Ga0209777_10009544_pt1 | contig 10418 bp, 12 predicted proteins | sample FrelakmetHBP12HB_FD_187147 | JGI IMG/M metagenome (GOLD analysis project Ga0209777, IMG submission 187147) | Freshwater lake sediment microbial communities from the University of Notre Dame, USA, for methane emissions studies -HBP12 HB (SPAdes)... | ecosystem: Environmental > Aquatic >... | reverse complement strand
CGTCGCAACCGCACCTTGTGCGATTTCCGGCAAGCCCGGCAACGCCGCGAGCGCGCCCTCACAGTTTGTCGTGGTTTGACAAACTGTGGGGCAAGGTCGAGACGGCCTTCCCACTCCAAGGAGCAGGGGCGTGTAACGTCACAGTTTGTCGTGGTTTGACAAACTGTGTCGTAGACACTCCGGCGGTCTCGCGGCGCGGCGTTTTCTTGTCCGGTTTCTGCATGACGGATCGTTTATTATATGGAGGAGGCGAACGGCCATGTTCAGTCGAAATTCAGATAGTTCGGTGATTCGAAGAGTGTTGGGCGGCAACGTGGGGGCGTTCCGAGTGCTGGTGGAGCGTTATGGAGGCCTGGTTCAGGGGGTGGCCTATGCCCACCTGGGTAATCATGCCGAGGCGGAGGACGTGACCCAGGAGACGTTTATCCGCCTGTACCAGTTGCTGGACAGGATCGCATGGCAGCGGTCTATTGGGCCATGGTTGGTCCGGGTGGCGAGGAATGTCTCCATCGACCTGGCGCGCAAGAAGGGGCGTGAAAGCCTCAATGGCCGTATGGCCGCTTCCGCCGCGGACGAAATCACGCCGAATCCCGCTCGCGAGGAACTGCACAAGCTGCTGATGGAGCAGTTGAACAGCCTCGAGCCCGATGAACGCGAAGTGCTGGTCCTGTACTACTTTCTTCGCAAGAAGAGAAGGGAGATGGCCGCCGCCCTGGATGTCTCGACGGATGCCGTGGAAAAACGGCTACAGCGTGCTCGTGAATCGCTGGGGCGCCGCCTTTCAGAGCTGTTGGGCAATGAGCTTGACGAGTTCAAACCGGAGGAGAACCGCACGAACCGGATCATGGCCGCCGTGGCGGCGGCGCCGGGCTCCTGGACGGCCGGGACCGCTCTGGAAACAGGAGGGGCTTTTGCCGCGGGCGCCGGGGCGGCGAAAATCATCTTCGCGACGGCCGTGGCCGCCATTCTGCTCGTGGCAGGGGGGTATTGGGGATGGCAACGCTGGTCGCGTCCGTATACGCCCCAGGACATCACGGCCTCAAGCCAGTTCTCGATCGAAGAAAAGGCTGCGCAAACGGCACAGACGCCGGTGGCAAGCCCGTTACCGGCTGCAACCCCAGCCGCTCCTTCGCGGCCTTCGGCGGAACCGTCGGCGACGCCAACGGAGGCGCCGAGCGTTCCGGCGGCCTATGGTGTGGTGCGCGGCGTTGTACTGACGGAAGACGGGCAGCCCGTGCCAAGCGCGCCGGTAAGCATAGACAATAACGAAAGCATGACACGTCCGTTGAATCCGTCAAAACTAGCTGTGGATCGGACAACGATCACGGACGGCTACGGACGGTTCCGGTTTGAGGAAATCCCGCTCGAGCCGACCTGGCAACAGGATATGCCAATCTACATGATATGGACGCAACTGGGCGATCAGGCTGCGCAGGCGAGATTCCTGGGGGACCAGATTACGCGGGAGCGGTATCTTGAGCTGGTGCTGGCGAATGTCGACCCGCTGGCCGGCATCGTGACCGATATGACAGGGAAACCTGTAGAAGAAGCATCCGTGAGTATCCGCACCGCCATGATAAGTAAGAACAAGTGGTTCTCCGTTCCCGCTCTCCGCACGGGGCCGGACGGTCGATTCGTTTTCCGCTACCTGCTTCCCGGGCAATACAAGCTATCGGTTAATGCGAAGGGTTTCTTGCAGCAGACGACTTTCTGGCTTCGGACGGGCACGCAGGACATCGTAGTCCGTCTGGACCGGGGACTTGCCATTTCGGGACGGGTCACGGACGCAGCTACCGGGAAACCATTCACCGGGTGTTACGTGGGCGCACTCCCAAGAAGGGGCACGGGATCAAACGCCGAAATAGACTCATCGGGACAATTCACAGTCGCTGGTCTGCTTCCGGAAGTCTATTCACTGCGGTTAACGACCGAACATGATTCCACCGGGTTCGGCGGCTCCGGCGAGCGTTGCCCGTATTGTCTAGCCAACCCGGTTGTGGTCGATTTGACCAAAGGGAAACCGGTGACGGGTCTCGAATTGAAGGCCATTACGGGGGGCGCCATAAGCGGTCAAGTCTTGGATGCGGCTACGGGCGACCCTGTAGCGGAAGCGGGCGTTCAGGCGCTCGATACAGGCAATCGGCCTGTCGGGGGAACGCAATGCGACTGGTCGGGCATATTCCGGCTCGAAGGGTTAGCGGCGGGAAAGTACACGCTGAAGTCGGAACACAAAGACTATGAGAAGACACTTGCACCGGCGGAGGTCGAGGCGGGGCAGGTCCTCGAGGGCGTGGTGATCCGGTTGTCGCATCCGCCGGGGATAACGGGCCGGGTGATTGACGCCGACGGAAATCCCGTGGCCGGAGCGGCCGTGTCCGCAGTCTCGACGGAAGACGCGTACTGGCAAGCATCGGGTGTCTCGGACAAGTCGGGCGCGTTTGGGCTGTATTTCAAGCCTGATCCGCCTCAGTATACGCAAGCGCCCCGGCAAGTGTACGTTCAGGCGCTCCATGAATCTGGAATGAGCCCAAGGGTGGGCCCCGTTGACGTGCGGGACCCGGGGGAAGAGATTATTCTGGAAATCGCGTCGACCGGGCGCATCGAGGGGGAAGTGGTGGATCAGAACGGGGCGCCGGTGAGCCGCGCCGACGTTGCGGCTGTGCCGGAAGAGAAAACCGCCGCGAATATCATGACCGATTACCGCGAGTATGGCCAGTGTTCGGATCATATCCAGGACGAGGCGCAAACGCGGACCAGTTTCAGCGGCAGCTTCTCGTTAGATTCTCTCCTCCCAGGGACCTATGAGTTGCAGGTGTATCTGGCGGCGTCGCCAATGACGCTGCCACTGGCCAAGACGACCGTCTTCGTGCGGGCGGGGCAGGTCGTGCACGCGCGGCTCGTCGTGGACACGAGCCCATTTGGGACGATTGAGGGGCGCGTGACGATGAACGGGAAACCTTTTCCAGGGCAGTTGGTATGGGCTTTCATGAAATCGGTCACATGGAGAGGAGGCATGGCTAGAGGCCACACCGATGAAGAAGGCCGGTACCGAATGGACTGCATGCTTCCGGGCGAGGTGACGGTCGCGCTGCTTTGGCAGCCTTTGATGGAAGGCACGTCGGGTCGCGTGATTCGGGAGCAATCCGTTGAGGTAACCGCGGGGCAAGTCTCGACGGTCGACTTTGACGTGCCGGTCGCATCGACCTACGTGGAAGGCGTCGTGACGACGAACGGCCTTCCTGAGGATGGCGCACTTTTGCAGTTTACTCAAGGAGAACCCTCAGCAGAGCAGGCCAACGTAACCACGGATTCGCAGGGATTCTACAGGATTGCCCTTCCGGAGGGCGCTTACGGCGTCAATGTGCACCGGTTCAGGACACCGACTAACCTGATGGCGATGCAATATGCGACCGTGCAGGCGCTGGCGGATCAGACGGTCCGCCTGGACATCAGTTTTGTGGGGGGCGTCATTGAAGGAGCATTGGCCGGGCTGGAGCCAGGGGAAAAAGGTTATATCGCTCTCTTTCCTGGAGACACCAATGTGCCGCAATGGACACTCCAAGCGATCGAGAGTCTGGGGAACCGGATTCTTCGTCAACTGGATCTACCGTCAAACGGACCATTCCTAATGGAAGACGTGGAACCCGGATTCTATGTATTGGGCGCGGCGGCCATACCCATTGATGCCTCGCTGGATGCCTCCACTTTCCTCAATGCCGGGCTCGCCGTGGCCCCCGTCGAGGTCCAAGCCGGCGAAAAAACAACCGTGGAATTGGTCATCAAGTAAGCCGCAAGCTGCGTTCCCCGTACCGTTCCTGTGTGGCAGGGAGGAAGCCCAGAAACCGCTGGTGGGGAAACAGGGGGCAGTGAAGCCGTTGAAAAAGTCTCCTTTCTTCCGGGTGGCGCCCTCAAGCGGCAGCTTGAGGGTGTTGAAAACGCGGGAGTTACGCGCAACCCAAAACTTCGTTTGAGGGTATTGCCCGACTTCTTCAACGGCTTCGGGGAAGAGGAAATCAACCAACGCCGTCGAGATAAAGCCGTTTCCCCCTTGCCCCCAAGCCGTTGCTTGGTTACGGCCATCCCGCGCTACGACTCGGGTCCCGTGCGGAGTACTCAAAAGGATCTCAAAAGGATCTTGACCTTGTGCCCGCCGTTTCGTATAATGTGCTTTCATTGAGTGCCATACACATCAGCGTGGGGATGTAGCTCAGTTTGGGAGAGCGCTTGACTGGCAGTCAAGAGGTCGACGGTTCGATCCCGTTCATCTCCACCATATAAATGATTACAGGCCAGTGGCTTGCGAAAGCAGACCACGGGCCTTTTTTGTGCGAAAACGGGCAGAGTGTAACAGAAAGTGTAACAGCGCGCCTGTCTGGTTCCATTCATTTTCGGCTGGTGAAGCGTCTATGGAAATGAAAGGAACAGCGTATGGCGAGCATTCACAAGAAGACCAAAGGCGGTACGTGGTATGTCATCATTGAGCGCGGTTCCAGTCGGCCCGGAGCGCGCGGTTAGGTCCCGATCCCTTTAGTTCGATCCTTCTGTTCGATGGCCTCAAGCAGCTCGAGGTAGATCGGAGGTTCCCTGGTCTCAATCCCCTCACCCTCATCCGCCTGGTAGAGTTCTCTTGCTATCGAGCACATGCAGCACAGATGCGCGTAAGTCGCCACTGCCGCGAGCTTCTGGTAGTCCACAGGCCGCCCCGCCTCATATCCTCGGAGAAAGGGGTGGGCTCCCATCGTCTCCGGGTGGCTCATCATCAAGGGCGCCTTCAGACTCCAGAGAGGTTCGTGGGCGTACAACATCCGGACCAGATCAAAGTATGGGTCCCCGTAGTCGACCCACTCCAGATCGCATGTAAACGCGACCGCCCAGCCCCCATTGCTCCTTGCGAAGTAGAGTTCTCCGACGGAGAGGGCCTCGATATCGAGCAACAGGGCCGGATCCGAGCGCACGACTTGGCGGCACCGCTCGATGTTCTGTGCGGTCACCCGACATCGGGTATTGCGCACCACATGCTCCAAGGCATCGAGTCTACTCAACACGTGTTGAACACCGACGGCGGCGCTCGCAGCCCGGCGGCTGATGGTGTGGATTTGGACCGTGGCGTGTCCCGCCTGTCGATGGATCTCGTCCTTCTCGGCCTGCGTGGTAGTTGGATTCTGCGGATGCGTCAGGAACTCATAGCTGTCGCCTCGCATGTAGTCCATGACCAGATACCCCGTCGGCGCCAGCCGTCGACTGACATCGACGTGATAGATCCTCGGAGTGGGGACGTCTGTGTGTGCAGCAATCAAGGCGTAGTTCCGCTGCTCAATTTCGAGCGTCTCATCTCCTCGGTCGTAGCGCCGCCGGTTGAACCGGAACACGTAGGCCTGCGGATCATCCTTAAGGGAGACGATATAGGAGAGATTCCAATTGCAGCCACAGATCTTCAGAATCCCATGGGCTGAAGATGGACGGATCTCCGTGATCCAGTCCACTGCGGCGTGGCTCCCAAAAACCATCCGGGCGATCATGGCAATGTCTTCTGATGCGACGCTCGTGATCTCCATGAATGACTCCTGGTCAACGGGGCCCAAAGGTTCGCGGATGACCGGCGTTAGTCCGCCTCCATCCGCCGGTTAGGGTTCGCTTCTTGTTGCAGTGACTTCTTTGCTTTCCAAAAGTCCAACTGCTGGCCCTCGCCAACGTCGATATGCGCCTCATGCAGAATTTCGTATCCAAGACCTTCGTAGAACTTCCTGGAGGGCAGGGAGACACTCAACGCCACTTCGCTATGGCCTTTTGCCATCGCTCGGGTTTCCAACTCGCGCATTATGGCCCTGCCATGGCCATGGCCCTGCATCCTTGGCTCGACAAAGACGCCGTAGATCTCGTTCTCGACTATGGCGCCCGTGCCTATCACATTTCCATTCTGTTCAGCGACGAGAATAGCACCTTTCCTGGAGCGTTCAAGGATCCCGTCGCGCGAATGGAAGCTCTTGAAGAACTCGACCGCCCTTGGAGGATATACATTGGTATAGCAGACATCGACGGTGCGGTGAATCAACTCCGCGACTGATTCCAAATCGCTTTCCCGGAACTCGCGAATGCAGATGTCTTCTCGTTCAGCCATGTTGAACCCTAACGACGAGGCTGTCGGTTCGGCACGCTAGCGACCATACCCAGCTGCCCCTGGTTATGACTTGACTCTTTCCTTGATATCCTCAAGCAGGGAAATGATGCGTTCTTGGTTCTCGACCTGCTTCCGGCTCATAGCAAGGCTCTCTTCAACTTGCGCCATTGCCTGCTTCTGCCGTTCGACGGCATCACGCTGCGTGTCCATGGATTCCTTCTGGCGTGCAACAGATTTGCGTTGCATAGCCAACGACCAAAACATGATGGTAATGGTAATGGCAATGAGAGTGATGAGGATGGGAGTTAGTGTTTCCATTTTGTTCCTTTCTCACAACGATCAAGCTCCGCGACAGCCGCTGGCGAGCAGGGTTGAGCGTGAAAGGCGCGTGCGAACTGCAACTCCACTCCGAGCGGAGAGGCATAACGGCGGTTCGCTAAAGCACCATTGTTAGTCGGCAGGTTTCTCATGTTCCAATTTCATCCTCGCCCACCATACAACTATCGGCGCCCACAACGGGAACAGAATCAAGAACTGGACCGTAAGTCCGCCGTTCGCAACACCGGTCGCTGCTCCAATACTCATTCCGACGGATGGAATCAGCCAAGACATGCCGACGGAGAAGAAGTAAACGACCTCGAACACGAGCACTCCCGTGAATAGCCACAACCGGCGAAAGCGCACACGAAGCAGGTCCGCAACACACAACAACAGCAGGATGTAGCAGGCAATGCAGATGCAGGACATGACGTAGAACGCTGGGTAAAAGTACGTGAGCCCGTGTTGTTCCACCAAATCGGAAGGGCCGCCGTTCAAGACGGCCGTGAGTGATGTGAAATTGTAGAGGAGGCCCAACACAGCGGCGAGTCCTCCCACGACTCCAACGCCGATCACTGAGATTCTGGGTAGCTTGTTCATAAGTGCTCCATGCGCGCGATGCCGTCTAACGTCACGCTTCAGTCTCGTTTTGCCCGCCGCGGGCAAACGTAAACTGCAAGCGGTGGTTCGACAGTTCCTTTTCGAATTCCACCATTCTCCAGCTTGTGTCGGTCTTGTCTGAAAACCTTCTGATCTCGTGAAATCCACAAGCCAAGTACATTTTCTGAGCGGCTATGAATCCGGGATGATCACCCGTCGTCACTCTGGCTTTGGTGAACCCCAAAGCCTCGAGCCTCCTGAGCATTTCCTCAATCTGTTGTCTCCCGTGTCCGTTTCGGCGAAATGCCGGCAGGATGCAGTTGTGCCCAATGATCGCTGTGGGGTGTTGTCTTGGATCCCATGAGGCGAAGCCGATGATGGATTCCCCTTGGTACGTGATGAAGCCGGATGCGCCGATCGTGTCCGGATGGTCGAAGACGTTATCGCCAAATCGTTCCCAATCGTTTTCCCATTCTCTGATGAGACTTTCGTTAATCTGTGGAAGATCCTTGTAGGATTCCTGGAGCAGTTTTAGGATTGTGCCACGTTCATGCCCTGGTATTGGTTTGAAGTTGAGGGCATTCATTCTCATCTTCCTGTCGAACGTCCTGTGTAAGCGGCGCGGGTTGTCAGCGTCCGCTGCAGCGGCTTGTTAGCATCTCTGGGAGCTAATTCTCGATCGCTCCCTCCAGGTAGCTGTGGAACGCATCGTACTCGTAGATCAGGTTCTCCAAATCCATTGAAGGCAGCCTGTAGGAATGGGACTGCTTGGTAATGTAACGCGCCCCAGACGGCGGACCTCCGTCCGATTCGTCGGCGCCCGAAACACCGACTAGGTCTGCAAAACGCATGCGCCCATTCTCTGTGTCGTAGTGCGAACCTATCACCCACAGACGGCCAAAACGGTAGCGCTTCTTCACCTCATCTTCGGCGACCTGGCTCCAAGTTGTGCTGGTGAAAGCAAAGTCCTTGGGAATGATTCCGAGGTTTTCAGTCAGCATTTCATCACACTTCTGGAGTTCTTCGCGAATCATGCCGCCTGAGGGATCCTTCTTCGCCAAGTAATCCATTCCATAGTGCCGGTAGGTATGCGCTCCGATGTGCCATCCATCTGCAAGGAGCGCCTCGAGTTCGTCCCACTTCATGTAGTATGGGTTCTCGGTCTTCTCCATAGGCGACGCATTGACGAACAGGTTTCCCCTGAAGCCGAAGCGCCGCATGATCGGCCAGATCAACTTGCCGATGGACCAATCCGGATGATCGAAGTCAAACATGATGGGCCGCTGCGGCAGGTCACCGGCCCCGTTGCGCCACTTGGCCAGGTCGTCGTAGGAAATCGACTGGAAACCAAGCTCGGCTGCTATCCCAAAATACCGCTCAAAGCGGGCAGCGGTGAGAAGGTTCTTCTGGTGCTTGACCTTATATGGTTGCCAGCTTGTACCGTGGCTCATTGTGATGGGGATTCTCATCTCACGCTTCCGCGTCCGCTTGACGTAGTTCTTGTGTCGTCACAGATCTCGATACCAAAGGAGCATTACCTCATGGGCAACACCGGGACAGGCAGCATATCCGTACCGCTCGACGCCGCCAAGTATACAATGCTTTGCGTAGAAGCGACACGCTGCCACGTTGACGTTCTGGCACTCGACGCGGAGTTGCGTGCATCCCTTCCTCTTTGCCCAGCCCGCGGCGTGCAGCAGAAGCTGTGAACCGACCTCGGTTCGCCTGCGGTCGGGCCGCACCCGTATGTCCCAGAGCCCGGCAAGCGCTTGACGCCGCTCAAACAAGAATGCTCCCGCCGGGTTGATGATTACGGCGGCTCCGCCGAGGGCGAGGTCCCCGTCCATGGCCAGAAAAGCAGCGAACGCACCGTGCTCTTGCCGGGGAGGCCAGGATAAAGGAGAGTCCTCGGGACTGTCGGCGCCCTTCGGGTACGGCTGTGCTACTTCCTCTTCGAGAAACTGGAGCCCACCCAGCCCTCCGTCCCGAGGGACAACCCTCAGCACGGAGGTCACCTCGTAGCTCGGATCGATCTCGGCGTACCGATGGTACAAGTCCGGGCCGATTTCCCGGATCGTCGGTGGCATCTTGTTACCCTCCACGGCGCTTCATTCTCGGCACAACATTACGCTTCAGTCTCGTTTTGCCCGCTCCGGGCAAAGCGAAAAGTGGAGGCGATTGTTGGAATCCTATTCACTGAGCGCTTTCGCAAGTTCCTGGGCAACTTCCTTGACTGTCTTCTGCGGGAAACAAACCGCGACTTTGTCCGCCAGTGGCGGTGAGAATTGAAGGATGTCCTGCTTCGTAACGTTCTTCCACACGGGCAGGATGACCTTCTCCCCCTCGACTTCTCTGGCCACAAGTCCATCCAATTCATATTGTGGCCAGTTCTTTGCAAAGAACGCCTTGGAGAGAACTACGATGCCGTATTGGGAGACTGCGAGACCCTTGTCGATAGAGCGTCTGAGGCCGTCGCCAACCTTCAACTCGAACTCGTCATACCAGATCTGGAAACCCATTTTGGCGAGTTGGTGGGCTAGCGGGCGAACGAAGTGGGCCTTGTCTTCGCTAGCGTGGCATATGAAAGCGTCGTCGCCGACACTTTCGGGGCTCTCTTGATTCTGGCGAGCGATCATGCGGAGCATGATGCCAGTATGAAAGGAGAACGCCTCGTCAGCAGTGGAGAGTTTGTCTTTGGAGTAAAGATTGATTGGGGTGGATCCTCCCACTACCCACCATTCTGGATACTCCTTCCAAGTGGTCTTTACGAGGAATACGGCATCTTCTCTGCCGAAAAGGGTGAAGGCCTCGATGTATTTTATGTCGATGACTTTCGTGTCGGCCTCAAGCTCGACATACTCCTTGGCTCGTTTCATCAGCGATTGGATCGTGGTCTGTTTCATAATTGACTCCAACGCAAAGCTCGTCGATGACGAGGAGCACGCCAATGGCGTCCGTATTGAAACCGGAGCGTGATCGTGCTGCTCGTCATTCGGTCGAACGACTAGTCCGGCCGTCGCGTCTGTATCCGATCATCTTCAGGCGAGTGGTCGCTTGAAGTAGTGCCAGAAAAGACATGTGGCGACCAATTCCCAGCCATCCTTGCCATATTCGTTGAGGATCCGGGTAGTTCGCTCCCCGGCGCCAAGGATGTAAACGCATTTGTACTCAAAGCGGTTCATAGGATTCCTTCTTTCGTTGCGTAACGGTTTCCTCACCCAACGATACGTGTGACCGGCGTCAGTCCTGTCAACGCGAGGATTAGGCTTCTCAACTGTCTAGAGCGTTTTTGTTTTTTATGCCTACGTCCTTGTGATGAGCGCATTTTCACAACGCTTCATAACCGGCCCGGAGCGTAGGCATAAATCGTGAAAATGCGCTA
>Ga0209777_10009543_pt1 | contig 10419 bp, 11 predicted proteins | sample FrelakmetHBP12HB_FD_187147 | JGI IMG/M metagenome (GOLD analysis project Ga0209777, IMG submission 187147) | Freshwater lake sediment microbial communities from the University of Notre Dame, USA, for methane emissions studies -HBP12 HB (SPAdes)... | ecosystem: Environmental > Aquatic >... | reverse complement strand
AGCAGTGCTGATGGCAGGGCCTGCCATTGACAAAAAGCCGAGGATTTGCGCGCAGCCGATAGCGGAAACAACGATGGACACGGAGAATTACGCAATAAGGAAGGCGAGGGAGGCAGGCATAACCGTCGCCCCGTGCATAAAGTCCTTCATGGCACAGCCCCAGCGTTTCCGCATTTCGGGCAACTTCACTGGAAAAAACAGGATCTTGATTGGGCTTTTGGAGTCCAACCGGGACAAGGCAGGGGCCTATGCGCTCGTTTATGACGAGCTTGTTTCGGCCATCGCAAGCGCAATCAGGACCAAAAAGGCCGGAGACCCGGACGATTTTGGCGACACGGATGTTGCCGAGAGAGAGGTAAGCCAGGAGGAGTTCATCAAAGGCCTCTGGAATATCATGGATTCCGCATTGTGCATGGAATACGAAGAAGACGCACACATGTTCTCGATGATAAAGGCCGGGCAGTTCAACTGCAGCACTTCTTCGTTTCTTGCCCTTGACGTTGCAAGGTGCATCGGCGTCTGGGCCGAAATAGTGTCGGTTGACGGGCACCAGTTCATAAAAACAAGTGACTTCCTTTTTGAAACGACATCGGGTGACTATTATCCCATTGAGGATATCCACGACCACTATCCGGTCATTTATGGCTCAACGTCCGACCTGTTGACGACGTTTTCCACGGATTACGAAGAGCTGGCGGATGACCTCTCTGCCCGCGGAAAAAACGAGAAAGCCGTGGAGTACTACAGCAGGGCGATAGAGCGGGACTCGATGAACGTTTCCGCTTATATCGGCATGGGGTGCGCTTATTCTAATCTCGGGAAATACAGGAAGGCGATACTGAACTATGACAAGGTTATAAGGCTGGACCCGACAAACGTTTCAGCTTATTTTGGCCTGGGGTGCGCTTACTCGAATTGCGGGGAATACAGGAAGGCGATACTGAACTATGACAAGGCGATATGCCTTGGCAAGGGCAAGGGAAAAAAGGACCTCGCAAATTATCGTTTCCAGCGCGGACGCGCATATTACTTGCTTGGAGATTACGTGCTTGCACTCGGCATGATTGCAACCATCAAGCCCGGCGAGGAGGAAAAAGAACGCAAAAATCCGCTGTTTTACTCCAGGCTCGCCTTTGCGGATTACGTGCAGACAATCCGCGACTGCAGCGCAGCGATAAGGCTGAACCCGAAAGAACCGTCGTTCTACTCTCAGCGCGCCGATGCCTACGGAAAGCTGGGGATTAAGGCGAAACACGACAGGGACATGGGGACGGCAGATTCGCTGAAAAGGCGCTGATGCTGCGGCTTTCCGCCAAGGCGTCCGTATCCCAGTCCCATTAAAAAGCTTTCGGCGCCACAAAGAGCCCGAAGCGTTAGGGCACCGGTTAATGTTTTTAAACGTTGCCCATAATAAAGATAATCTCGCCGGGGTGGCGGAACCTGGTTAACGCGTACGCCTGGAAAGCGTATGCCCGCAAGGGCTCATGGGTTCAAACGTTATTGGCGCATAGCCTTTAGCTGAAATTCCCATCCCCGGCGTTCAAAGACATGGTGATTTGATGGCGTCAAAGGAGAAAAAGCAGGAAGAAAATGCTAACAAGAAGGAAGCCCCAGCCGAGGCAAAGGAGCAGAAGCCGCACAAGAAAGAAGCGAAAGAGGCGCCCCATAAGGAGGCCCCGAGGCACGACCTGAGGGGGACAAAGAAGGGTATCGTCAGGATTGCGGGAAAGGACATGGGCGGGGACACGAAGCTGAAAAACGCCGTCTTGAGGATAAGGGGCATCGGCCATTCGCTCAGGAACGCGGTAACGGGACTTATAGAGAAGAAGCTCAGCATAAGCCCGGAGGTCCAGATAGGGGACCTTTCGGACGAGCAGATAACCAATATTGACAAGGTGCTTTTCGGCATAACGAGCGACGACCTGCCGAAGTTCATGCTGAACAGGCAGAGCGACCCGTCAACTGGGGAAAGCAAGCAGATGATAATGAACGACCTCGCATTCGTGCTGAGGCAGGACCTGGAAGGCAAGAAGAAGAACAGGACATGGCAGGGATTCAGGGCCCTGAAAGGCAAGAAGGTAAGAGGCCAGAGAACAAGGAACACCGGAAGGAAAGGCCTTACCATGGGAGTCATGAGGGAAAAGCTCAAGCCAGGCCAGCTTACTGAAGAAGAGGGCGGAAGGGGAGCCAGGCAAAGGGCGTCCTCGTCCGGGGCGGCCCCGGCAGCTCCGGCTGCTGCGGCCCCTGCGGCTGAGAAGAAGCCTGCGGAGAAGAAATGAGGGTGAACGCTTATGGGCGATCCTAGGAAAATAACGAAGAAATACAAGAAGCCGAAAAAGCTGCTTGACAAGACAAGGGTTGTCGAGGAAGGCAAGCTGAAGAGGGAGTACGGGCTAAAGAACGCGCGCGAGCTGTGGATTGCGCAGTCAGAGCTCAGGCGGGTGAGGCGCGAGGCAAGGAAGCTGCTCGCACTTTCCGAAGAGGAGAGGAAGAAGGGCGCCGCCGTCGTGCTCGGAAAGCTTGAGAGGATGGGCATACTTGCAGGCGACGCGACGATAGACAACGTCCTTTCGCTTTCAGTGAGGAATTTCCTTGAAAGGAGGCTGCAGACAATCATATTCAGGAAGGGCATGGCAAGGACGCCTGTCCAGGCAAGGCAGCTGATAACGCACGGCTACATCGCCATAAAGGGAAGGAAGATAACGTCCCCTGGAACGACGGTTACGCGCGCAACGGAAGGGGACATCGCCTATTACAAGCCGATAGACCTTTCGGTCCCTGAGAAGGAAGAGCCGAAGCCGGCGCCAGCAGAGGGCGTGGCTGCGGAAGCGCCCGCAGCTGAGGCGGCGCCTGCGGCAGAAGCGCCGAAGAAGGAGGGTGAATCCCAATGAGCAGCAGCAGGGTCGCGATAATCTACATCTACTCGTCAAAGAACGACACGATAATGACGTCAACGGACCTCAGCGGCTCCGAGACGCTCACGTGGGCGTCAGGCGGCATGATGGTTGACTCCTCAAGGGAGGAAGGCAGGCCTTATGCGGCCATGAGGGCAGCGCAGAAGATATCCACCGACTTGAAGGAGAAGGGCATATCCAACGTCATCATAAGGATAAGGGGCCAGGGCGGGAACAAGGCCAAGTCGCCCGGTTCCGGCGCACAGGCCGCAATCAGGATGATATCAAGGTCCGGCCTCATCATAAAGAGGATAGAGGACGTTACTCCGTTGCCTACGGATTCCATGAGGAAGAAGGGCGGAAGAAGGGGAAGGAGGGTCTGATTACGTGAAAATCGCGAACTATTCCGAGAAGGGCGGGAAGGTCTCCTTTGACATAGTGGACGGCGACGTGAAGCTTGCCAACACCATGAGAAGGTACCTCATAAACGGCGTTCCTGTCTATGCCATAGACAAAATCGTGGTTTATGAGAACACGGCCTCGTTCTTCGACGAGTACATCGCGCACAGGATAGGCATGATACCGATTACCACGCCGGAAGCGGACATAGACCCGGAGAAAATCGGGTTCTACCTTGACGTTGCCGGGCCCGGGACCGTGTATTCCAAGGACATCAAGAGCAACAGCGAAGCGGTGAAAGTCGCGATAGACGACATACCCATCATAAGGCTGCTGGAGGGCCAGGTCCTCCGCATTGAGTGCAAGGCAAAGAAGGACACGGGCAGGGAGCACGCCAAGTTCCAGTCCGGCATAGCGTCCTACGACATTGACGAGAAGGGAACAATCCATTTTTGGGTGGAGAACATGCACCACATGGAGACGTCCGAGCTCGTAAGGCGCGCGCTCAAGAAGATGGACGCGGACTTCAAGGCGCTTCACGAAGCGATAAAGGAAGCCAAATGATTTTTTAATTGTTCTACCCATTATATAGTATTAGGCAGGGATCGCCAAGCATGGTCAAAGGCGCTAGGTTGAGGGCCTAGTCTCCATTGGGGTTCGTGGGTTCAAATCCCACTCCCTGCAAAGTCCCTTTCTTTTAGAAAAAGAAAGCTCCTGCGGAAAGAAAACTATTTTTGCAAAAAAGCCTAGGGAAAAACCGACTGTTTTCTTCATCCAAAAGAAGCTACTTTTGCCTTTCCGCGCTACTTTGGATTCTCTGACTGCTCCTTGTGGTACGTGCCTGGGGCAAGCGAATCCGCGGCGTTGAAATGCACCTTTGCGGTTTTGGCGTCCCCCGCCTTTTCATAGAGCAGGCCGAGGCTGAAGTGCACGTACGGGTCGCTGCCGCACAGCTTGAGCGACCTTTCGTATGCGTCAACGGCGTCTATGTCCCTGCCAGAGTCCCTGTAATAGTCGCCGTACTCTCTGTGGTAGAACGCTGCCGCCTCGTCAGGCCTTAGCCTAAGCATGACGACGTAGTTGCCGGTCTTCTTTATGCATCCTGGAGAACCAGCCTCAAGGTCTATCGGCACGGGCATGAGCCCTGACTTGATTCTTATGAGCATGTATGCCTTGTCATCTTCGCGGAAGCGCCCTACGGCCGCCTCTGCCCCCATGTTCGCGCCCATCGTGTTCATGGCGTTTATCACCGCGAGCACGACGTTGGACAGCTCGCTGATGTTGCCTCCCTTTCTCATGGCCTCTGCCGCAGTCCTCGGGTGCCTGCCCTTGCGCTCAACGCACTTCAGGCCGTTGGGGGATGATACATTAAGCATCTTGAACATTGCCCTTATCCTGTCCTGCGGGGCTGAGAGCATTATAACCCCTGCAACGCGCCTTATGGTGTCGTTTGCCTCAAACGGGTTGGCGTGCGATTTATATCCATTTTCAGCCTCAACAGGTGCGGCTGCCGAATCAGGTTCCATCTGCTGGGCTGATGCGCGGAAACCGATATCCGCCAGCGGCGAAAGCATCAACGCCGTGCCAAGGAAAATCTTTCCCGCCGCCCCAACGGACGGCCTTGTGACGCTGCGCTTGTGCTGCAGGGTATTGTGTTTCATGTTGCATTATGTTGTTAAAAGTGTTTTTAAACGTTTGCAATGGCTGCCGTGGCGGCAAGGCCTAAACCGTTTCTTTTACGTAGACGCTTTTCTTTCTGAAAGATAAAGGATTGTTCAACGAAAAGAAAATTGCATGCGTAGGCATCTAATTCAGCATCCACACGAAAAGATTGAGCATTGCCGCAAAGGACACCCACAGCAGGTAGGGCGACAGAAGGTATGCCGCCGCCTTCGATATCAGGTAGAACCTCTTTATGGTCAGGACGATTGCGCACAATAGCGCGACTATGCATACGAGGCTCAGGAGCGGCCAATGCGCTCCGAAGAAAAGTATCGACCAAAGGACGTTCAGGACTAGCTGGATGACGAACATCGTCAGGGCGTCCCACACCCCTTTCGTGCCCTTCGCGAAAACTAGGTATGCCGCAATGCCCATAAGAATGTAAAGAATTATCCAAACCGGGCCGAAAACCCAGTTCGGCGGAGTGAAAAACGGCTTGTTCAGGTCTGCGTACCATCCGGGTATTGAAGGGAATATGAACAGGGAGCCGATTGCGCTCGCTGAAAGGCACAGAAGCACGGAAAGCGCCGCCGCGCAGATTTCGCGGAGCTCCATGCCGGCATATGACAGCCAAAATTTAAAAACCCTGCATAGGATATGTTGGCATGAGGCTGCCAATCCTTCCAGTCACAGTGCTGCTGCTAATGGCGTCGCCCCCTTGTGCCAACACAACCAATGCATCCGGGGCTGCCAATCCAACGGCGCCTATGGACTGGAAAATGGCGCTTCTTGTCGTTTCCATAGTGTTCATAATAATCGCAATCATAATATTCCTGCTTACGGGCAAAAAGGAGCAGCTGCACGAGGCGGCAGTTGAAGGCAACAGGGGGCTTTCCGAGGACGAAGACAGGTTCCTGCTAATCCTTTACGAGAACGGGGGCACAATCGGGCAGGCTGAGCTGATTAAGCAGTCATCCTGGCCCGAGGCAAAGGCAAGCCACCTCGCAAAGTCGCTGGAGGCTCAGGGCTACGTGAAAAGGATAATGAATGAAAAGAAAAATATGGTGAAGGCGACGGAAAAGGGAAACGCCTTCAACCGGCAGAGGCGCCAGTGACTAGGCGCGCCTCAAAATGCTTTCTTTTGAACTCAGGGGCATTGCGCCATCAGGCGCCTAAAATAGCTTCTTTTGGGGTGAAGACTTTTTCTTCTCTGAAGAAAAAGGATCAATTTGGGCAAAAAGTTATAAATAGGGAAACGGGCAACACATCTGCATGGATGCCAGGTCGCGCCTGCTGTATTGGATGCTGGAGGCGTCAAGGGGCGGGCCGACGAGGCGCAGGATAATAAGGGCCTTGCACGAAAGCCCGTCCAACATGCACCAGCTCGCAGTCTCGCTGAACCTGGACTACAAGACCGTGCAAGGGCATGTTGAGACCCTTGCTGAAAACGGGATAGTATACAGGATGAAGGACGGCTACGGGGCCGTTTATTTCATAAGCCCGGAGTTTGAGGGCAACGATTACATGAAAAAGGCGTTGGGGAGTGGTGAAGATGGAAACGACTGAGAAAGGCTCAAAAACGGCTAATGAAAAATCAAAGAAGGATTACACGGCTGCTGCCGCGCTCGGCACTTTGGGAGTGATTGTTGCATCCATCGTGATGATAGCCATCACTGACCTGCTTTTCCCGTTCTGGCGCGGGACCATAAGCGAGATGCTGATGTTCCTTGCGATGAACGTTGTCTCCATGTTCATGCTCGCGCTTTCCGTCTTCCTGACGTTCATATACCTGAAGGACTACCTTGAGCTGAGGAGCGGGTTCACGTTCGGCATACTGATGGCAGTGGTCTCGTTCATGCTGTTCGCGATAACGTCGACGCCGCTGCTGCACTGGTTCCTGGGGATTTACGGCAGGCCCGGCATGTTCTCAATGGTGCCTTACGTGTTTGCGACCATATCGCTTGCCATACTGGCGTGGCTAAGCTCCAAATAGGCGGAGATTTGGGTATTAATCCGGCAAACCCTTTTATATCAGCGAAACGGCAGGTGTGCCAGGACTGCATTTTTGCGGGCGGCGGGAGGCGTCGCTGCCCGCAAAAAACCTAAAGTGATTTTATGGGTTCGCTGATAGAGCTTTCAAACGTTTCCAAGTCTTACGACGGCGGCAGCCCTTTCCTTGCATTGAAGGGCGCGAGCTTCAGGGTCAATGAGGGCGAATTCGTGTCCATCATAGGGCAGAGCGGAAGCGGAAAGAGCACGCTGCTCCACATATCCGGGCTGCTTGACAAGCCCAGCTCAGGCACCGTGTCCTTTGACGGGAACGTCGTGTCAAAAATGCCGGAAGACGGGCTTGCGAGGATACGGAGGGACAACATAGGGTTCGTTTTCCAGGCGTTCAACCTGTCCGCGAACATGAGCGTCTCGCGCAACGTGGAGCTGCCGCTCATGATAAAGGGCATTCCGGCCCCGGAGCGCACGCCTAGGGTTGAGAAGACGCTTGCCATGGTCGGCATACTGGACAAGAAGGACCGCATGCCGTCCGAGCTAAGCGGCGGGCAGAAGCAGCGCGTCGCGATAGCAAGGGCGCTTGTCACCAATCCGCGCATCCTGCTTGCGGACGAGCCGACGGGGAACCTCGACTCGGTGACAGGGAATGCGGTGCTTAACTTCATATCGTCCCTGCACAGGGACCTCGGAATAACGGTCATACTCGTGACGCACGACCATATGGTGGCGTCGCTTGCCAACCGTACCATACACATAAGGGACGGCATGATAGACAAGGACGTTGTCAAGGCGCAGCGCGCCAATATTAAGGAGGCATGAAAAGATGAATACATTAAAATGGTTTGCCGCATTCGCGGCGGTTTTGCTTGTAGGGCTTGCGGGTGCCGCAACCACTGCATCAACAAATGCAAATGGGGCAACGGTGCAGGTTTCCGACTATTCAACGATACCTGGCACCGTTTACAGCGGCTCGTATGCACAGCTGAAGCTGGACATAGCCAATTCCGGTATAGAGACCGCGCAATCCACCACCATCTATTATTCGTACGGGACAGAGGACAATTACATGAGCGTGGGGGACATAGGCTCTGGCTCGTCCACGATAACGGCGATGCCTTTCCACGTCCCTGACGGGTATGAGGGCGGGGTGCTGGTCATCTACCTTAGGATATCCTGCCAGGATTCCTCTGGCACGCACACAACGTATGCATCCATACCAGTGAGCATATCAGGAAGGAACGACGTCTCTGTCAACGTTCTTGACACAAACCCGTCCGAGATATACCCCGGAGACTCGCTTTCAGTCAAACTTTCGCTGAAGGACGTCGGCGGGAACGACATAAGCGACGTGGCTGTTGAGCCTTACCCGGATTCCGGGTTTTTCCTCAACGGGACATCGGCGATAAGGCTGGGCAACATGAAAGACGGGCAGGAACGCAACGTGTCGCTTGCGCTCGTGCTTTCATCGCCCCCATCCTATGGAAGGCAGATGGTGCCCATCCTTTTGACGTACGAGGACGCGCTGCACAACAGGGCGAACGAGACTGTTTATGCGGGGCCAATCGGCATAATGAGGTCCGACACGAAATGGGCCCTTTATCTTTCGCCGACCACGCCTGTTGAGATAGGCTCTGGGACCGTTTTCTCGCTTTCAATCAGGAACAGGGGCGCAGACCCCGATTCCGCGGTAGTCCAGATAGGCAGCGGGGACGAGTTCATGCCCCTTGGCTCGTCAAAGATATACTTTGACGGCGTCGGGCCAAACGAGACCCGTGCCGCGAACGTCACAATCGGCATAAGCTCAAGCGCTGCTGCAGGATACTACGAACTGCCTGTGAGCATACTTTCAGGAAACGGCCAGTCGTGGAACGGGAGCGTGGGCGTGTTCGTCCAGGCCACGCCGGAGCTGACGATAACCGATGGCGTGCCGATAACGCCCGGAACAGAGACCAAGCTTTCTATAAAGATAGCGAACACGGGCAACTCCGCCATACGCAGCGCGTACGTGAGCATTGAGCCTGGGGCAAACAACGGCCTGAAGGTCACTGATTCAGGGACCGAATTTGCAGGCACGCTGAACGTGGACGACTTCTACACGGCACAGCCTACCGTTTCCGCGCCATTTGCTGCTGGAAGCTACCCCCTTCTGGTGAACGTGACGTTCAGGGACAGCATGAACCAGGAAAGGACCGTGGCAAAGGAGATTGACGTCATTGTTGGCAACGCGGGTTCGGCTTCAGGCTCCGGAAGCGCTTCGTCTTTCGTAGGTAACGGCACGCGCAGCGGCCAGTTCTCAAGGAATACTGGCGGCATCCGGGTTTTCGGGATTGACGTCGTGCCCATAGCCGCTGTTATCGTCGTCCTTGGCCTGGCATACTTCGTGTGGATGAAGAAATTCAGGCGCAAAAAAGAGGAGCAGAAGAAATGAACATACAGGACCTTGCGTCAATAGCGCTTGACACGCTGCGCCACAGGAGCCTGCGCAGCTGGCTTGCCATCCTCGGCATCGTGATAGGCGTTGCCGCAGTCGTCACGCTGATTGCGATAAGCTTCGGCATGAGCGACAGCATAAGCAGCAGGCTCAACACGCTCGGCACCAACATAATCTCCATAAGCCCCGGCGGCCAGTCTGTGCAGCGGACCGGGATACTGGGCGGGGGTGGGTTTGAGTCTGCCGGGCCCCCGGTTTCGGGATTCCAGAGCAGGGAATCAAGCACCATAACGTTCACCGAAGCTGATGCCTTGCGGGCCATTCCTGGCGTGGATTCGCTTGACGCCCAGGTTTCCGGCCGCGGCGAGGTTGAATACGGGGGCAAGAAGTCCTCAACGACTATTGTCGGGACGGAGCCGCGCGAGTTTCCCAAGAACGTCGGCGTCAACCTCACCTCCGGCAGGCTCCTTGGGACATCCGACGTTTACACGGCCGTGATTGGCGCCTCTGTGGAGAACCGCACCTTTGGCGGCGCTGACATGGTGAACAAGCAGATAAAGATAAACGGGCTGTCATTCCGGGTTATTGGCGTGCTTAACGCATCCGGCTCCTCCTCTTTCGGCAGCTCGGACAGCAGCATCTACATACCGCAGAAGGCGGCCAAGACGTTGCTGAACCAGACGAAGGACGTGAGCAAGATAACCGTGGTTGTGGCAGACGGCTATGACACCCAGGCCGTAGCAACGAGTATAAAGGAGGAGCTGGAGGCGCTTCACGGGATAACGGACAGCAGCAAGGACGATTTCACCATTACAACGGCGCTTTCCATGCAGTCGACGATTTCAGCCATGACGAACACGCTTACGCTGTTCTTGGGCGGGATTGCGTCCGTTGCGCTGATTGTGGGTGGGATTGGAACGGCTAACACGATGTTCATGAGCGTCTTGGAGCAGACAAGGCAAATCGGGGTTTACAAGTCGCTTGGCATGACAGGCGGGGACGTCATGATGCTGTTCGTGCTTGAGG
>Ga0209777_10009542_pt1 | contig 10419 bp, 8 predicted proteins | sample FrelakmetHBP12HB_FD_187147 | JGI IMG/M metagenome (GOLD analysis project Ga0209777, IMG submission 187147) | Freshwater lake sediment microbial communities from the University of Notre Dame, USA, for methane emissions studies -HBP12 HB (SPAdes)... | ecosystem: Environmental > Aquatic >... | reverse complement strand
GAACGAATTGCGAACCCTCCGGATCCGGATGGACCTGGTCAGCCAAAACTGCCAGAAAGTGGCCGAGTGGCTTTCAACCCACCCAAAAGTTTATCAAGTAGATTTCCTGGGCCTTCCCTCCCACCCGCTCCATCCGATCGCCAAAAAATACATGACCCTCGTGGACTCCAATGACGGAACGGGCCGGGAACTCAACCGCTACGGCCATCTCATGGGGTTCCGGGTGGACGGTCCGCCGGAAAACGCCCGCAAGGTGTACGACGGGTTCAAGATGATCTACCGGGCCACGGACCTCGGGCGGATCAAGAGCGTGGCCACGATCCCGGCCATCTCGACCCACCAGCAGCAAGGCGAAGAGGCCCGGGCGATGGCCGACGTTCCGCCGCAGCTGATCCGGCTGTGCGTGGGCGCCGAGGATCCGGCTGACGTGATCGCCGACCTGGAGCAAGCTCTCAAGCGGCTCTGAGCCGGCCTGATTTCCCGGCCGCGGACGGGCCCGATCGTTTGAATTTTCCGCCCCAATCGTCTAGAATCGCAGTGATGGAAAAGATCCGGATTCGCGGCGGCGCCGACCTCTTTCTGAAGGGGAACGTCCGCGTTTCTGGTTCGAAAAACGCGGTCCTGCCGGCCATCGCCGCTTCGCTCCTGACCGCGCGGCCCATTCGCCTGACGAATGTCCCGCTCGTGCGGGACGTCTATTCGATGATGACCCTGCTGCGCGAACTCGGGGCGGAATGCGACCTGCGGGAAAACGCCCTCGAGCTCCGCGTGGAAAAGCTGCGCCGCGAGGAAGCGTCCTACGACCTGGTCAAGGTGATGCGGGCGTCCATCCTCGTTCTCGGCCCGCTGCTCGCCCGATTCGGCCGGGCCGTCGTCGCCCTGCCGGGCGGCTGCGCCATCGGCTCCCGGCCGATCGACCTGCACATCTCCGCCCTTCACAAGCTCGGCGCCTCGATCTCCCTGGAACACGGATACATTAAGGCCGAGGCCCCCCGTCTCCAGGGGACGGAAATCCACTTCGAGAAAAACACCGTCGGCGGCACGGAAAACCTGGTCATGGCCGCCTCGCTCGCCCGGGGGGAAACCGTCCTCCGCAATTGCGCCCGCGAACCCGAGGTGCAGTGCCTCTGCGAATTGCTGATCAAAATGGGCGCGAACATCGACGGCGTCGGCGAGGAAACCATCCGGATCAAAGGGGTGGAAGCCCTCGCCGGCGCGGACCACGAGATCATCCCCGATCGCATCGAAGCCGGGACCTACATGGTCGCCGGAGCGCTGACGAAAGGCGACATCGTCCTCGGCAACGTCCGCCCGGATCATTTGATCACGACCATCGAAAAATTACGCTCTTCCGGCGCCCGGGTGGACATCCTGGAATCGGATAAAATCCGGGTGGTCGGCGGCGCCGTGATCCATCCCCAGGACATCACGACGTCGCCGTTCCCGGGATTCCCGACGGACATGCAGGCCCAATTCATGGTCCTCATGACCCAGGCGACGGGAACGTCCATCATCACCGAGACGATTTTCGACCGCCGCTTTCAGCACGTCAACGAGCTCCTCCGCCTGGGCGCCTCCATCGAGGTGAGCGGCGACAAGGCGATCGTCCGGGGACCGACGCCGCTTTCCGGAGCGGAAGTAACCGCCTCGGACCTGCGGGCCTCGGCCGGGCTTCTTCTGGCCGGCCTGGTCGCCGGCGGGGAAACCATCGTCAACGATGTCGAACATATCGATCGGGGATACGAGGCCATCGAATCCAAGCTGCGACTGTTGGGAGCCCAGATCGAACGGATCAAGGATTGACACCTTAGGGGAAGCCCGCAAGAGCGAAGGAGGGTCATCATGACGAGAGATTGCGTGTTCTGCCGGATTGCGGCCAAAGAGATCCCGGCCAAGATCATCTATGAAGATGATCAGATCATCGCCTTCGACGACCTCAGGCCGCAGGCGCCGGTCCACGTCCTGATCATTCCTAAAGAGCATCACGCCTCGCTCAACGACATGCCCGTCGGCCGGGGCAACGGGATCGCCGCCGTCTTCGCCAAAGTGCCGGCCATCGCCGAGTCCAAGGGAATCAAGGCCTCCGGCTACCGCCTTGTTCTCAATACCGGCCCGGACTCCGGACAGGACGTCTTCCACGTCCATTTTCATCTTCTCGGGGGCCGGGCGATGACCTGGCCTCCGGGGTGAAATGGCCTATCTCATCGACGGAAACAATCTCCTCGGCCATCTCTACGCCGGATTCCACCGGGATCCCGCCCATCGCTCCGCCCTCGTCGGAAAGCTCCGCGCGTTTCAACGGCACTCCCGAACCCGGGTGATTCTCGTCTTTGACGGGGCCGCGCCGCCGGATTTTCCCGACCCGGGGAAGGACAAATTCGCGATCCTTTTTCCGCCTCCAGGCGAATCGGCGGATTCCGTCATCGTGGACTACATCGAAAAGCATCACGACCGCCGGAACCTGTTCGTCGTCAGCTCGGACCGCGAAATCCGGGCGATCGCTCGAGAGGCCGGGGCAACCTCCCTCCGCTGCGACGAGTTTCACCGGGATTTGAAAAAGGTCCTCCGGGCAAGTCGGGAGGCCCGGGAGATGGACAAGGCCGAGGAGACCGCAACCGCGTTGGAAATTAAATTATGGTCCGACGCCTTTGCCCGGAAGAAGGGGTCATGAAAATCGCGATCATCGGAACGGGGCGACTGGGAACCTCCCTGGGCAACGCCTTGGCCCGGGCCGGGTTGGAAATCTCGGGGTTGGTCGACGCGGATCCGCGCGCCGTTCGAAGGGCGAAAAAAATCATCGGAGCCGGCCAGGCGACAACCGACGCGGCCGACGCGGCCCGGACCGCGGACGTCGTTTTCATCGCCGTCCCCGACGACGCCATATCGGCAGTGGTCGACCGGTTGGACAGGGCTAGATTCGAATGGCGGGGAAAAACGGTCTTTCACACGAGCGGCGCCGAATCCGCCGAGCGGCTGGCGCCGTTGGCCCGAAGGGGTGCGGCGACCGGTTCGTTCCATCCCGCCCAATCGTTTTCCCGTCCGGCCACGCCAACTGTCCATTTCCGGGGAGTGGTTTTCGGACTCGAAGGCGGGGCCGCGGCCGTCAGAACGGGGAAAACCCTTGTCCGCAAGCTGGGCGGACACTCGCTCGTCCTTTCGCGCGAACAAAAAACGCTTTATCACGCCGCCTGCGTCCTAGCCTCGAACCTGTTCGTCCCGCTGTTCGACCTGGCGGTTGAAACCATGGCGGCAGCGGGAGTGTCGGCCCCCCAGGCGAAAAAAGTTCTCCTCCCTCTCGTCGAAGGAACTTTACGGAACGTCAAGCATTTTGACGCGGCCGAAGCCCTGACGGGCCCCCTGGCCCGGCTGGATTTCGGGACGATCGAACGTCAATTGCGGGCGTTGCGGAGCGTCCCGCGGGCCCGGGAAGCATACCGGTCGATCGGCTTGGCGGCTTTGGAACTATTGAAAAAACGCGGGGCGGCGGCTTCTTCGATCAAACGGCTCCGGGCTCTGCTGGAAGAAAAATAACCTCTTCTTCCAATTCCACGCCGAACCGTTCCTTCACCCGGGCTTTAAGAATCGCGGCCAGGTTCCGGACATCGGCCGCCGTCGCGTCTCCCCGATTGTAGAGAAAATTTCCATGGCCGTGATAGACGGCCGCGCCGCCGACCGTCAATTGCTTGGCCCCGACTTCCTCGAGGAGCTTTCCGGCAGGCAGTCGCTTGCCGTCGGGGCCGGGAGGATTTTTGAAAAAGCTTCCGGCATAGGCCATTCCCGGATCGGGATGGCGTTCCGCCCGAAGGGCAAGGTAGGCATCCATGCAAGCGCCGACCGCGGTCTCCTCGCCCGGAATCGGACGAAAAACAGCGGAAAGGACGATTTCCCGTGTCCGTTTCAAGCGGGAATCCCGGTAGCCGAAATCGAAATCGTCGGGAGCAAGGACCCGGTGCTCCGACCCGCGGGAATCCAAGAGGAGCGCTTCTTCAAGCAATTCTCCAATCGAGCGGCCGAATGCCCCGGCGTTTCCATAAACCGCTCCGCCCACCGTCCCTGGGATTCCGGCCAAAAATTCCAGGCCTCCGAGGCCGCGGTCGCGGCAAAAAACGGCCAGGTTTGAAAGCAGCGTCCCTCCCAGGGCGGTCAGGCGAATGGAAACGGGATCGAATTCAAGGCCCCGACACCCGTTCCGGATGATCAGACCGCGGAAACCGGCGTCATCGAAGAGAAGATTGAACCCGCCGCCGATCACGTAATATCGGATTCCGGCGTCCCTGGAGGCAGCGATGACCGCCCGGAGCTCGTCGAGGGTGGCCGCCTCGAAATAATAGTCCGCCAAACCGCCAATTCTAAAATTCGAAAGAGTCCGTAAATCCATCCCGATTTCAGGGAACCGCCCGACTTTTTCCCCGATCAGCCGCCGGATATCATTCATCAGCCGCATTTTATCCCGGGCAGGGACCTGATGCAACGAAAATCGGGAATACCGGGGACAGATTGAGGAAATCGGGGACGGGTTACTTAATTCTCAAACTCATATTATTTGGGAATGCCTGGCCGAAGAATACAGCGGAGTTTGGGAATTGAGTATCCTGTCCCAAGATTTCTACCCAAGGGCGGGGAGGACTGTAAAGCCTGCAAGGGTTGCCGGGTCTTGTCCTGACTCCCAAGGGTCGTGTTGGATCACCTTGGCTCCCAAAGGTCGCTAAAGGTGGCACGCAAGTTGCATATTTATCAAGTCGGAAGAACCGACCCGAACGGCGTCTTGTTGACATCGCCGGGGAGGTGGGCTATCATGACCGAAATTTTTCGTAAGAGGTCGCCTATGAAAAGGATGCTTCTGACAGTCGTATTGATGTCCCTAGTGCTCGGCGGGATCGCTTTCGCCCAGAATGAAGCGGATCAAGTCTACATCAAGGCCATGCAGGCAAGCTCTCCGGTCGAAAAAGCCAAGCTCCTGAAAGATTACATCTCCCAGTACGCCGGCAAAGGAAACCAGTATGACAGCTACGCCTACGCCAACCTGGGGATCCTGCAATATCAGGCCAAACAGTTCAACAACGAAACCATCGACCTGATGGAAAAGGCGATCGCCGCCGGCGGAATTGACGACATGATGAAAGGGACGCTGTTGACGTTTATCGCCGACCTCAGCCTCAAAACAAATCAATTCGAAAAGGCCAAAAACTGCGCCCAACAGTGTATCCAGCACGCCGCCGCGGCCAAGGGCAAGGAAGCGGAAGCGGGCAACGCCGCCGCCTGGACAAAAATGGCCGGGGGCGGCCATTACCTGATGGCCCAGGCCCTGGAAAAATCAGGCAACATCAAGGGCGCCCTCGATTCCTACAACCAGGCCTTCATAACCCTCAAGGCCCCGGCGATCCTCGGCGAAGTCAAGAGAATCGGCAAAACCTACTACGACGCCGGAAAATTCGCCGAGGCCGAGCCGGTATTCCGTTACCTCGCCGGAACCGGCCTAGACTCCGAAAGCATGACCATCCTCGCCCAGATCCTCGACAAACAGGGCAAGAAAGACGAAGCCAAGCAGATATTCACGGACATGTACGCGAAAAACAAAACGGGCGCGATGGCCTACAACATCGGGATCATGCTGGCCAATGAAGCCAAAACGAATCCCGCCGTGACCGACGACGCCGTCGCCTTTCTCCTCGACGCGAGCTTTCTCGACCCGAAAAGATCCAAACAGTGCCTGGATACCGCCCGGTACCTGTTCTTCAGCCAGGACAAAGAATGGAACAGCCGCATCAAGCAGATGGAGGAAAGCCAGGCCCTCGTTAAGGACTGGACCAACACCATCAACACCAAGTTCGGCGACAAGGGGGAGGAAGATCTCACACCCGACGAACGGCGCGAATACCGCAAGCTCAAGGAACTGATCGATAAAGAGACCGTCACGCTCAACGCCCTCCAGACCCAGATGAAATCGGGGTCGGGCAAGTTCGACGCGCTCGTCGCCGCGGCGAAAAAGCGCGTCGGCAAATAAACGCCGGGCCTTCAGGCCGTTAACGAATCCCCTCCGGTCCGCCCCCTGACGGCGCGGGCCGAAGGGGATTTTCTTTATCCGGCCGATTTCGCTAGAATGGGGATCATGGATCGTTCCGCCGCCGCTTCGGAAGCCGCCCGGCTCCGGGCGGAGATCTCCTTCCACGAAAAAAAGTATTACCTCGAAAACGACCCCCAGATTTCCGACGCCGAATTCGACGCCCTGATGAAGAAATTGCGGCGCCTGGAGGAAGAGCATCCCGAGCTCGTCGTCCCCGAGTCGCCGACCCAGAGGGTCGGAGGAAAGCCGGCCGAAGGGTTCGCCCCGGTCCGTCACCGGACACCGATGCTCAGCCTGGACAATGTCTATTCGATCGAGGAATTCGAGGAATTCGAAGCCCGCACCCGCAAGCTTCTCCCGGGCCGCCGGATCGAATACGTCGCCGAGCTCAAGATCGACGGCCTCAGCGTTTCCGTCCTATACCAAGACGGCCGGCTGGTCCGGGCCGTGACCCGGGGCGACGGCGTCCAGGGCGACGACGTGACCGGCAACGCCCGGACGATCAAATCCCTGCCGCTTTCCATTCCCGACCGGCGCGACATTGAGGTCCGGGGGGAAATCTACCTTCCCTTCGCCTCGTTCCGGGAAATCAACCGGGCCCGGGAATCCAGGGAGGAGCCGCTGTTTGCCAACCCCCGCAACGCGGCCGCCGGATCGATCCGCCTTCTCGACCCCCGCGAAGTCGCGGCTCGGCGGCTCGACGCATTTTTTTACATGCTGATGATCGAGGGCGCGGAACCGGCCTCCCAACGGGTGACCCTGGAAACGATCCGGGCCCTCGGCTTCAAGATCAACCCCCATTCACAGGCCTGTCCCGATGCGGCTGCGGTCACGGCGTATTGGCGGGAATGGATCGAAAAACGCGACTCCCTCGAATACGACGTCGACGGCATCGTGATCAAAGTCAACGACGAAAGCCAACGCCGGGAACTGGGAATGACGGCCAAGTTCCCACGCGGCGCGATTTCCTTCAAGTTCCCCGCCCGCCAAGCGACCACCCGCCTTCAGGACATCATCGTCCAGGTCGGGCGGACGGGCGCGCTGACTCCGGTCGCCGTCCTGGAACCGGTGAAGATTTCGGGGACGACCGTTTCGCGGGCGACCCTGCACAACGAGGACGAGATCCGACGCAAGGATATCCGGATCAGCGACATCGTCCTGGTCGAGCGCAGCGGGGACGTCATCCCGCGGATCGTCGGTCCGATGAAGGACCTCCGGACGGGAGCCGAAACGGCATTCATCCCACCCGAAAGCTGTCCCGTGTGCCGGTCCCGTGTTCACCGGGCCGAGGACGAAGTCGTCGCGCGCTGCGAGAACCCGTCCTGCCCGGCCAAGCTCCGTGAATCGCTCCTGCATTTCGCCGGTCGCCGGGCAATGGACATCGAAGGCCTGGGCGAAGCTCTCGTCGAACAGCTTCTCGAAAAAAAGCTCGTCGCCACGCTTCCCGACCTCTATGCTCTCCGGGAAGAAGATCTGGCCGGCCTGGACCGAATGGGGCCGAAAAGCTCCCGGAATCTCGTCGATGAAATCGAAAAATCAAAGAAAATCGAAATCGGCCGGCTGATCTTCGCCCTCGGGATCAGGCACGTCGGGGAAAAAACCGCCCGGACGCTGGCCGACCGGTACGGCGACATCGGGGCCTTGGCCGCGGCCGGGGAAGAGGAGCTGCGGCAAATCGAGGACGTGGGCCCCGTCGTCGCGGAGAGCCTGGTCTTCTTCTTCCGTCAACCTGAAAATCTCGATCTGTTGAAAAAATTGCAATCGGCCGGATTGAATTTCCATTCGGAAAGGAAGGCCCCGGAAAGCGGAAAACCGTTGGCCGGGAAAACGTTCGTCTTGACCGGGACGCTCCAGCGCTATACCCGGGACCAGGCCCGGGCGGCCCTCGAGGCGGCCGGGGCGACCGTGACGGATTCACTTTCAAAAAAGACGACGTACGTCGTCGCCGGGGCCGAGGCGGGATCCAAGCTCGAAAAAGCCGGAAAGCTCGGTATCCCGGTCCTTGCGGAAGAAGACCTTGTCGCCCTGCTGAAGGATTAGCCGGAGCCGGACGGCTTCCGGATCACTTTTTCTTTTTCGAACCGAAAATGTCGCCCGAAAAGATGTTCTTGCTTTTCTTCTCGTCGCTCTTTTCGCCCATCGATTCAAGCTCCTGCTTGGCGGCCTGATGGGCGGGTTCGATCTCGAGGGCTTTTTCGAACTGGCGCTTGGCCCGGGTGGTCAAGCCCTCTTTCTTGTAGAGAATGCCGAGCCCCACGATGCCCTCCGGGTTCCAGGGTTCAAGCTCGATGGCCCGGAGAAAATTCTTTTCCGCCTTTTTGCTGGCCCCCCGGATCTTGGATTGGGCCAGGGCCAGGAGCAGGAAGTAATCGCCCTTATTGTCGTTCATCCGGACGGCTTCTTCCAGGTACTGGACCGCTTCCTCGTACCGGGCCTGGTTATAGAGCGTTTTGCCCTGGCGGAATCTCGTGTCGGCGCTTTTGCCGGGATCCTTGTCGCCGTCTTCATCCGGGGAGGGTTCCGGCGGAGCCGTCGCGGCCCCGGGGGTGATCAGGGCCTTGTAAGACTTGGTGATGCGGTCAAAAAGTTCGTCGATCTGCTTTTTAATATCCGAGTCGAGGTCCCGGCCGAACCGGTCGGGATGAAATTTCCGGGCCATCTTGAAATACGCTTTTTTAACGGCGTTTTCATCGGCGCCCCGCGGCAGCCCGAACAGCTGATAATGATCGAGGTTCCCCATCCGTTTGCGGAGCTCGACCGCTTCGTAGATGCTGTCGTTGATATCCTTGGTTGACGTATCCTCCGTTGATTGTTCGGGTTTTTCTTCCTCGCGGCTTTCGCCGGCGGAAACGAGCGGCTCATCCGAAAACGGCGGCGGGGCGCTGGGGATGGGAGGAATCACCTCCGCGGCCGGCGCCGGGGGCGCGACTTTTTCCGGGGCCGGCTCATCGGGAATCAGGACGGTCTTCGGCGCGTCCTTGAACTCCGCCAGCCCGAGGGAATACAGGAGAAACATGGATTTCCAGAACCAATTGGGATCCGAAGCGTCCCAGGTCATGATGTATTCGATGTTGGAGGACCCGTCGAGCCGGTTCCACAGGGCCCGTTCCTTTTCATCGATGCTGGAAATCAGATCTCCCTCCTTGGCGATCAGGGTTTTCCCGGAAAAAAACGAATGGATCGCCGGGTGGAACGACATCGCCCGCACGCCCTTTTCGATCAGGAGCGGCAGGCTGACCCGCAATTGGAATTCTGAATCAAAATAGCGTTCCTGGGCCTCGAAGGACATCTTTCCGTCAAAAAAGACGAAACACCCGAGGATGACCGCGTACATCTGGGCCAGGACGCCGTCATAAAGGCCCCGCTGGGAGAGGACCCGGTTTTGAACCAGGCACTCGCCGAGAAGCATGTCCGGTCGGACGAATTTGTTGATGCGCCCGTAGACTTCGGGCGTGATTTTGCCCGTCCGCAGGAGAATTTCGCCGAGCCGTTCCTCGGAAACATTCGTTTTGGCGAAGAGGAGGCCCCCGTCCTGAAAGATAAAGCTCTTCTCGATTCCGGTCCGGGAAAACGTGAGCTTCCCCGTTTTCTTGCCGAAATAGATTTCCTTCAGGTAGAGAGCGATATGGTTCATTATGTCTATTTTAATTAAATCAATAAAAAATACAAACCCGATTTTCAGGGGTCCGGCCCGGAATCCGGAGTATCGGGCGGCGACCGGGATTCCCCGCCTGGGCGGAATTTGACCCGGCCGAGGTTTGGTCGGCTCGGCGATTTGTGCTAATTTGAGGACATGAAAATCGCCCTGGCCCAGATTTCACCCTTCCTGGGAAATGTTTCCCGCAACCTCGACCTTCATCTCGAATATGCCGAAAAAGCCCGTCAAGCCAAGGCCGATTTGTTGGTTTTCCCCGAATTGAGCCTCACCGGCTATAAATTGCGGGACCTCGTCGCCGAATCCGCCAGGGATCCCCGGTCGTCCGGGGAGTTCAAAAAGCTCCGGCAGGCGAGCCGGGGCGTGGCCCTGGTCGCGGGGTTCGTCGAGGAAAAACCGCAGGAGCGCGGCCTGTTCTACAATTCCATCGTCTTCCTCCACAAGGGATCGATTTTTCACATCCACCGGAAAGTGTTCCTTCCCAATTCCGGCATGTTCGAGGAGCTTCGGTTTTTCGCCCGGGGCCGGGACGTGCGGGCGTTCGGAACCCCCTGGGGACGGACCGGGATGTTGATTTGCCGTGATTTTCTCCATCTCAACGCCCACTATCTTCTGTTTGCCGACGGCGCCGAAATTTCGATCACGGCGAGCGCCGCGCCCGGGCGGGGAGCGGAGGATGAGGCCGGGTTCGCCACCAGCC
>Ga0209777_10009541_pt1 | contig 10421 bp, 15 predicted proteins | sample FrelakmetHBP12HB_FD_187147 | JGI IMG/M metagenome (GOLD analysis project Ga0209777, IMG submission 187147) | Freshwater lake sediment microbial communities from the University of Notre Dame, USA, for methane emissions studies -HBP12 HB (SPAdes)... | ecosystem: Environmental > Aquatic >... | reverse complement strand
GAATACCTATGTATACGGTATTCATAATCCTGCTTGTTCTAGTAATGTACGGATATATTCGACATCCTCTTTATCTTTCTTAAACTTCTTCATCCAAAAGCCTGCATCAATTACTAATCTAATCATCTTTGAATGATCGTCGTTAAATCGTAACATTAATGCTTCGCCAGATTCTGCTAGATATAAAACCCACGGGCTTATTCTACCTGTCCTGATAAGATGTGCTGATTCGTTTACATTCACTTCTGAGAAGAATTTACTAAATTCTGTATTATTATTTTCGCACCATATCATGATTTCTGTTATAGAACGTTCTGTTGCGTTAATTGCGGGCTCTTTCTTTACTAAATCTTCTATGTATAAATCATATACAAAGTCTTTAGACCAATCTTTTAATTTTACACCAGCTAGAATAACATATTCTATATATTTTTCGATATAGATAGGTTTCAATATTGCTAGATGATTTCCAAATCTAGCAAAGTCTATATAGTAAGGACTATCAATAAATTCCTCAATAGTTTTTATTTTCTTACTTTGTGTAGTTAATTCGTAGAATCTTTGGAATGCTCTAAGTCCAAAACGTGGACCAGCTTGATTGATATCTAAATACCGCTGTTTCTTAACACACATGTGTGTGGATAAAGTCGAAATCTTAGCAAATGATTTATTACAGTGCTTACATATATTTGGTTGTTGCATTGGCTTCTTAGCTAACAAGATTATTTTCCATTAACACCGCCCTTGAGTAATTCTTTAATTGTTTTATCATCAAATCCATTATCTTTAAAAAATTCTTCAAGATCTTCTTTTGTATTTAATTTAAGTAATAATTCAATATCGTCGTCTTTCATTAGTGGGTATAAATTAAGTAATAATTCTTCTATCTTATTTTTCTTAATACCCTTGCCCGGTGGTATCCACGGATGATATTGCTTTCTATTTGTGCCACATAGTGCTAATAACTTCCATTGTAACTCTGGATGCTTTGATATTGTATTAAAATTATTATTAACTATATCGTTTATCATAATTAAATGATGTTCTGCATAATTCTGGGATGAACTCATATAGCGCATAAGAAGCCATAGACTAATTTCTTTTTTATGTTCAGGTGAGAGATTAGTATAAAAATCCATATTACAAAAGTCCATTGCAGGTAATTCCATCTCTAGAGTAAGAGTACTTGCTTTTTTTTTAATTTTCTCATCTTCTTCAACAATAATGGCTTCAGGATTCATTTCATAGAATCCTGATAACCAATCACCCATATCACCCATATTATTCATTATATCGAATTCCTATATGATGTTCTGTCCATACTAGCTATGTCATTACGTAATTTTTCTATCTCTATAGCTGCTTCGTCTAGTAAGTCAGCTATACGGTCTGATTTACCTTCCTGAACGCTTTTACGTGATGGTATCTGTCTACGTATCTCTGCTCTTTTATGCAGTCGGAATACTAAATCGTCTATCTTATCCAAGATTATTTTCCATCCAGAACATAGCTTCTCTAATTTTTTGTTTAAAAAACAAAGGTTCTTTAGCAAAATTAGCAGATTCTAGCATTAAATTTAAATCTTTTAATATGATTTTACGTGTCTTTTTGGAAAGTTTTTTTTCTTTCTGTACATCGTATATGTACTCATTATTGTACTGGGGCATATGTCTCCTAAATGATATTAAAAATTATAACATAGTTTACTCAAAAAGCGCGCCGATATCAATTACATCGGGCAGCTTACTAATTTCCTTTACAAATAACGCACATTCCGGAAATGGTGATTCGTCCAGGGGTACAACTAGGATATTACCATTTTTTAACTTGGGAAAGAACCATTTAACTTCGGCGTATACGTTTGTAATACTTATTTCTTGTGGACGCGGAACCATATGTCTTAAAGGGTTAAATACCATTGTATGAAATCCTCTATCATTAAGACTAGTGAGCGGCATTAGTTCCAAATCACTATAGTCTGAATCACATACTAGAATCGACCAATCTAATGGCATCTGAACAGTATATTTTCCTATCTGCAGGACTACTGCTGGTGCATAAAAACTTTCTAAAAAGATAAGGGGAATAAAAAAATAATCTGGGTTTTTAGGATCCGAATAATCTAAAACACAGAAACGAATATCTTCGATTTCATTTGGTATCTTATTTAGGTCATATGCTACATTGTCGTTGGTCAGGATGTTCAAATTTAATACTCCGGGGTTACGTATAAATTAGATGAATAAACATAATGTTTAAGTATCTATTTGCTATTGATAAAATATACTATTATATTAACATAATAACATAATTTAACTAAGTGAGCAAGAATTTCAGTAAGGTACTATCGAAATCCCAATGTTTTCCGGTGGTCTTCCCACTGCTTGTCTAATTCTTGCATATCTCTTTTTTCGGTATACGATCCAATTGATATCTGATTGGCAGAAACTCCGCATCTTATAAGATAATCACACAACATATTTTCGAATCCTGAATGAATATATGACATAAATGTAATCTTTTCTGCAGTCTCCGAATCATCCTGAAATATTAGCGTAGCATATACCCGGGTAGTAGTTACTATACCTGTTAGTGGTGCTCTTTCGTTTGTTAAAAGATTAATACGTGACCCAGAAGGTACTATTATCTCTTCATATCGTTCTACACAAGTTACCGTTAAGTCGTTAGCTTTGAAAAATGTTTCTAGTAAAATCTTATATCCATAAGATATTTGTGTTTTTATGTTCATTTTAATAGTCTACCTTTTTAACGCTAAAAGGATATTCTGCTTCTTTATAAAACACTTTTCGCCGTGTTAAGTGTCGTTTTGAGAATTTACAATTGGAACATACATCATATACGTTCACAAAGTCTTTATCAGGAGCAACCCTAATACCGCGGCCGATACTTTGAATTACTCTAACAAAACTCTTTCCAGCCTCAAATAATACAAGATTATATATACGAACAATATTAATACCCGTTGATGCCACGCCGTACGTAGCTATAATAACCTTGCCATCAACTTCCTGGACTTCTTTGTATTCATCTTTACGATCCTTTGACTTCATCTTACCGGAAACAAATATCGAGTCCGGTATGAGAGACTGTAACATCTCCCCTGTCTGTACGCGATCGACCAATATTAATGTATTCCCGGATTCGGACATTTCAATAACAGACTTAGCAAGGAATTTTAATCGTGCCTGACTTGTTGTTAACCACTTTAATTCTGCTTGGTAGTTCGTAAATGCAGTCTCACCTAAATCTTGAAGTTGCCAGACATTGACATGTAACTTTGCAAGTATGCCTAAGTCCTGCAATTCTTTTGTGTTAATTTTGCCTAGCAGTGGCCCGATACATGCAACTACGCCGACTTTATCAGCTTCTTCTTCTGGCATTGTACCTGTAAGTCCCCAGCGTATTGGCGCATTAGCGAGATAAGTCGATAATAATTTTCTAAGGACATCTGCTTTTGCTTTATGAACTTCGTCGACTATGACACAAACTACATTTTCAAAGAATGTTTCGATGTCTACTTCGAGCTCTTCTTCTTTAGATTTTTTGGATAATACTTCTAAACTCTGCCATGTGCAAATTGTGTGCGTCTTTCTATACTCTTTCCTGTCGCCAAAATATACACCAACATCTAATCCCATGTTGATATAATCTTCTTCAGTTTGAGTCACTAAATCCTTGGTTGGCACAATTACTATGCTGCGACCATATGGCTGGACTTTATGGCTAAGAATCGCCGTAATTAGGGTATTATGATGCACTACTCCGTTAGAATCATAGTACATGTTCGGACTGTCTACATTAATATCTAAGCAATCATCTTTACCAGTAAATTCAATCGATTCTACTGTTGCAAATCCGTCTTTATGATTTATTAGTGATCCTATCCTAAGATCTTTAGCATATATGTTGTGTGTATCCGACATAAGAATATGATTTTCAGCACACCTAAATGTATATCCATTATTCAATGTTATCATTAACATATCAAGTGACGTCTTCTTAATAATATAATGAATTTTTGATATGCCGGTCGGTGTGTCTATCTGTATATCTAGATTATCAATAGAAACTTCCTGATTATTTTGTAACTGTATATGATTATATTCTTCAATTATCTTGGCTAATTGGCCAATTTCCATCTGTAGTTTCATTTAAAAATTTCCTCATTCGGTCAATTGTTTCTGCAGGAAAATTTTTGTATTCACTTTCCCAAATAACTAAAACTTTATAGCAGGTTCGAAGATCAGTAAGTTTTTTTGTGTCCCGATTCCCATTGGTGTAACTTATTCATCATAAATTTACCAAAATCAGAAGTTTCATCTATATGTACAGATAGTAATGTCTCTTTTCCTAAACATTTTCCAGCACCTGTTGGGGCGATATTGATCCCGGTTATGTTCTGCAAATAAGAGTTAATTACTTCGACTTGATGTTCCTTAATCATAATAGGCTGGCCAGCTATCTGGTGTCCCTCTGGCCAAAGTATGTGACTATAACTATCTGCCGTAACTAAGTCGAATTCAAAGTTCTCACCGGGGGTACGATGATCTTCGATTTCGACTTCATATCCGTAATGTTGAACAATTGGCAATAATGTATCGAGTAAATTAATATATGAACTTCCGCCCATAGAACAATAACTCATCTTACCGTCCCAGCGGCCCAACCTGACCGCTGGTAGAAATTTTGCACCGGGGACATAAAATTCTAAAGATTTAACCATTGCTCTACGACATTCGATTGAAAGTTCTGTAAATTTCACATTAACTTCATCGAGTATTTGTAATTTAGTTATTGTAATTTTGTTATCCTTTTATTATTATACAGTAGCATCGTCTAGGCCTGCTACCCTTAACCGAATAATATTCGACGAACTAAAGGATTTTTGTTCAAATCCTTTAGTTATACCTAGGTATTTATTTCTTAATAATGCTATTTCATTTATAAGTATAGTTGTATCGACGATACTTGCTACACCATCAACATATTTTTCAGCATCTCTTGAACTTAAAGTTTTATTGTATGCTTCTATAAATCTTTTAAATTCGACCGATCTATCCTTACGTAATTGTATATTCAGGAATTCAAGTACAGCTTCAATTTCTTGAAGCTGTGCATATCGTTGTTCTACAAGTCCCGGTAATTCTGCAGCATGTTTTTCTAAACTCATACCTTTTAATGATAATTCTTTACGAGCTGTTAATAGTTCGTTTTCGTAATAATCAATAAAATCGGGAATAAGACCGAGATTACCTGTAACTTTGTAATACCAATTCACAGTTGATGACATCGTCTAATTGCAATTTCCATTGCCTGTGTTAATAGTGCCGCACGTTGAGTTCTAGACATTAACTGACGTTTAATTGCCATGGCTCTTGGAGGGACATCTAGATCTTCTGCTATAGCCTGATGTACTTTAGTTAGATTTACTGGCTCAGAAATCCAAACGACATGATCTGCACCAACTTCAATATCTTTCATATTTTCTCGATACTGTTGTATTGCTATCATAGATTTCAGAGCATCCTTGCTGTGAATAATTAAAAGTAATTCTTCGCCTGATTCGGCAGCAGTCTTTTTATTCGTCATAGTAATGGTCTTCATCCTCATCTTCGTCTTCGTGAAGAATATCTAACTGACTACGCGCTGCTGCCTTTAGTTCTTTATCTAAATCTTCCTCAACAAAATCGTCATCTAATAGATTAAATTCGTCAAAGACCATTACAAATAGGTCTGCTACTTCAAGTCTTTCTTTTGGCTGAATATGTGTTTTAACTCTTTGCCACAATTCCATAATTAGTTCATGATTTGGGTTATCCATCTTATTCCTCTATGTCGGTTTCTTCAGTTACTGCATTCTGTGTATCACGAGTCTTGAATTCTGACATAACTAGATCCATAATTCCGTTTTCATTTCTATTCCATGCTTTTCTAAAATATAAATGTACTTCGCCATTTAGATCAGTATATGCATAACGATTACCTTCTTTAGTGACAAATTTCTTCTTTTCGATTAAATCAAAGAAACCACTATAAGGACTCATACCTTTATCGTATGGAATTTGTAGTTCAATATCTTCAAACGGTTTATTAAAACGAGTCTTCATTACTTTACACCCTGCGCGAATACCTAACACATCTGTAACTTTAGTACCAGATTCATCTTCTTTTAATTTCAATTGTTTCATAGCAACTACAATACTTGATGCATATACTGGACCAGATCCGCCACTAATTTTATCGTCAGGCGAATAAGGATCTTGTGAACCGTAACTATGATTTGTACATACTAAGCCGATATTTAGGTCGCCGAACATATTTAAACAGTTTCGAACTAATGCCATAAGTTCTTTTGGTTTAGATCCAAAGTCACCCTTCATTTCGTTCTTTTCAAACTGTGCTGCGCCAATAGCCGATGACATCATACCAAGCGAGTCAATTACAATTAGAATCTTTTGTCTATCTTCTAGTGCTTGTGCCTTATATTCCTTAACAAATTCATTAATAATCTGTGCTGCCTCATTAATTTGCGATACATTAAATTTAACTAACTTTTCTTCTGATGTATCGACACCTAAAGCATGTAACCAAGCTTCATCTAATGCATTTTCTGTATCTAACAGTATACAGTAAATACCTTGCTCTTGTGCATTTTTAACAATATTACCCGATACAATATAACTCTTACCTGCGCCCGACTGTCCCGAAAACATCGAAACTTTACCAAGCGGAATTCCTTTATCAAATTCGCCACTGATCAAAAAATTCAGCGCATAGTTTCCTGTAGATATCCATGTGTCTGGATCATGAAATCCTGCACTAATACCTGTAATACTTTTTGTAATACTCTTGCGGAAACGACTTATGTCAATCGGCTTTGCCATCGCTTGTACTCCTTTTCATATAATTTAAAATTTTTTCTAATTCATCTATATTCATATTGGATTTCAAATTATTTGCTCTCCAAATTAAGAGGTAGTGAATAAGCGACCCTTCGGTCGCTTATTTTCTATCTATTATTACTTGTTTCTTGAGCGCAACATTTGCAAGATTTCTTGTGGGGATTTCCCTGCTGCGGCGGTCGAAGCTGCCGGTGCTGGTGCAACTTCGCTGACTTTAGTGAACGAAGCTTCTACTGCTGCAACATCATCTTCCCAAGGTTTACTCTCGGAAACTTTGGGTGTTGCTGCTTGGCGGATCGGTGGTGTATATGATTGCCGAACTGCTTTCTTACCTTCTCCGCCGTCTGCATCATCTGATGAGCCAGAATCAAATCCAAACGGTTTAAAATGTTGACTCCACTTTGCTGGGTCGTATAGTTCACCATCAAGTGATGCCTGAAACATATCAAACATAATCGATAGCTGTTCAGTTGTGGGTCGCTTTGGTAAATATGTCGACAGATCTACCGGACCGTGTGATGCAATTGCGTCATGCATTTCCTCAGTAAGGCTAGATTCTTTTCTAGCCCATTTCGAAGTACCGTAATCAGCAAATCCACCTTTACTTGTCTTACTAATAATAAAATCTGTACCATTAATCAGATCAACTGGGCTATATACCATATCCGGGTCCATTAATGCAGCTTTAATAATTGCAAAAATCTGTGGTCCGATAATAAATTTACGGATTGGGTTTTCTGGTGGGTCTGTTTCGTTCATGGGATCTTGCTTTACGAATCCTTGCATGTAATAAGTACGTTTGCACCAATATTTACGTGCTGTATCTTCTAAGGATTTATCTTTCCACATTGGTCGTACTTCGTTCAAGATTGGACAAGTCATTTTGCCGTCCCACATTTCAATACATGGTACTTGCACAACGACTGGTTTCGTTTCGTCTTGACCTTTAATACCCGGGAAAGGCAGTTTAATCATTTGTCGCTCTGTCCAGAAGAAAGTATTATCTTCATTTGCATCTGGTAAGAAACGGATTACTGAGGATGTGCCTTCCGGAATGTTCCAATGTGCATAAGTCGTTTTATCACCACCCTGAGTGGTTCCGCCTTTGCGAGTGTCTAGTGCTTGTAATTTTTTGCGAATTTCGTCGAGAGTCTTGCTCATATTATATATTTCCTTTTAGAACGCGGGTTATTTGCTTTGGTTTTTATTTTAATCCAAGTGCGTTATGATGGATTAACAATACTATTTATCTATTTTAATAGTTTGCTGTGCTATTATCGTCAGCTAAATGTAAAACAGATCTTCGTATAACATTTATTAAGTATACGTAGATCTGCGGATATTGTCAAGAATTTCAATAAAGGGTGTAAATCTTATTACATAAACTTGTAATCGAAACGATCGAAGTATACCATAAGGTCTATTGATTCTTTAATTTCTTTCTTTTCTACTGCTTTTTCCGATAATCTAACATTCTCTAATACCTGACGCATAACTGCTTTTTCAAAATCATTTACAATGCCTTCTTTACATAGTTTTGTACCAATCTTACCTACAAAGCTTGAAAGTTCTTCGTTTTCTATTATACGTAATGCAAACTCGTTAAGTTTAAATCCCAGTCTTGCATTTTCGCTGGCAAATTCAAAAATAGGAGCAGACATTGTTTCTCTACGGACGATAACTGTACTTGCTGCGGCTTCCTCAATACGTTTGTAAAAAGTATCACGTTCGTATACTAGTTGTTTTACGATTGGAAGGACTTCTTCGAATTTTTCATCAAACCGGCGAATAGTAAATAATTCTTTTAATTGGCTTACATCATCTTCGGCAAGTGCTTCACGTTCAAATGTTTCTAAACGTGCTTTAACTGTTTCATAAGTTTTAGATCCAGTAAGTTTCTTTAATTCTGTACGAAGTGTTTGAATATTTTCTTTGATGGTTTCGATAATACCAGAACTATCTTCGTTAATTAATTTATTCGTAGTTACATAACGATTGAACGATTGTAGTTTTAGTAGTTGACCTGTACTTTCACTAATATATGCTCCGACTTTATCTGACATCGTACCACCGTGGGCCATATGTTGTGCCATTGCTCGTGCGCCTGCAAGATGATTATGTTGGAAACGCATACGTTCGCCATTACATTCTAAGAAAATTGCACTAATACTGCGACTACGCGATCCTCGTACATTTTCATCCACTGGAGTTTTGTGACGAACTAAGATTCTAACATTTTCTAAGGTCTGTTGCGATGTTTTTAATGAACCAAACATCTTGCTAAAACTTTCCATTACTGCTTCTTCGACTGCTGTACAATATTCAATACCATTTCCTGTATTTTCTGCTTGTAATTTACCAGTAGTAACTAGCCTATTTAATACTGGCTGTATATCACTTAAATCGAGATCTAAATCGTATGCTAATGTATCTGCAGATATTGATCCTTCGGTCTTAATTATATGTAAAATTTTACCCATCAATTGATGGTTATATGGTTTAACTGCATTATTTTCCATCATAGTATCGCCCTTATTCATTTTTGCCTGGTATGCATAATCTCTTGGTTGTATATTTTTACCGAAAACTTTAATATTTAAATTCATTAGAAATTCATCTGCGATTTTACGAATACTTTTTTGTAATAGTTTTATATCCACTATATGTGCATCTTTGCCCATTTTATATGTATGGGAAACATTGACACCTTTACTAAAGTCTATACTATCTTCGCTGACAGTAACCATCATGTTTGGCTTAACTACAAAAAATCTACGGCCTTGAGTTGGATCTGTCGTTTCTGTACCCATTTCATCAAAGATTTTAATTTGTAAGTTATTACCTTTTAATAAAGCAAATACTTTTTTTGCTACTTCTTCCATTTCAGCCATAATAAAATTCCTATTTCTATTATTTATCTATTTTGGCGGTATAGTTGCGTTATTTTCTAATTCCTGATACAACTCTTTTGCACTAGGATAAGGATTCTTAATGAACTTAAATGCTTTTGGAAATTTATTAAATGCGTCCCACCCTTGTTTGCGCCACCAATCGATATTTCGTTCATTACCTTGTACTTGGTTTTTTGTTACTAATTGTTTATATGAGTCAATGACTTGCCGGGCGGTATCTGGACCAGATACCGTGGAGAATTCCGATTGGGCTTCTTTATACCCTTCTTTTAGTACTTCATATAGTCGCATTATAAATTAGTCCCAAACTCATCGTTGTATAGTTCAGCTATGCCTGGGTTGGTGGTGATGGTCTTTTCCGCTAGAGGCCATCTTCCTTTAATTACATATTCGGCATATCGACTAGCTGCATTTGGATTGGTGGCAATTACCGGTTCCGCCTCAGGCCATCTTCCTTTAATTACATATTCGGCATATTGACTAGCTGCATGTGGATTGGTGGCAATGGCCTTTTCCGCCTCGGGCCATCTGCCTTTAATTACCCTTATGGCATATTGACTAGCTGCATGTGGATTGGTGGCAATGG
>Ga0209777_10009540_pt1 | contig 10421 bp, 8 predicted proteins | sample FrelakmetHBP12HB_FD_187147 | JGI IMG/M metagenome (GOLD analysis project Ga0209777, IMG submission 187147) | Freshwater lake sediment microbial communities from the University of Notre Dame, USA, for methane emissions studies -HBP12 HB (SPAdes)... | ecosystem: Environmental > Aquatic >... | reverse complement strand
GGCCGGTGCAGGAGCAGCCGGTGCAGGCGTGGCCGGAGGCGTCGCAGGTTCCTGCGGCTTTGGCTTCTCGCGGCGTTCTAACACGAGGGCCTTGTCGGGCATATTCAACGCGAGCTTGGTCATCTTCGCGGTGTCGATCTTGCAGATCTCTTTGTCAAGCCACGTTCCGGCCTCGGGCTTCTTGGCCTCCTCTTCCTTTTCATCCTTCTTCGCGCCGGGTCTTCCAGCGGAGTCATCGTATATGCCGGCCATCTGGCGCAAGTTCGTCTCTTCAACGAACACTTTGCTGTCGCCCGCCTTGCGCATGAAGACGGTCTTGAATCCCGGCGATTTGCCGATCAAAAAGTGGAACGCGGGCTCGGCGGCGTCTTTCTTGTAGCCGACAAGATGGAACGCTTTGCCGTCGGACAGGCTGTACTGTTCGAGTTCGCTGTCCGAACCCGCAGCGGCCCGAGTCTCGCCCTTAAGTTTGACGATGGCGTCAAGGTACTTGTCAATGGTTTCCTTCTTGACCGGGGCGTTGAAGTGAGTGGTGATGCGCCACTTATCGGCCCCGGCGTCGAACGCTAGCACGAGTTTGTCCTCTGGTTTCGCCCCGGCGTATAGTTCCATTTTTGCAATGTCACTCTTTGACATTCCTTCCGGCGCCAGCGTCACCAGACGGGTTTGTTCGACGATGTTGGGGGTGTATTGGGTCGACTTCTTGTAAGCGAACAACGCCACCAGAATAGCCAGCACAATTACCAGCGGGATAAGACTCTTCGGTTTCATGCAAAACCTCCAGCTTACAGTCTACGGCCTGCGGCTTACAGCCTCTTCAGTCCTCAGCGGTTCCGAATGACATCGTGAATGCGTTGCGTGCGCGGCGGCGAATGGCGGCCTGAGCCACGCCGACGACGGCGATGATGGTCGTCGCCAGTGTGTAGTTAACGAACTTCCATATGTTTCGCTTGGTGGTGCTGGGCATCTCAATCATGCGGTCGATGGGTTTGCGGCTGCGCACGTTCACTATCTCATCGCCCAGCGACACCGCATCGACACTGTTCAGGAACAGGTCCAGATTCCCGGCTTGCAGGAAATTCTTCCGAAAGATCTCGGAGCAGCCGAAAAGGATGAGTTTGCCCGGGGCCGGCATGATCGGCTTGGCCTCGCCCTCTTCGGGCTTGGGCGGCTTCGGAGGCTGGCCAGGCATCTGCTGCTGTTCTTGCAGCCACGCCGGACGCGGCTTGTCCTTGAAGGTGTCCGGGAACTGGCCGGAGACCATGACCATCAATGGGTACTGCTGGCCGCCGGAGTCCGGGGGTTCGAAGGAACTGTTGGTCATCTGCTTTGAAGGCGGCACGGTCCAGGCGCGGCTCGTGGTCGACATGAGGGTCTTGGCTTCGAGCCCGTATTTCTTGAGCGTGTCCTGGTCGATCGTAAGCGGCGAACCCCAGAGGTAAAACACCGAGGCGAGCCGGCTCGTGATCGAGTTGTCCTGGGCCATCGAGCTGCTGTTGACGAGGATGTGCGTGGGCAGATTCACGGTTTGTCCGCCACCGAGCATGGCTTGCAGCGCGTTCGCGGAATTCTGCACCGTAAGCGGCACATGGTTGATGTCCATCAGGATGTCGTCGCTGATGCCAACGCCGTATCCCTTCAACAAGTCGTTGACCTGCGGCTTTTCCTCGCGCTTGGTGACGGACATGCCGGTGCGCGAGGGCCGGTAATCCCACTCGTAGTTCTGAACGGCCATTACGACCGATTTCCCCGCCTCGATCGCCCGGCCGATCTCCCATCGCTGACGCTCGTTCAGCTCGCGCGGATTCACGACGACAAGCGTGTCGTACTCGTCCGGCAAGGGGCTTTCTTGCGTAAGTTCGACACGGCGAACGTCGTACTTCTCGTAGTTAAGGACCTGTTCGAGGTAGACGTACGGATCGTCGGATTGCGGCACGGGCTGGCCCATTTGCTCGAGCATCCGGCGGTACTGCGGGTCGATATTGACCGCTTCCTTAGGCGCAACAAGGGCCACGACGGGCTTTTTCTCTCTCGTGAGCTTGTAGATCGTGCTCACGAGCCGGTATTCGAGCTCGTCAACGTTCTGTGGCATGATCTGAGGGATGATCTCTTCTTTCTTGTCCTTGTAGCCCACGCCGATGCTCGAGTAGACGAGTTTATTTGTGACCTCATCCTCGCTCATCGCGCGGACCGAGAACGGTTCGACGCCCTTATCGAGCATGCGCTTCTCGATGGCCTTCTCTTCGGTTTCCTCGCCTTCCTTGGGCTCGGTTTCCGCTTTGTCCTCCGAGAGGACGTTCGCGACACGGAGATAGACAGTCGTGTATTCCAGTTTTCCGCCCGCGGCGACCCGGAGTTCCTCGAGCTTGTCCTTGACGTTCTGCTCGAGCTGCGCCATGCCCGTGGGCATGTCCTCGCGCGGGGTGATGTACACCTTCACCTGGACCGGCGTGTCCACTTTGGACAGGATCGACTTCGACGCCTCGGACACGGTGAACACCTTGTCTTCAGTCATGTCCGTGCGGGCAAGGCTCGTCCCCGTCAACAGCCAGTTGAACAGAAGACCGATGGCGCAGCAGATGACGAGCGCCGTCGCGAACGTGACACGGGCCTTCGGGCGTCCGCGGCCTTCGATGTACATTATGTTGAGCATAAGGAACAGGACGGTCCACGCGGCGAAGTAGAGGAGGTCCGCCAGTTCGATGACGCCCCGGCTGAACGCCGTGTAATGATCGGCCACGCCCACCAACTGCGACAGAAGGGTTCCGAGGCCCGACATCATGCCGTCGATGTACGACGATATGAAATCCGTGCCGACGAGGAAGATCGCGAAACAAGCCAGAAGCGTCACGACGAACGCCACGATCTGGTCCTTGAAGAACCCCGAGAAGAAGATGCCTATTGAAAGGAAGAAACCGCCCAGTAGCAGCGTGCCGAAGTAACCGCCGAACATCGCGCCCACGTCGGGTTTGCCGAGCGCGAAAAGCATCAACGGCAGCGTGAACGTGCAGGCCAGCGTCAGCGCGAAAAAGATGAAGCACGCGATGAACTTGCCCAATACCAACTCGCGTGCTCTCATCGGGAACGTCAGCAGCAGTTCCCATGTGTTCTCTTTCCGTTCTTCGGCCCAGACCCGCATCGTCACGGCCGGGATGAACACGCACAGGAGGATCGGCAGGTTCGTGAAGTACGGACGCAGATCCGCGACCGGATACGTGAAGAACGAGGTAATGTAAAGGCCCACGCTGATGATCACGTAGACGATCATGAAAATGTAGCCGATGGGCGACGTGAAATATGAGCCCAAATCGCGGCGGAGTATTGTGATGATGTTCTTCATGCTGCGGATTCTCCTTGCTTCTCAGACCGGCCTCTGCCGGGCTCCGTCAGGGTCAGGAACGTCTCTTCGAGGGACAACGGCTTGAGGCTCAATTCGCGGAGCACCCAGTTCTTGGCGTGCGCCAGCTTGTTCAGGTCGCGCCAGAGCTCCGTGCCCTCGCGGCTCATGACCATGAATGAAACCGCGCCGTCCTCCTCGCCGGTGAACTGCACCTTCCTGACGCCGTCGATCCCGCTCAGCAACCGCTCGACCTCCGCACGGTCACCGACCACCGAAATGGCCGTGCGATCGTGTTCCATAGCGCGCTTGCGGAGCTCTTCGATGGTGCCGTCGCCCACGATCCGCCCCTGGTTGATGATCACGATGCGGTCCGCCATGGCCTCGACTTCCTGCAGGATGTGCGTCGATAGGATGACGGTCTTCGACGAGGCCAGGTTACGGATCAGTCTGCGAATCTCGACGATCTGATGCGGATCCAAGCCGGACGTCGGTTCATCGAGCAAAATGATGTCCGGGTCGTGGATGAGCGCCTGCGCGAGACCGGAACGCTGCCTGAAACCCTTTGACAACTCGCGGATGATCTTCCGGTACATCGGCCGCAGGCCGCACTCCTCGAGGACGATGTCCGTGCGTTCCTTGAGCTTCGCGCCGGTAAGTCCCCGCGCACGGCCCACGAAATCCAGGTAAGCCCGCACCTCCATGTCCATATAAAGAGGCAGGACTTCCGGAAGGTAACCGATGATCTTGCGGACCGCAAGCGGGTTATCGAGGATATCGATCCCGCCTACCTGCGCCGTGCCGCTCGTCGGGTAAAGATACGTGGTCAGGATTTTCATCGCGGTCGACTTGCCCGCCCCGTTCGGGCCCAAAAGACCCACGATCTCGCCCCGGCGGACCTCGAAGGACACATCCCTCAACGCCACGACAGGGCCGTAGTGCATGGTCAGCTTATTCGCCTTGATCATGTGTTCAACTCCTCGAAGTGCATTGCCCCGCAACACAGTTTGTCAAACCATGACAAACTGTTGGGATGGATGCCCAACCTGGACGGCTCGACTCGGAAGCCCGTCATCCAGCCAATAGCCCACCCACCCGGACGGAGCAACTCTTGTGCCACCGGTTCGTCGAAAAGCGAAACGGTAACATAGCATTCTTTCTCCTTTGTTTTCAATGATCTACGCCGGCCCCGAAAGCCCTGCGCGCCACCCCGCACCATGTCTCATTTGGGGCAGACCCCGCGCTCAAAGCCCGGTCTCAGGCATAGAGGTTGGCACAATGCGCAGTTCGCCCCGGGTAGCGTGACGTGTAGGATGAACCTTTATAATACTGGATTCCCGCCTTCGGGAATGACGGCTTCGAAGGTTACGCCTGGGTCAGAAAACGATGAGCCGGCCGCGAGCAATGGTCCGTCCCTCAGGTATGAGCCGACGCTATGGGTGTGATGCACCTCCGCTCATTCCCAGATCATATCCGCCACAGGAATCGGCTTCCAGCGCCAGCGCGGGCATACTGCGGCGGGAACCGCTCAGCCAGCAGGGACGCAGGGGCGTCCCCGGTACAATGACTCGGCGCTATGAGCCTCACCTGGTAACGCTTCAGTGCCTCTACCGTGGCCGCGAGTCTGTCCGCGGACGCGTTGAGCAAGTGCATGCCCCCGATGATCGCGCGGAACTGCGTCACACCGGTTAGTTCCGCAATGTACTCGAGCGTGTTGACAACCCCTGAATGAGCGCAGCCCAGTAACACGACTATTCCTTCTGTGGTTTCCATCCATATGGCCTGGTCATCCGTAATAGGGTCCTTGACCTGGCATTCCTCGTCAATAAAGAACGGGCCGCCGGTGTCTTCAAAGGATGTTCGGCGGGGAATGGGCCCTGTAACCCAGACGTGGTCCGTGACTTGGGTCGGCTTGATGGTAGGCACGATGTCTGCCGACCTTGCGGAAAGGCTTTCGGCAATCTCGGGACGCATCCCAATCGGCTTGTGTGGCGGCGTTTGCAGACAGCCGTATCTCATTCCCACTGCGTCGGGATGCATGAAGATCGTTGGGGCTATGCCTTGTTCGAACAGGTGTGGCAGTCCCCCCGTATGGTCGAAGTGACCGTGACTGAGCACGATGACGTCGGTCCGGCAGAGATCGATCCCGAGTGCAGCGGCATTTCCAGGCAGCGTTAGCCCTTGACCTGTGTCGAACAGGATGTTCTTGCCTCCCGCCAACACGTGAATCGACAAACCATGCTCCGTGGTCAAACCAGACCTCATAACCGAGTTATCCGTGAGTACGAGAACGTCCACCTTATCAGTCATGGAACCCTCCTTTCACCGGGCAATCGCTAGCGTCAAGGGCAGCAGCATCAGTCCAGTCAGAAGACCGGCAAACGTAAGTAACAAAGCTGCGCGGACGCGTTGCCATCTCGGGTCGCACCCTCGCGACACGGACCAGATCCACTTGGCGTGAAGGAGAAGATGCAGGGCAACGAGCCCCACAAACGTCAGCGACAGCCATTCGTGAATCTCCTCGCAGTCGTGCTTGCGCAATCCCAGAACGATGGGACCACCTCGCCACCGTCGGCCGTCACCCCTGCTGTTTTGGGCCTTCGCCCCATCAGTGGACATGTCTCCCGCAGATCGTGCCGCTCCACCTCGCCATTGTTGGCCATGTTCGAGTTGAGGTCCGTCTCCTGACGCCGGCTCTCTGGCAGGTCCATTGAACAAAAACTCCATCGCAAGACCCGTTGCAGCCAGCGCGGCAAACACCACTGCCGTGACAGCGCTGACAAGAAGGTTTCGTAACGCCACATTGCCGAAGAACATACTCATTCTCCCAAGCGCCTGATTGTGCATATCTGTCTGGTGCCAGCCCTAGTTTTCTTTCTCAAAAGGCCACATGGCCACGCCGCCATCCAGGACCTTCACATTAGCGAATCCCGCGGCCTTCAAAATCAACGCCGCCTCGTATCCGCGAAGCGACACCTTACAGAAGGCAACGATCTCCTTGTCGCGTGGCAGTTCGCTGATTCTCTTGCGCAAAGCCCCCAGCGGTATGAGCGTGCTCTTGGGAAGACGCACTTCGGCATGTTCCTGTGGAGAGCGAACATCAAGGAAAACGAAATCTTCGCCGGACTTAAGCTTCCGATATGCTTCTTCCGCCGAAATGCCCACCATCCAACCGTCTTGCTTGTTGCGGGCCACGTTGGCCGCGGTGATCAGATTATCCATGGCGGGTGCATACGGCGGCGCATAACACAGATCCAGGTTGGCAACGTCATCAAGCGTCATGCCGGCGGATATGGCCGTCGCCGCGACATCGACCCGTTTCGTGCCATCGCCGGGTCCCACCGTTTGCAGGCCCAAGAGCCTGCCGCTTTTTCTGTCCGCGACGAGCTTCATCAGAATGGGTTGAGCCTGTGGCATGTAGTGGGCCTTGTCGGGCCCGGGTGCCAGCGCGGTAACTACATCATAATCCAGTGCACGAGCGGTCTTTTCGGTGATCCCTGTACGAGCCACGCAAAAGTCAAAGACTTTGCATACGGTACTGCCCAAGACTCCGGGAAATGCTTCGTCACCCCCGCAGATATTCATTGCGGCAACACGGCCTTGTTTGTTGGCGGTCGATCCGAGGGGCACAAAAACCGGGCGGCCGGTCAAGCGGTCCACGCACTCGACGCAATCCCCTACCGCATAGATGTTGGGATCCGATGTGCACATATGGTCATCCACGTGTATGGCGCCGGTGGTCTCTCCGAGAGACAAGCCGGCTTGGTTTGCCAGGTCTACATTGGGTCGCACGCCAACGGCCACGATAACCATGTCTGCCGATAGGAGGTCCTTTCCCGTTCGGACTCCGGCAACGGTATCGTCGGTTCCTGCGTTGGCCTCGAGCGCAAGGGCTTTCGTGTTCGTCAACACGCGGACCCCTTTTGCGCTCATATGTTGCTCCACGAGTCGGGCCACTTCCCAATCGAGCATATTGAGTGTTTGCGGCAACGTTTCTACAACGGTTACCCGGCAACCGTGTGATACAAGAGCCTCGGTTGTTTCAATGCCAATCAGCCCGCCGCCAATGATAACGGCGTCCTTGATCTTTCCTGTGGCCAGCATCGCCTTGATGCTTTCCGCTGAGGGAACCGCGTGAAGCGTGAAGACGTTCTTCTTCTCCACCCCCGGGATAGGCGGAAGCACCGGCGAGGCCCCGGTTGCGAGCACAAGCGTGTCATACGGCAACCAGGCATCTTCCCCGGTAGCCAATATCTTCACGTGGACGCGCTTGCCGGCACGATCAATCTCAAGCGCCTCGGTACCGCTCTGCACCTTGATGTTCTTCACGTTTTGGAAAAATGCGGCATCGCGCACCGCACCGGCGGGCGTGCTCATCAGGTCTTTCTGTTCTTTCACTTCCCCGGACACGTAATAAGGGAACCCACACCCGGCATAAGACAGAAAAGCTCCTCGCTCGATGATGATCACTTCCGCGTCGGGCTTCATACGAACGATCTTGGCTGCGGTCTTGGGTCCCGCCGCGACCCCACCGATAACGACTACTTTCATGCTTGCTCCTCTCTGCGACGATGCGCCTAACACGCGGTCACGATGTACGTGTCGTCATCTTTCTAAAGATTGTTGACTTCAAGAAATCCTCCCGCTGACAGATGGGCGAGCACCTGCTCGGGTGACAAACGGTCTTGGCGCGGAGGACTGCTGTCGCCCGACGCGTCCGGCCGCCAATCCAGCACGGCCAACCTTCTGTCCGGTCGCAACACTCGGCGCATTTCCGATGCCAGTACCGAAGGCTCGTCCACCTCGTGAAAGACAAAGGCCGCCCACACAAAATCGACTGAAGCATCCGGCAACTCGATGGCCGGCAGTTCGTCACGCATTACCCGGACAAGTGATGGCGGGTTTCTCGCTACAAGTGCATCCAGAAGGTGCTGGTTAACGTCCAAAGCAATCACTTGGCCCCTTGCCCCAACGATTTCCGCCAAAGGTAATGTCCAAAACCCAGGGCCGCATCCCAGCTCCAACGCGACCTGGCCTTCTCGCACTCCAGCCTGGGCGAGCAAAGTGGGCGGATTCCATCGCGCCCAACGCTCGGGGCTGAGCAGAGCATCACACTTCTTGGGGTCAAAACGCCGACTGTCGTTACTCATTGAACCTACACGATATGATTAGTGATGGCAGCGACAAAATCCTGTACCCGTCGGAAGAGAACCGGCAAGATAGGCTTCTACAGCTTCCTGTGCGGGCAGTTCCGTCTGCACCATCAGGGGTTCGATGCCAAAAGCCTTGAGAGCTTCCGCCGCGCGCCACCCCATCCCGCGACACAAGATCGCTTCACAATCCTGAAGGGTTTCTCCCATGCTCGCATGATTATGCCCATGGGAGTGGCCTTGCGGGCCGGAGCCATTGCACTCACCGTGTTGCGAGGCACCCGCACCATTCGCGCGAACCTCTTTCCGCGCTATCCGTCCATCTTCGATTTCAAATACTACGAAAGACGCACCCCTCCCAAAATGTGCTGCAATGGATATCCCGTCGTCAGATGGTACTGCAATTTTCCTCATGATTTACTCCTCTCCGTTGGCGTTAGTTTTTCCTGCTTGACTTGGCCGCGCCGATGGCAACAGCGTTTGCTAGCCTCTCCTCCTCCGCCCTGACCGTCGGCACCGCTCTGGCCGCCGTTTTCGCGGCAGAAGTTAGTACTCTTACAACTCGGACACCCTTCCGGGCGTCCGCCGCCAAAGGGCAGTTCCCATGTATGCTGACAGTCGTGGCACTTGAATTGCCTCATTTCACTCATCTCGACTTTACCTCCTTCTATTCTCAATACCTTGCCCAGAATCAGAGCCTCGGCAGTTTTCCGTCGCGCGCCGTCGATAATCCGGCCAAACGTCTGACGCGACACGTTCATCGATGCCGCCGCCTGTTCATGGTAAAGACCATTCAGATCCGCCAGGCGCAACGCCTCAAACTCGTCCAACGTCAACACAATCTCTTCCAAGAACCGCGCGGGAATGCCCGCCGGCTTGAACACAGCGCACGGCGGTTCCTGGCCGATTCGACGACAACATTGCGGGCGCGACATACAGCGACTTCCCTTCACGTCTATTGGCGATATTATGAGCATATGCTCATAATTTGTCAAGCACCCCGGTTTGCCCGGGAACACACAGCAAACATATACGAAGATAACAGGGGAAAAGCGCCGGGTAGGCCGGCAAGGTGTAACGAGTGAAAGTCTCGGATAGTGAAGGCGTGGCGAGCCACACTAGCCCCGAGTCATGGCTGGGCCGCCGCGAAGGGGTCTGGCAAGCGTCGACAGGGGAAGGTACGGGCTGGGTATCGAGCCGCGAAAGTTATGGAACTTTGTTCCATTTAGGACAGCATACGGAATTCCGGGCCAATTCGAGGGCCGATTCGGGCAATTCGATCTTAGACGACGCGGATTGGTAGGATCATGAAGGGTACGCCGCGGGTGTAGAGTCTGCGCTGGATCGCGAAGACGATGTAGTTGTGGAGCAACCGGGTGAAGAAGGTCTCTTCGGGAAATACGATCTGGCCCCCGAAGAACACGGAGTCCGGGAAGCGTTCGCGAACGATGGAGACCATCTTGGTCACTTCCTCGACGACATCGGTGCCCAGGGCGGAAAAGGATTCGGCATAGACGCCCTGCCTGTTCATGAACTCCACGTAGCGGTCGAGATCGCTTTGCGTCTGTTGCTTGAGATGATCTATCTCCTGAACGCCCTTGAAGTTGCCGGCATCGACCGTGCCAACCTGCACGAACACGTAGTTCTTGAAGATCCCGCTGAAGAGCCGGATGATCCCGAAGAGCGTATGAAGACCCAGCCCGTTGTATCCGTTGACAAGCACGACGGCGGTTTTCGCCGAGGGATCGTACTCCTTGACGCTGGCGGGGGGCTCCGGGGAGGCATCGGCTGCGACAACAAGGCTGTCCAATCGGAGCAGCAGTTTGCGTGTGTTGGCGTAGTGGCGGCGAATGAGAACGGCGACCGTGATGAGCACGCCGGTGACCAGCAAGGTGACCCAGCCGCCCGCCTTGAATTTGATGACGGCCACGGAG
>Ga0209777_10009539_pt1 | contig 10421 bp, 11 predicted proteins | sample FrelakmetHBP12HB_FD_187147 | JGI IMG/M metagenome (GOLD analysis project Ga0209777, IMG submission 187147) | Freshwater lake sediment microbial communities from the University of Notre Dame, USA, for methane emissions studies -HBP12 HB (SPAdes)... | ecosystem: Environmental > Aquatic >... | reverse complement strand
CCTTCAGGTAGTGATCGGCCCGCCCAAGGGCACGAACGTCGGGCCGTGCCTCCACGAGGCCGAGCACTACCTGAAGGGCCGGGTCGCCGCCGTCAACGTGACGGACATCCAGACGGCGGTCATGCGCACGGGCTCCATGGCCATGTGCAAGCTGCTGCTGGATCGCGGCATCGAGCCGGTCTTCCAGATGGTCTGCCGCGACCGCAACCGCCTCGCCCTCCAGAGCGACCTCCTGTCGGCCGCCGTCCTGGGGATCGAGAACGTCCTCTCGCTGACCGGCGACCACGTCGTCATGGGCGACCATCGCGACGCCAAGCCCGTCTACGACCTCGATTCCGTCGGCCTCCTCCAGGCCATGACGCGCCTGGAGGCGGGCTCCGACATGGGCTTGGACGTCAAGGGCAACCCGAACAAGCTCGACGGGAACCCGAAGTTCTTCAAGGGGTGCTGCACGACGCCCTGCGGGCCGGACCCGGAGGCCCAGATCATCAAGCTCGAGAAGAAGGTGGCGGGCGGGGCCCAGTTCGTCCAGACCCAGGCCGTCTACGATCCGGCCACCTTCGAGAAGTTCATGCGGCGGATCGAGCACCTCAAGATCCCCGTCCTCGTGGGCATCGTGGTCCTGAAGTCCGCCGGCATGGCCAAGTACATGAACCGCGCCGTGCCCGGGGTCCAGGTCCCGGAGGCGATCATCAAAGAACTGGTGGCCGCGCCAAAGGACGGCCTGAGGAAGGTGGCCGCCCAGATCGCCGGCCGCCTCGTCCGTGAGATGAAGCCGATGTGCCAAGGCGCCCACCTGATGACCCTCGGGTGGGACGACGTCGTGCCCGACATCCTTCAGCACGCCGGCCTGGCATCCTGAACGTAGGACCTGGCTCGAAATGTAGGCCGCGGCGTGCCGCGGCTTCAGTTGGCGTCTTGTGGCCAAAGGCATAAGCCGGGGCGCGCCCCGGCCTACATAGGGAGGGAGTCCCATGGCTGCAAAGCTGATCGACGGCGAGGCGCTGGCGGGCCGGATCAACCAGGAAGTTGTGGCCGAGGCGGCGGCACTCACCAAGGCCGGGCGCCGGCCCCACCTGGTGGCGGTTCAGGTCGGCGAGAACCCCGCGTCCAAAATCTACACCAACATGCAGGCCAAGAACTGCGAGGCCGTCGGTATCGAGTACGAACTCCTGAACCTCCCGGCCGAGACCACCCAGGACGCCCTGATCGCCAGGATCGAAGCGCTCAACGCCGACTCGCGCGCCACCGGGCTCATCCTCCAGATGCCCTTGCCCCCGCAGATCGACGCCCGCGCCGTCCAGATCCACCTCTCGCCCGCCAAAGACGTCGAGGGGATGCATCCCGAGAACATGGGAAGGCTCTTCTATGGCGGCGGCACGGTCGCGCCGTGTACGCCGATGGCCGCCGTCGAACTCCTTCGAAGCATCCAGCCCGATCTGGCCGGCAAGGAGACCGTCGTCGTCGGCCACAGCGAGATCGTCGGCAAGCCGATCGCGATGATTCTCCTCCAGAGCCTCACGGCGTCCCCCACCATAACGGTTTGCCACATCGCCACCAAGGACCTGGCCGCCCACACCCGCCGGGCCGAGGTCCTCTTTGTGGCCACGGGAGTGTCGCAGGCCCGGTGGCTCGGCTACCAGCGCCGCAAGAAGGCCGGCGAGAAACCCGCGGCCCCGAACCTCGCGCCGCTGATCACGGCCGACATGCTTCGCCCGGGCGCCATCGTCATCGACGTGGCCATCAACCGCATCCCGAAGGCCCTGGACGCCAACGGCGACGCCGTCAAGGACGAGAAGGGCAAGGCGGCGATGAAGACCGTCGGCGACGTGGATTTCGAGGCGGCCAAGGAAGTCGTAGGCGCCATCACGCCCGTTCCCGGCGGCGTCGGCCCGGTGACCGTGGCCATCCTCCTGCGCAATACCGTCCGGGCCGCCAAGGCCCAGGCCGGCGGCTGAGCGGCCGCTGGGGTTAAGATGTTCTTCAGATGTTCTGGAGTTCCAGGTGGCCGAGGTTCAATTTCGGCGTGCGTTTAGACAGGTTCAGCACCTCGATGCCGACGACTTGGTTCTTCCGGTTGAAGTCCAGGACAATGCCGGGGGCGACTTCCTCCGACTCCAGGATCCTCGAGTCGTCCAGCCGCAGGTACAGCGCGTCGGTCTTCCGGTCAATCTTGAGTTTCATAACTTGCCTCTCATCTTCCGGTCAAAGTATACTGTGATGATGCGCCGCAGTCGAGCCTTCCGTCCGAGCACCACACGCAGAACGCGCCCTTGGCGCTCCGGGATGCGGCCTAGCCGGTGCTCCAACTCCGGGTCGCGGCGATCGGCCTCAACACGGTCCGGGCCGTCGAGGACGCGCGCTACCCAGGCCATGGGAATTTCGCGTTCCTCCATCACGTCTTGGGCGTGCTTGGTCAGGACGAACTTCACGATTTTGTCTCTCGGTCAGTCAGGGAAGCCTTGATCCGATGGCGCATGCTTATACCATTCCGCGCCGAATCCTGCAACCACGAGTACAGCAGATCGCCTGGCCGAAGGACCCCGAGCGCCTGTTCTGCGCGCTGGCACGCCGGCGCGGCTGCGTCTGGCTCGACAGCGCCGCCGGCCCCGGGCACCTCGCGCGCTGGAGCGTCCTGGCGGCCGAACCTTCGGCCATCCTGACCTGCGAGGCGTCCGCGCGCCTCCGGGACGCCGCCGGCAAGCTCCTTTGCGACACGCGGCGGAACCCCTTCCACGTGCTCCGGGAGGCCCTGTCGGCCGTCCGGCTGGATCCCGCGGGAGGCGCGGCTCGCCTGCCCTACGGTCCCGGGTTCTACGGCTACCTGGCCTATGACCTGGCGCCGCGCGTCGAGCCCAAGGCAGGCCTGTCGGCAACGCGGGACATCCCGCTCCCGGACCTCTGGTTCGGCCTTTACGAAGCGGTCCTCGTCCTCGACCACGAGCGCCGCGAGGCGAGCCTCGTCGGACAGCCCGGGCCGGCCTGGGCAGCCCTGGAAGAGGCCCTGAAAGCCGCGGATTCTCCTTCCGCGGACGCGCCGGGGACCGCCGCCGGGCCGCGGCCGCCCGGCGTGACGTGCAACTTCACGCGCGACGGCTACCTTCGGGCCATCGACCAGGCGCGCCAGTACATCGCCGCCGGCGACATCTATCAGGTGAACCTCAGCCGCCGGTTCACGGTCCGCCTCCCGCCCGCCGCGGCGGGCCGGCCGCCGGTCGATCTGTACCTGGCCCTGCGGCACGCCAACCCGGCCCCCTACGCCGCCTATCTCGACCTCGGCGGCGGGCAGGCCGTCCTCTCGAGCAGCCCGGAGCTGTTTCTCTCGCTCGACGCCGGCCGCGTCGTCACGCGCCCGATCAAGGGCACGAGGCCCCTTCGGCCCGGCGACGCAGCCTTCAACGCGCGGCAACAGGCCGACCTCGTCGCCTCCGAGAAGGATCGGGCGGAACTCGTGATGATCGTCGACCTGGAACGCAACGACCTGGGCCGCGTCTGCTCCTACGGCACGGTGCGCGTCACGGAGCCGCGGGCCCTCGAGGCCTACGCCGCCGTTTACCACACGACGGCCACCGTCCAGGGGCGGCTGCACGAGGGCCACGACCTCGTGGATCTGCTGAAGGCGTCGTTCCCCGGCGGCTCCATCACGGGCGCCCCGAAGGTCCGCGCGATGCAGATCATCGCCGAGCTGGAGCCCACCCGCCGCAGCGTCTACACGGGCACCGTGGGGTACCTCGCGCCGCCGACCCCGGCCGACCCGGCGGGGCGGTGCGTTCTGAACATCGCGATCCGCACGCTCCTCGTGGCCGGCCCCTCGGTGCACCTCCAGGTCGGCGGCGGCATCGTGGCCGACTCCGACCCCGAAGCCGAGTTCGAGGAAACCTGCGACAAGGCCCGCGCCATGTTCCAGGCCCTCGGCCTGGCGTCCGAATAGGCGGCTGAGGGCCGGCGTGACCGGTCCCCGGCACCGGAAATTCGATAGTATGCGATATATTCGGCGCGGCCCGCGGGCGAAAAAGGGGTCCGTCGGACCCCCTCAACCCCTCTGGCGCTAGCGCCAAGGCCGTTTGAAAATTTTCTTCGGGAAAATTCCACAAAATACCGTAGGTGATTTTGGGGGTTTAGAATTTTTTCAGGGCCTGATTTTCATTTTTCAGACCCGAATTTCGCGTTTTCGTTCTCGAGAATATATACTATAATGTCGAGGCGATTTTTGGCACGCCGTTTGCACCAAACAGTGCCCCATCGGCAACAAACCACCATCGGCTGGGTCCCTGCCTTGGCCTTGTAGGGGCGAGATATATCTCGCCCGGCCGTTGACGTGGCCGAGTTTGCATACTGTCTTCCGGATCACCGCGGCCAGGACTGCGACCTTGACCGCACCGGACGATCCGGCTAACGTGCCGGCATGGCTCGACCGCCTGGCTCCATCCAGGGAACCGCCGCACCAGCCTGGGAGTCGGTTCAGTCGGGAGGAAAATTAGTATTGTGTCCCCAATGGCCCCAATGGCCGCCCGCAATGGCCGAATGGCCGGCCAGACTGCGCGAGGTGCCGTCCGGAAAGTAAGTTTTCAACTGCTCCAGCGGCGGGCGCCAAGCGATGAACACGCGGCCGACGCAGAGCCGATCCAATACCCGCCCGTCGGTGTGTCGAATCGTCGTCACGATCCACGGCGGCCATAGGAGATTCACGAGGAGCGCCAACCCGCCCACCACGAGGACGATCTTTGCCGGAAGTTTCATACCGCACCCCTTTCGCCTGTCCTGACCCTACCGGCGCGCCCGCAACGGTTCAAGGCTTTCTTGTGAGGGCCAGGGATTATAGCCGGGGCTGAATGCTCAGAAGCGACCGTAAAAGTCTTCGTCGGATGTGCCGCGATGGGGGGTCAGGTTGAACTTGCGGCGAGCGGCCTCAACGTAAGTTCGGTAGACGTCATCGCCGGGGTTGTGGGCGGGGATCGGAAATATATTGCCCATGCCGTCGGACACAAGCGCATGGCGCTTTCGCTTATGTCCAGTGCTCGTTCCTTCATCTACAGTAAGCCCAAACGTACCAAGAACGCGCTTCAAGTCTCTCCATTTGACCGTTCTCGGCAGGTTCACGACGCGCCGGCCAGCGCGTAGCTTACCCTGTGCACCGATCTGGAATGAATGTGCCGTCTAACGATATGGCGTGGCGGGTTGTACGGCTGGGCCTGAGCGTAGATGTGCCAGTATTTCAGCGGCGCGGGGTGAAACACTTTCGGCAGAGAGCCTTTGGCGATTGCCGCCTCTAGTGTATCCTCAACCAGTTCTTTGAGAAGCTCGATTGCCTCTGGTACGGTGTCTCCGACTGCCACTATGTCTAGTTCAAGGCAGTGGGCAACAGATTTCTCCTTGTCCTCTTCGCAAGGATACATTAGAAACGTGAATTGAAAGCGATGCATGGCCAAGGGCGGCCTCCCAGGATTCTCTAGGTATTATACGGCACGGACACGGGAACGGGGAAGCCGCAATCGTATCGGCAGTTTCGGCCTAAACGTTACAGCCAATCCCCCGCTTGAACGAAAGACTACACCGGTCCTCTGCGGAGTCAAACGGATTCTGACCCCATGCTCGCTTTTTTCTTGACTGGCCATGCTTGAGCGGTTAAGATGGTGGCATGGAACAGAGACCGAAGCGCTCAACGGAAATGCACCTCTTGGCCAAGGCCCTTGTGGACGAAGGTACGGGCCAGGAGCCTTTGCAGCCTGCCAAGCCTGCCAAGCCCGCCAAGAACCCCGCGGCCGTGGCCTTGGGGCGTTTGGGTGGCCTCAAGGGCGGCAAGGCGCGGGCGGACAAACTCACAGCAGAGAGACGCGCCGAGATTGCCAAGAAGGCGGCCGCCGCCCGATGGAAGAAGCAGTAGCCGCCCCGTTAGCCGCTCAGTCTTGACCCAGAAGTATGCCCTTTTCGCAGGCCCCAAGTCCAAGTGAAGTCGGCGCTCGCCAAGGCTCCCACGCGGGAAAAACGTCAGGTTCGCTTTTGGGACAGGAAATAATCTCGGCGCGCCAGGCAAGAAGTGGTCTAATGCTCTTCGGTAGGATTTAATGGAGGAATGGCGATGGCAACACCAAGCGCCGATGCGGCCCGAAAGATCGTCAGCGCAAAGCTCCAAGACTCTACAAAGGAGCTTCCGATGTTTGACCTCGAAGAGGCCGTCACGGTGGCCGTGAAGATTCGGGAAAAGGCTCTTGAGGCCACCACTATGCCACATGTGGCAAAGGGCCTGGACTACGCGGCTCCGACATCCACACAGTTTTATCGCAGAATGGTTGCGGCGCGCCTTTTCGGTCTCCTCTCGACGCCAAAAGCTTCGCTCACGCAGTCGGCCTTAGACTATCTCAAGCCGCGGGACCAGCAGACAAAGGCGATGGTGCTTCGCAAGGCGATCCTTGGAGTTACTGCCTACAAGCAGCTTGTTGACCGATACGCGGGGAAGAAGCTTAACCTTGACCTCGTTGCGAACGGTATCGAGACCGATTACTCGAGACCGATTACAGGCTTACCCGGTCTTGCGCCGTTCTATGCGCGAAGGCGTTCGAGTCGTCGCTTCGGTTTGCCGGGATGCTCGCGGCAGATGGCACGGTCGAGGTGTTGGGCGCGGCCGAAACGCCGCAACCAGAACAGCCCGCGGCGGCACCGACAACACCAACCGTCGAACAGGTTGCCGTTCACCCGCCAGCCGCCAATGTGCCGGACATGCAACAGCATACGCTTTTCTTGGACAAGACCAAGGCCCGAACGTTTACGTTTACCGGGCCTGTAGAAGTCACGGCAGCAGAATACCAGCGGACTTGTCAGTGGCTAAAGGTAACGATGATCGTGGCGGAGAACACGGAAGGAGGTGGACAGTGAGAACCGAAGAAGTGCCAGTGCCCGTCGTTCAGGGGTGGCCGACTGACGGGCTGGGAATAGTGAGGGCCGGCGGCTAGTCCGAGAGACCGTCCGTCCGGCCCAGGCAAGGCTGCCCAGCGTTTCATTGGGTGGGCCGCGAGGGTTCGCGCCCTCGCGGCACCACTTATGCTTGAGCACACTAGCATACGATAAGCCAATAGTCAAGAGGAAAATCCGTCCTTCTTCTCCCCTTGCCTTCCCGCTTACGTTCTGCGCCTAGGGAGAGATAAAGTCGATATGAGACTGGTTCTCGCCTGAGTCCGCCACTTTGCGCCTGCCTTCCATGGCCGTTGTGGCCGTTGGGGACACAATAGTGTTTGTGGCCGTTGGGCACACAATACTGTTTTCCTTCAAGGCAGGCTGCGGTTGGAAGAGAACAGTATTGTGTCCCCCGACGAGTACGGGTGGAAGCCCGTCTCCACCCTATTGTTGGGCACCTCTCTTCTCAGGGACAGGAGCCGAAACCGGTGCATTCCCTGTAGTATCAGCGACCCTTCCTACCAGTCGGCTTGCCGAAATATCGACGACACTTACTCTAAAGAACCCATCGCCGGCCGGAAGTCCCTGATTCTCCAGGACGAACCATTTTCCATTGTTCTCTACAACCGGCCAGTGTCCAACCGCACCGACAATATCCCTGGCTTTTTGGGAAGAAGCGGGGGGCGCCAGGATCTTTGGGTTCGACTTGGCAAGGTCCTCCAGGCGTTCAAGTTGATCGCGCGAAATGACCACCATGTTCGCTCTGATGCCCGACAAGATGTCATTGCAGGTCGCGTCCACCTCCGCAACGGTAGCGAGCTTGGTGGGGCCGATATCTCGCGGCTCATGAGGCGGGTTGCACCCCACCAGTGCGCACGCAAGGACCAAAATCGTGTGTCTTAGGTTCATAGATCGTGCCCAACGTGTGCCCCAGCGCTTCGCCGAAAGCCGCGGCTTTCAGCAGATGCGTTGCAGACAACTGTTAAGAGCCCTTAGGCTCTCCTTCGTATAGGGTCTGATTCCCGGATTCCATTCTGAGTATCGTGAAGACGGTCTTGCCCTCTTTGGTTTCGACCAACACGGTTGCCTTGATATTATCCTGGTACAGCTTCGGTGGAGGCCGCTTGCCAGGCCACGGAAGAACGACGTCCCGTTTCTTCTCATCGGCGAATGTGACACAGAACCTGCCGGTCGGCTCCTGTGGCGGAGGCGCGTCCATCCATTCGCCGTCGGGCCCTCGCATTGTGAAAGAGCCCTCACGCTCTTTGAACTCCAGAGATACGGTAGCCGTGACCGTGATGATCTTGCCCGACGGCCGGGCCCGGTTGGTCTTTGAGCCGGAATCGGCGACAGTGCACGAAGCCGCCGCGAGGCCGATAAGAACGATGATAAGGTTCTTCATTACCTGGCTCCTAACGCCTGAGCTAACCGGGCGGCGACCAGCGACTTTAGGTTCAGGTTCTGCGTCAACCGCCGCTCCGGTTGCCCGTCCACCTCCTGGCGCGGACCTAAGGAATCATAACCCGGAATCCGGCGGCGGTCTACCGCGGAGTCCGGCGGGAACCCCGGCCGTTGGGGACACAATACTGTTTTCCTTCATGGCAGGCTGCGGTCGTTGGAAGAAAACAGTACTGTGTACCCCGATGAGCTTCCCGGGTCACGCTCAGTCCGCCGTCGCCGGATAATACGGCGGCAGGTCGCAGGGGTCTTCCTTCCACCCGCGTTCCGCGCCGAAATGGACGTAGAGGCCCGGCCAGTGGTCCCAGTTCTCGATGCTCCTCGCGGCATACTGGCCGAGGAGGCGATTGGTCGGCACCCAGGCCAGGCAGGCGTAACAGGTGAAGCTTTGCTCGTCAATCTTCGTCCAGCCGTAGTCGGGGTACTTCCGCAGAAGGTACGGGAAGTCTGCCTTGGCGACCACCTGTCGCCTCGGCCCCACGATCACCTGGAGGCCCTCGCCCTGGCGCGTGAACCACTGCCGCGCCGCCTCGTAGGCGCCGACCGGCTCGCCCTCGATGGCCACGCAGCCGCCATAGGTGGGCTCGAAGCAGAGCCACCGCTTCCGCTCCTTCGACCAGACCTCGACGATGTTGTGGTTGCTCTGGCGATAGGGCTCCGCGGCGCGGCGGACGCTGATCGGCCGCGCGACCCAGCCCAGGGCCGTGGCGGCGGCGCAGAACACGATGGCGTAATGGGCGCAGTAGAAGGTGTGCCCCTGCGCGCAAGCCTCCAGGATCTCCAGGGCGTTCTCGGTCTGGAGCGTCGGCCGGCCGAACAGGTAGAACTGCCCATACGTCCACTCCGCGAGGCGCAGAAGCTGATCCATCTCGCTGCCCCGGGCCACCAGCGACTCGAGCCCGTACGCCTTCCGGAACTGCGTCGGCCCGTCGCCGCGCGGGTCCTCGAAGACGAAGCGGTCCACGAACTGCTTCTGCTCCGGCGTCAGGGGCGTGGCCATGCGCTCTCTCGCTTTTCATGGTTCGGACACCGCACAACTTTCCGCCAAGCCACACGATAGTGGCGGACGCCGTGGCTGTCAACGGCCGGCCCCAACCCGGCCGTCTCCAACCCGAGGAGGGGGTTGCGTTGCTGCGGTTGGCCTGGGGTTATTGGGAGTTCCGGGGACGCCTTACCTATCTCTTGGATGAAATGAGGTCATTCCTCTTTTCTGGAACACGCCCGACGTCGCGACCGTACGGGGGTCCCCTTTTTGTCGACAAGAAGGATGCCCCGCCGCGGCGGGGCCTACATGCCTTCCTTTGCGCTCTTTGCGTCCTTTGCGGTTCCAGGCCGTGCCTGCGGCCTTGCCCACGACCCGGCCTACACGCTTTGCGGTTCACCCGCTTGAAGGAAGCCGGGGCGCGCCCCGGCCTACACGGTTGTCGTTCCCGCCTTTGACGTTTCCCTGTCTCTTGCCGTCCTTTGCGTTCTTTGCGGTTCCACGCCGTGTCGCCGGCCTTGCCCACGACCCACATGCCGCGGCGCGCCGCGGCCTACATGACTCCCCTCCCAGAGGGAGAGGGAGAACAAAGGCATGCCAGGCACCCAAGACGGAGGCCGTAACCCGCGTGCCGAAAGACTCTGGCACCTGGACGGACTCTATTCTACAATCGTCCCGCCATCCGGAAAGGACAAAGACATGAAGAAGCTGACGTTGGCGGTCGCGGTCCTGTCGGTGTTCCTGGCGAGCACGCTCGTCATGGCCGAGGAACCCGTCAAGAAAGAGGCGGCGGCGAAGGAGATCGTGTTCGACGGCGCCCAGATCGGCGCCAGCGCCAAGAGCTGGGCGCAGGGCGGGACGCCCGGCAAGGTCACGGGCGCGGCCCAGGACAAGGAAGTGCGGACCGCCGGCCGAAAGACCGTCGAGTTCCACGGCGAAGGCTCGGGCTGGATGGGCGTCGGCTGGAACTGGTTCGGCTGGTGGCCCCAGGACGGCGGGACCGATATCAGCCGCTACGCGACCTTAAGGTTCTGGGCCAAGGTGACCGGCGACAAGAAGCCGCCGCAACTGACGGCCCTCCTGACCAGAT
>Ga0209777_10009538_pt1 | contig 10421 bp, 16 predicted proteins | sample FrelakmetHBP12HB_FD_187147 | JGI IMG/M metagenome (GOLD analysis project Ga0209777, IMG submission 187147) | Freshwater lake sediment microbial communities from the University of Notre Dame, USA, for methane emissions studies -HBP12 HB (SPAdes)... | ecosystem: Environmental > Aquatic >... | reverse complement strand
AGGGCGACCATGTGTATTGCATAAGAGAATACTACGACAGCGGTAAGGTAAGAAAAGAGTTTATCTATAAAGGTGATACATTAGTAAGCTGCAGGGGATATGATGAAAGGGGGCATCTTATCGGAAGTCAGGAATAGTTTTTTTTAACGGGGAGGGATAATTATGAACATTAGTAAAAAATACTGTTGTTTTCATTGTTATTTCTGTTGAGCAGCGCCCTACATAGTATCTATGATTTTTTTGAACTGCCACTGACACTTTGCAGTCCAACTAAAGCTATTTTGTCTCACTTAATCAATGTCTAATTTTTGAAAAAAGTAATTTGTTGTGCAACGGGGTAAAGGGGAACTTTGAGTTTGGTCAGAGAAAACTGGGTATATCATTTGCCTCGCCTTTTAGAAATATATTTAGCTAATAGTAATCAATTTTTAAAATTTGTTAATAATTGGTCAAAAGTTTCCCGGTTTAATAAATTGACAGTCCAAGCACCATAAGCGTATACTGTGTTAGCAATTTCGCATGTCTTTATCTACTAAAAGTATTACTAAGCAGTCCTTAATACCCGGGAAGCCTCGTAATGAAGGCGGGGAACTTCCCGGGTATCTTTTGTAATCCGCTCTTGACAGGGTTCCGGACTCTGACACACGCGATTTATGGGATTTTCAAATAGGCACAGCAGATTAGAAACAGAAGGGCAGGGTCAAAATGATCCCGCTCTTTTTCACTCTTATTTTTTATCCCTCTGATTATTTCACTTTTGAGTTTCCAGTAATTCCCATGGAAAACGATGTCGAGTAAGGTTCGCAACTTTAAACTCCTTAACCCCTCACTCCTTAACTCTTTCAACTCATTAATTCTGCCTTCTGAATTGAGTTTATGCGTGAGGGTGACGAGGAGTCAGGGATTTCGAAGCAAATCATGAGTACCGATGTTTCGTAAGATGATCTCATCTTCCCCGACCTGGAAAGTCACCCGGTAGTTCATGGTGATGCTCATCTCCCAGATCGTGCCCGTGCCTTTTACTTTTTTGACGCGAAGAGATAGATGCGCCGGGTCTTTCAGGAGAAATCCCAGTTTGTCATAGGTGGTCTCCCGAATGTCTTTAGGCAGCCGGGCAAACTGTTTTTCGAAAGCGGTCGAAAGAGTGAGTTTCTTATTTTTCAAAATGCTTTTTCATTTCATGTACATCTGCAAATGAAATGACGTGCCCCTTCTTCAGAGATTTCTCGGCTTCTTTTTCGTGTGCCTGCCACTCCTTGGACCAAAACCAGGCCTGGTCCTCATCCACAAGCTTCTTAGGCCTCATGATCAGGGCGCCTTTCTCCACCACACAATCCACCAGGGTGCCTATTCTGATAGACAGCGCTTTCCGGACATCCGCCGGAATGGTCACTTGAAAATTTCGAGTTACTTTTGTCGTTGACATGTTCAATCCTCCTAATATAGGAGTTTACTAGATTCCTATGCCTTTGTCAAGTCTCTCTTATCCCCGAGGAATATGCGGTAGTCAATCAAGAGCCGGAAAACTCAACTTTTGCTGACTTTATTTTACGGGAGGGTTACAATATAGCGGCAATGCCCTTTGAGAAGTACCTGAAGAAGATTGCAGGATAGATAATCTGTGTTCGGGATGGTTTAGCAACGCTCAACTCCTCTTCACCCATTCACCATTTCTTATTGCCTCTGTGCCTCGCCTGCGGTGAGCGCAGTAGAACCGTCAACTCCTAAACTCCTCAACTCATATATACAGATTGTTATTGTCCCGCTCAAATAAAATAGGTTCCCTAATTATAGGACAACGAACCGCGCAATGTTATACTGTATTTTGCACGGCGCCTCACGAGGAAAAAGCTTGAAGAAATCGGCAAAGAGTTTAATATAAGAAACTACAGCGCGGCCAGCAGTGTGCTGTGCAAAATCAGCAGGCAGATACAGACGAATAAAGCGCTGCGGAGACGAATAACCCAGCTTGAAGGGCTGCTGCTTTGACCGCTATAAAATCGTTTTTAAACATTTAGGAGGATGCATACAATGATCGTCGAGCGGCAAAAAAACGAAATAGTCATACGCATTCCGGAAAAGATTGATCCGAAAGGTTTGCAGAACTTTATTGACTACCTAAGGGTGAAAACAATTGTGTCGAAAAGCCGTGCTTCAAAATCCGATGTCGCCAGGATTTCCGGAGACATAAAGAAATCATGGTGGAAAAAGAATAGAAGCCGGTTTGTAAAATGAAAGTAATAACCGACACCAATATCATCATTAGTGCCCTCATCAATGCAAAAGGGAAAGAAGCGGATATTATCTTAAACCCTTCCTACGCACTTGATAAGTACACCTGCTATTTTCTCTATGATGAAATTCAAAAGCACAAGGGAAAGATTTTCAGGGCAGCCGGCATAAAAGAAACTGAATTTCTGGATGTATATTTCACCATAACGAAACGAATCAAATTTATTAATGAAGAACAGATTCCCGAGTCTATATGGAAAAAGGCTTTCTCGTATACAACCGGCATAGATGAAGATGACACACCTTTTATTGCTCTTGCCTTGTATCTTGACGGGTATTTATGGACAGGTGACAAAAAGTTGATACGGGGAGTGTCTGCACGAGGGTTTAAAAAAATTCTCACAACAGATGAGATCATAAAGGGCGCTTTTTAACCACAGAACCTGGAGAATATGTAAAACAGAGCTGTCAGCTGACGGCTTACAGCTATTAGCTATTTTGTGCCGCTCCTCTCTGTGTCCTCACAATTACTACCCTCTCAAAGTACTTAATCAATATTTCCCAGAACACAGCGTAATCCCAGTGTTCACTGTGGTTCAATCTGCATTCTGACTTCTAATGATCTACTGATATAGAAATCCACGCCTATCTTGTTTTAACGGGAGGGGGCTTTCGTTCCATGAAAAATGACAAGACCTCTAATAAAAGCAGATGCCAAATAGAAAATACACATATGAAATGCCGCTTTAAATATGTATTCCCCGATTTTCCCATAAAGGAGGGATTGTTGTATCTTTAACGGACAAATCACTGCCGTTACATGCTGATATAGAGGCAATGCTTTTTGAGAAGTACCTGAAGAAGATTGCAGGATAGATAATCTGTGCTTGGGAGGATTTAGCACCGCTCAACTCTAAGCTCCTCAACACCTCAACTATCTACTCATTACTGGATGGTAAAGCTCCACGGCTGGCAGTAGAAGGCCGGCGTGATGATGTCGCTTATGTAGGCATTGAGATTATCGCTGGAGTAAAAAATGTCAAGCCTGACCTCAATCCTTAACATATCCGTGTTGAAAAATGTGCGTATTTGTATTATAGTAAAACAAATACAAACGAATACAGGAGGCACAGCATCGTGAAAGTATTAACGGTACGAATACCCGATACCATAGAGAAAAAAATACGCCTCAAAGCATCGCTTGAGCATCGCTCGGTTTCTGAACAAATAAAAAAATATCTGTATGACGGACTCATCTGTGAGGACAATCCGGATCTGCCGCTTTCTTTTATACATGAAACACTGGAGGCAAAAGCAGAAGTTGAAGCAGGGCTTGGACAGGAATATAAGTTCGGGCGCATCAAGTGATAAAAATAATCGCATCAAATCATTTTGTAAAATTCAAAAAGCGCTCTCATAAAGCATTGCAAATGGAAATTGATCGGCAGGTGAGGGCTCTTGTTGAGCATCCGGACATGGGAGAAATGAAAAAAGGGAATTTGAAGGGAGTTCGGGTGCATAAATTTAAATATAACAACCAGCTCTATCTTCTGGCCTATGAAGTAAAGGGTGACGTCTTATACCTTTATCTCATTGGCAGCCACGAGAATTACTACAAAAAGCTGAAGAAATATTTATCGTAATCGAATGCATTCCTGATTTCCTGAGTTCCAGATTTTTATTGTCCGGCTCAAATAAAATAGGTGCCTGTCCTGGATTTCCCTCTGATTTCTGAAAGTGTGCCCTCTGTGGTTTTGTCTACATGCAACTTCTTACCAGTAAGATTATAACGGCAAGGGAAAAGACGGTTTGTTAAATGAACAGGGTGGGAAGCCAATAGCGTTTTAAACGTTTATGCGTGAGGGAGTCGACGGGTTCAGGAGTCCAAAGGCAAAAGATTTAACTTGAGTGCAAGAAATATAACGATGATTTAAGCAGGAGTAAAGAAAGGGATTGTGTTCCTGGTTTTCTGAGTTTAAAAAATAACCACCGAGAACGCAGAGAAAAAGCGCCTCTCGTTATTATTATCCACCAATGATTTCGTTTAATCCTTCGGCAACAAGAGCCATATGCTCCTCAGAAACACTGCCTATTCTTTTTCCAATACGTTTAACAGAAAGAGTGCGTATCTGGCTAATTTTAACCCATGATTTTTTAGGCAGTTTGGAATCAGTAATTTCCATTGTCAGTGGAAAATCTGCGCGTTGCGGCTGGCTTGTAATGGCAACGGCTATTACCGTTCCAGATCGTTCATTAAAAATATTGTGGCTTAAAATAAGAACAGGGCGCATGCCACCTTGCTCACTTCCAACAACCGGATTCAGATCTGCCCAGTAAATATTTCCTCTCAATATTCCGGCCATTCTTCTAACTCCGCTGAAAATCCTTCTTCGGCTAGTGATTGCTCAAAATCAGGATCAAGTTTAGAACATTCCTGAGCAAGGCGACTTTTTCCCATTCGAAAAAGTTTTTCTTCAACAGCCGCTTGAATTACTTTACTTCTGTTGGGAAAACGGTTCGACTTTACAAGATAATCCAAACGCTTCAGGACTTTGCTGTCGATAGTTATAGCAATTTTAGAAGCAGCCATATTTTCACCTCCGGTATGATAATATATCATACCACAATATGATTTCAAGTATTATAATTATATGACCGCGACATAGCTATAGAACCATAAAAAAACCAGAGAAAGAATCATATAACTGCGCAACAGGGAAATAAGTGTATCCTGCCTGTGTCCTCTCAATTAATGCCCTCTCCCGCCTGTATTTAATCAATATGTTTCAAAACACAGAGTAATCCCCGTGTTCACTGTGGTTCAATCTGTCTTCTGACATCTTTCTTCTGATTTCTGAAAGTGTGCCCTCTGTGCCTGCCTGCCCGCCGCAGCCTCGTGCGAAGGCGGGTGCCTAGCCTGCCCACCGTAGCCTTGCGCGAAGGTGGGTGCCTCCTTGCCGCGCCATAGCTACAGCGAAGGCGGGCTTAACCCCTCAACTCTCTAACTCATATAGTCAGAAGCAGTTTTAATTCCTGATTTCCTGAGTTCCAGATTGTTCTCATGAAATGTTGAGTAAGGTTCGCAACTCTCAACTCCTTAACTCCTTAACTCTTTAACTCATATATCCAGATTGTTATTGTCCCGCTCAAATACCATAATTTCCACTATTGGCAAACATCTGCAAATCAAGTATACTAAATATAAAAAGAGGCTAATGCGACAATGCGCCAAAGAATTTATATAGAGACAACAATCCCCAGCTTTTATTACGAAACCAGAAAAGAACCAGAAATGGTCGCCCGTAGGATTTGGACTCGCCACTGGTGGGATAATGCAAAGAAAAACTATGAGTTGATTTCAAGTGCCCCAGTGATAGACGAACTTGCCCGTGGCAATTATACGACTAAGAAGAAAACCTTGCAATTGATGGATGATATAAAACTTGTCTCTGTGGAAAAACCGGTTCTTGATATTGTTCAAATATATATTCAAAACAATGTAATGCCTAATGACCCTTTGGGCGATGCGTTACATTTAGCATTGGCATCTTTTCATAAGTGCGATTACCTGCTGACCTGGAACTGTAGGCACTTGGCCAATGCAAATAAGTTTCAGCATATCAAGCGGGTAAACGCCATGCTGGATCTGTATGTCCCCATGCTGATTACGCCACTTGAATTAATTGAAGGAGAGTAACGCCATGAAAACCGACCCCACAATAAAAAGAATCAGAGATGCACGGCATCAGATATCTCAAGAGTGCGGCCACAACCCGGTAAAACTGATAGAATATTACATGGAGTTTCAGAAAAAATATGCTGATCGGATCATCAATAAAAAACCGTCCCATAAACGTCACGGAAAAAGCCTGGTGCTAAGTATGCATAAAGGCACATAGAAGAAAAGGGTCGAGGGGGCGAGGATAACAATCAGTTGTCGGTTAACAGTTTTCGGTTCACGGTTTAAAAAAAAGCTTAGTTCTTCACTGTCGAGAGGAGTTGAGAGTAGATAATAAGCATAAGCAGGAATATAACGGTGGTTTAACCAGGGAAAAAGAAAGAAACTGTATTCCTGATTTTTCAGTTATTCACATAGAAAACGATGTCGTGTAAGGTTCGCAACTCCCCAACCCCTCAACTTTCTAACGTAAGTTGATAGTTGAGGTTTGACCCCAATTCCCCACTCCAAAAATAAGGGTATTTTTCTCAAGTTCTGCAGCAAGAAAACGAAGCGCTTGTTTCTCTTTGCGTAAATGATCAATTAGAACATCGCTGTCAATTAAGAGAGGTCCCTGCATCAGCTGTTAAACCTCTTTACTCTTGATGCCCAACTTTTGCGCATAGTATCTGCATACTCTATGCTATCTTTAATGTCTTTTCTGTCAGCCCAAACTCCAAAGCTTTTTTGCAGGGCCTTCATTGTAGAGATATGTTTGGCCTTTTTACCCTGCTGGAGCATTCCTGGATAAATTTCTGCTGAGAGGCAGTAAGTGATTGTATTTTTTTAATCACAGCTGCAAAATTGTCAGGGTCTGATTGTTTTTGATGTTGTTGCTGCATACTTGACTCCTGTCTGTAACGTTTCTAAAAGCAACCTGAATCATCACTTAATAGCATACTAAACTTTAGCAAATATTACAACCCGCTTAGTTTTTAACTGTCGATGAGGAGTTGAGAGTAATAATCAGCATGAGCAGGAATATAACGATGATTTAAGCAGGAGTATAGAAAGGGATTGTGTTCCTGATTTCCTGAGTTCCGGATTATTATTGTCCCGCTCATGCAGGATAAACGGTAAGCTTTTCAATACAAGAGGTGACTCCGTATCCTCTGGCAAAATAATAGACTTGCTATTTGTTAACTTATAAGTTATCACATGTACTGTGAAGACAGAAAGACAGATCATATTTCATGGACACTATTTTCTTGACTTCTATATTGAACAGACAGCAAAAGTTCAGGAGAAAATTGAGTATGTCTTCAAAGTGATTAAGACGGTGGACAGAGTACCTGAAAAGTTTTTAAAACACTTGAAGGGAACTGATGGGCTGTATGAAATCAGGGTTGAGTTTGAGAGTAACATATACCGCATCTTTTGTTGTTTCGACCAGGATACCCTGGTTGTACTGTTCAACTCATTTAAGAAGAAAACTCAAAAGACACCTAAGCAGGAGCTTGCATTAGCAAAGAAGCTTAAAAATGAATATTTTAATTTAAAAGGCAGACACCATGAAAAAGAACGAAATAAGAAAAGCTAAATCGTTTGACGAGCTTTTAGACATCAAATATGGCAAAGTGGGAACTAAAAAACGTGACAGCTTTGAAGCGCGGGCGCAATATTTTGTTATCAGTGCAATGCTTAAGGAATCAAGGCATCAAGCCCAGTTGACCCAGGAGCAGCTCGCCAAGAAGGTGGGAACGAAAAAAAGCTACATTTCTCGACTTGAAAACGGCAAGTGCGACATTCAGCTCTCGACGCTGTACCGGATTTTCGAGGAAGGACTGGGCAGGCGCATTAGCTTATTAATTGGCTGATCTCTGCCTGCCCACCGTAGCCTTGCGCGAAGGTGGGTGCCAGCCTGCCCGCCGCAGCCTCGTGCGAAGGCGGACTCAACTCTTAACTCCTCAACCCCTCAGTTCTCTAACTCATATATGTTTGCGGCGACAATTACCTTGACACACAATAGCCGCTTGCCTATACTTGTTTAAAATAAAGCTTATTTCTTTAAAGAATCTGTCAAAATGAAAACACTGCAAAAACAGGCACTGCTTGCTTTTCTGCAAGGTCATAAAGAGGCAAACGCGCGAATTGCTGCAGAGCGCAAAATGCGACTGGCACAATTAACAGAAGATGAAAGTCTGTGCGCATATGACAGCCTTTGCTGCACGTGGCAGGAAACATCATGCAATGGGGGGATTGACAAGCTTGATGCGCGCATGATTGCGTTTCTTATTGCCCGCAGAAAACGTATGAACAAGCACTGTTTGCCGAAGCAGCGACATGAATCTGCAATTTGAAGCCGCTCGTGAGCTCCACGCATTTTTTTCATCACATACTATCAGCTATTGTATAATTGACGGGATAGCCCTTCAGCACTGGGGGGAACCGCGATTTACCCAGGATGTTGATGCAACAGTTCTGATTGCGTTTGACGAAGAAGAAAAGCTGCTTGAGAAAATATTTTCTGCCTTTAAACCGCGCATCACCGATGCATTTGACTTTACCCTTAAAAATCGCGTATGTTTGGTCTCAAGCTCTCAGGGGTGCCCAATTGATATTTCCTTTGGCATCCCGGGATATGAGGATGAGGTTATGCGGCGCGATGTGGAGTGCACCATCGGAGGAAATGTGGTTATTAAAATATGCTCGGCGGAGGATTTGATTATTCACAAGGCAGTTGCCGGCAGGCCCAAAGACCTTGACGATATTGAAAGTGTTATCATCCGGATGGCAAAAAAACTGGACGATGACTATATTATGTATTGGCTTCATCAGTTTGCTGAACTGCTGGAAATGCCTGAAATAACCGATCGTTTTCAGAAACCATGGAGCATGTTTAATAAATAATCTTGTTCTGACTCTATAAAAAAGGATTCGAGGGGCGAGGGGGAAAACGTTGACCGGTTTCATGTCTCGCAAGCCCCGCTTTGTAAGCGGAATCAAGAGGCATGTAACTGCAAAGAACAATTAAAATTACACCTTTTATTTTCCCTCGATATTCGTTATCAGAAGAAGGGTTGAAGGGCAAAAATGTTATTAGCTGCGGGCTAGCAAAGTGTCCCCGGATTTCCGCTTCATTTTAGGACTCAACTCTTAACTCCTCACTCTCTAACTCATCAATTCAAAAAAAACTGAGTACACCAGGAATTGATCTGTATTCTGTCATCTTTCTTCTGACTATCTGTTGATGGTAAAGCTCCAGGGCTGGCAATAAAAGAGCGGTGTGATGATGTCGTTTAGGTAGGCATTGAGATAGTTGCTTGATTAATAAAACAGGTGACCCTATTTACCCTAATGGGTGACCCCTTAGTAACTTTTTACTAATCTCATCATACCGGAGCGTTTTTGGCCAGCTTCTGCGAGACGATGGCATTTAAGGATATACCGGCTTTTACCGCCTCAATGGCCAGGGCGCGGTGCAGCCGCCGGTCGATTCGCACGTTGAATTGACCACTGTATTTCTTTCTCGCCGGTGCCAGAGGAACCTGTTCGCCGTGCTTTTTGTAACTTTCCTTCACGCCTTCCCAGGCCGTGACCAGTTCGCTTAGCGCCTCTTCCGGTGATTCCCCGAAGGCGGATACGTTTGGCAACTCAACAAAATGAGCCAGATATTCCCCATCCTCATCCAAAAACAGATTGACGGTGAATCCCTCGAATCGATCAGGCTTTTTCATTTTCAACCTCATATTGCCCCAGGAATTGCTCGACCTGATAGCCCTTGGCCTTCCCACTCCGGCCTTCCTGAATAGGGAGTCGATACCCTGTCGGGGAGTACCAAATTTGGTGGCTACCTTTTTGGTGATCGAAGGTCCATCCCGCATGGCGTAAAAGTGTTTGAAATTCACCGAAGGAAAGGTCCTTCGGGTTGCTCATGGCTCGGGCTAAAAGCTTTTCCCGTTTGGTCATAATGTAACTATATATAGTTACATGTCAAAAATCAAGAACTTTTCCGTAATTTGTTCTTTTAGATGAAATAAGATTTTTACCCTTAAAAATGACAACATCATTATCCCCTGCGACAACAAACGGTGTTCCTCTCCTGCGGTGAGCGCAGACGAACCGTCAACTCTCTATGCATAAAATAAAAAAAATAACTGAATACACCAAGGATTGATCTGTATTCTGCCATCTGTATTCTGCCATCTGTATTCTGTCATCTGTCTTCTGACTATCTGCTTATGGTAAAGCTCCACGGTTGGCAATAGAAGAGCGGTGTGATGATGTCGTTTATGTAGACCTTGAGATTATCGCTTGATTAAAAATGCCAAGCCTGACCACAATCTCGGATTTCCAAATAGTTGATAGTTGAGGTTTGATAATCATCTAAAGGTTACCATTCGTTAAAGATTCCTGTAAAGATGTAAGTTCACATCACACACAAAACTTTACAGGAGGAAAAACGATGGAACATATAGCAGCAGTAGACTTACACTCAGACAATGGATATTACGGCATCATAGAACCTGAT
>Ga0209777_10009537_pt1 | contig 10422 bp, 11 predicted proteins | sample FrelakmetHBP12HB_FD_187147 | JGI IMG/M metagenome (GOLD analysis project Ga0209777, IMG submission 187147) | Freshwater lake sediment microbial communities from the University of Notre Dame, USA, for methane emissions studies -HBP12 HB (SPAdes)... | ecosystem: Environmental > Aquatic >... | reverse complement strand
AAAATTAATAGCGATAACTACGACGTATTACAGACCGTCGAAGTCGGGACTAATGATCAAATCACGATGACGGTCACCGGTAAAGGAGATGCGATTGGGCAGATTGTCCGTCGTTACAATATCCCGTCGGTAGATAACTCCCCGGCGGCGCAAATGCTGAAAGTGGATGTTACTTATGATACTACCGAGGTTGAAGTAAACGACCTGGTTAACGTAAATGTCGATTTGGCATTCAATCCCTTACCGGAATTGCATATTGCGGAAGCGGGTATGATTGTCGTCGATGTGTCTATTCCTACCGGATTCGAAGCTGTCAGGGATTCCATCGTAGCACTGACTGAAAAAATGCCGAATATCAAACGGTTCGAGATTGCCGGACGCAAGGTGATTTTCTACGTGGAAAATATGAAACCCGGTGATAAGATTGCCTTTAGTTTCCAGGTGAAAGCCCTTTACCCGGTTAAAGCTAAGGGAGTAACGTCAACGGCCTATTCATACTACAAACCGGATATCAAAGGAGAGACCTTAAGCGCGGCTGTAACGGTGAAATAAATTAGCTTTACGCATTGAGCGGTTAACTATTGGAATCCCCTCCCCTATTAATGGGGGAGGGGATTTTGTTCATAACTCGGAGTTTCGTCTGGTAATATATTTTTTATCCCCTAAGTACGGTCTCTTATCAATAATGTAAGTGATGGCATCTCTATGGGGCTCAAAACCTAACAATTGAAAAAATGGTTCTTCATAATTTCTTAAAACTCTGTAACTGATAAAAGAGGCTCCCATTCTATCTAGTTCATCGAGAAGTACCTTCCCCATTTTCAAACCGATTCCTTTGACGTCATTGCCTATTAAAGAACCATTACGGTAAGCAATCTTATTGCCTTGATATTCCAAATCCAGAGAAAATTCCATTATGGAAGCACTTAACCCATCAAACATAGCACGGGTTATCCCTATTAATTTATCATCTTCAAACGCGCCTACGATAAGACTACTATGTCGTAACGGTCTACAGCCTAGTTCTTTACCGTAACCCTCTTCACAGATATGATTACGTACATAAAAACCAAAAAGCTGGTCGTCAGTAATAGAAGGATTAGCCATAATTATTATATTAGTGTTTTTCATTTGAGCCTCTGAGTGAAATAATATTTTCGTTAGTATGGTCTGATGCGAGTGAATTGTCAAGGCTAGATATGATACAATTACGAGACTAATAGCGACTCATATCGAGGTGTTGTATGATTGTCGATAAACAAGATGCCTTCGGGCATGAAGTCTTCGATCAACTGATTACCGGTAACAGCTTTGAGATCGTCGAAAGAGACGATGGTTACTTTAGCTGCACCCCTAATTCCTACAAAATATATTTTGCAGAATATCAAGATTGGTGGGAAATGGAAAAACGGGCGATGGATTTCGTTAGAGGGAGAGTGCTGGATATCGGTAGCGGTGCAGGGCGGCATTCTTTATTTTTACAGGCCAAAGGGGCATGAAGTGGTGGCGATCGATAATTCTCCCCTATCTGTCGAAGTCTGTAAACGCCGTGGGGTTAAAGATGTCCGTTTAGTTTCTTTGACCCAAGTTTCCAAGTCCCTGGGTATATTCGATACTATTATCATGCTGGGGAATAATTTTGCGTTGGTCGGCACAGAAAAACGTGCCAAATGGTTGCTTAAAAAATACTATAACCTGACTTCACCTCAAGGGCGGATCCTTGCCTGCACATCCGACCCTTTCAAAACTACTAACCCCGATCATTTAAAATACCACGAGTTCAACCGGCGACGGGGTAAACCGCCGGGAGAATTACGAATAAGAGTACTTTATAAAGAATACAAATCGTCATGGCTTGGTTTCTTATTTCTTACGGTAGCGGAAATGAAAAAACTTGTCGAGGGAACGGGCTGGCGAGTAAGCGAAATACTTGATGGCGAATCGGGTCCGTACGTAGCTATATTGGAGAAGCAAAAGCAATAATGCTTAAAGATTCTTATGGGCACTACGAAATCCTGACCGGTTACGAGGGTAATGGCAGATGCTGGTGGTGTGGTAACGTATTCTCTGATAATCGGGCTCGGCGTTTTTGCTCCACCAAATGCCGCCGAAAATACGAGAATAACTTTTATTGGGCATGGGCTGCCAGGCTAGCCGTACGGCGTGCCAAATTTTGTTGTCAGGAATGTGGCCTCAAAGGGCGGCGACGTTTGCACGTGCACCACATCCAACCTTTGAACGGAAGCAACCGGATGAAAAATGTGCTCAACCGTCCCGATAATCTTATCGTACTCTGCAAAAAGTGCCACCAAAGAAGGCACATCGACCGTCCCGTCATCCTCGCGAAAAAATAAACTCTGAATCCCGTATCAAGGTACTGACGGAAGTATAAAACATAGACTCTTTGCCCTTTACCGTTATACAATGTATCCCAAGGAGTTACATGAACAAAGAAGAACTGCGTTTAACCGAAACCGTCCACGGCGCGGGTTGAGCTTGTAAGATTGGGCCGGGGGACCTGGCCAAAGCTCTGCGCGGACTAAAGTTAATGTCCGACCCCAACCTTATCACCGGCATCGAACGGTCAGAAGATGCGGGTGTCTACAGACTGACTGCGGAAATTGCCATCGTGCAGACGGTTGATTTCTTTACGCCCATTGTGGACGACCCCTACGATTTCGGTCAGATTGCCGTTAGCAACGCTTTGAGTGACGTTTATGCCAAGGGTGGGAAACCTCTCACTGCCATGAATATCGTGTGTTTCCCGGTCGATAAAATGGATATTTCAGTGCTGAACAAGGTGCTGAAGGGCGGGTTGAGTAAAATGCGCGAAGCCGGAGTGATCCTGCTGGGCGGGCATTCTATCGACGACCCGGAAATCAAATACGGTATTTCCGTTACCGGCACGATCCACCCTCAAAAGGTGGTAAAAAACAATGGGGCTAAACCGGGCGATATTTTGATTCTCACCAAGCCGCTGGGTATTGGCATTGTCACAACTGCCATTAAACGTGGTTTAGCTTCACCGGCATTGATCCGCAAAGCCACCAGGCAAATGGCGACTCTCAACAAAGCCGCTTCCGAAGTAATGCTTTCCGTAGGCGTGCACGCTTGCACGGATATTACCGGATTCGGTTTTCTAGGGCACGCGGGTGAAATGCTGGAAGAAACGGATAACGGAATAACCATCTATTCAGCCGAAATTCCTTATATAAAAGAAGCCAGACAATTAGCGGAAAGAGGGGTAGTACCGGGTGGGTTAAAGCGTAACCGTGATTTCCGTCAGAAAATAGTTAAGTTCGAAAAAAACGTGCAACAATACGTGCAGGATATACTTTTCGATCCTCAAACCTCAGGCGGTTTACTTATCGCGGTCAATAGCACCAAAGCTGTCAGGTTATTGAACTTACTGTCTGAGAACGGCATTAAACAAGCCCGGATTGTGGGGAAAATAGTAGATTCTCCGAAACGTAAAATAGTAGTGAAATAAATTTTCCAATCATAGCAAAACGAGGTCACATAATTTGTTGGAATTGTTTAAAGAAATCACCCCGAATGTAAAATTACTTTATACCTATACGCCTATCCCTGCTTACGAAAAATATATCGGGGCTTACCTTTGCACCGGTCGGAAAAATGCCATTATAGATCCCGGTCCTAAGGCAGCTATCCCGGGACTCGTCAATTCAATAAGAGAAGCGGGACTGCAGCCGGAACAAATCGATTACATTATATTAACCCACATCCATATCGACCACGCGGGCGGAACTGGTACTGTGCTGAAACTTTTAAAAAATGCCAAGGTAGTTGTAAATCAGCGGGGAGTGAAGCACCTCATAGACCCTGCGGCGCTGATCAAAGGCAGTATCGATACGCTGGGAGAAATGGTCTCTAAGTACGGGGAAATAGAGCCAGTAGATGCTGACCGTATTATTACCGGCGAAGATGGTATGATAATCGATATAGGCAATTCCAAACTGAAAATAGTACTAACGCCCGGGCATGCTGCCCATCACCTCTGTGTTTTTGAGACTGTAAGAAGGGTGTTGTTTTCCGGTGATGCTGCAGGTATCCTCCACGATGGATTGTTACGTCTGACAACACCGCCGCCATTTCGCCTCAAAGAAACAATAGAGTCAATCGATAGACTCTTGGATTTAAATCCGGAAATAATTTTTTATGGTCATCTTGGTGGGGATAACGATGCGAAAAAACGTATTTTGGAATTTAAAATCCTGTTATTACGCTGGTATGATTACGCTCAAACAAGGGTAAAGCAAGGTCAGATTGTTACCGGTGTGCTCGATGAATTAATTCAAAAAGAACCCGAACTAAGTGCCTACTTTGCAGCTCTGGATAAAGATGCCCGCAAGCGCGATTACAACCAATTGACCAATAGCGTCACCGGATTAATGACAGCTAGTAGTTGATCACGATGTCCTTTAAGCGGCGTTTGGGAATATGTCTTACGCCTTGTTCATCCCACCAGCCGGACATATTCGTTTTCTCACTATCGGCTACTTCAAAAATATGCGTCTCTTTCGGTTTCCCGATGGTCAACAACAATGCAATTTCGTAGCGGTCCGGGATGTTGAGAACTTTCTGTAGACCCCGGCGGTTAATCATACCTATCATGCAACCGCCTAAACCATTTTCGGTAGCTCCTAATAAAATCACTTCGGCAGCTATGCCGCAATCGACTTCAGGTACGCCATAACCACTCAAGATGGAGTCCTTTAAAATAAGGATGTAAGCAGAAGGTCTTTCGCCTTCCGGCGGCTGCCCTGCCAGACCGATATTCTTATAGATGACCGCATTCATTTCTTTTTCATGAGAGATGAAATATTTTAGTGGCTGCTGGTTCCCAGCGGAATTTGTGATTCTTGTTAAATCCACGAGTTCCAGTAAGGTTTCGCGGCTAACAGCGACGCTCTGATCATATTTACGAATACTTCGGTTTTTTACGAGTAAATCTCTGAACATTTTATTCCCCTACACTCATTATGCAGGAGACTGCAGGACATTTACAAATTAAGCTTTACCGGATTACCGCTCAATGCCATCACGCGCCGTGATACCCTGCGGATAGTAGTGCTTTATCTCTGTCATCTCGGTAACGAGGTTGGCTTTGTCGAGCAATTCCTTGGGAGCATATCTGCCGGTGAAAATCAGCTCAACCCCGTCCGGTTTTTGATCAATCATTTCCAACATTTCCCCGGTAGTAATAAGGTGGAAGAAATGAGCAGTGCAAATTTCGTCCAGCACGACGATACTATACTGCTTTGAAAACATTGCCTGCCTTGCTTTTGCCAACCCGGCTTGTGCCATCAAAACATCTTCGGCGGCCGGCGGATTTTTAATGTGAATAAACGTATCTTTGCCGTATTGTTCGATCGTTATGTGGTTATCGGTCATTTCCGCCGCGTGTAATTCGCCGTATAATTGCCCTTTCATAAACTGCCCGATGTAGGTCTTTAAACCGCGCCCCATTGCCCGGAAAGCCAACCCGAGAGCAGCGGTTGTTTTTCCTTTACCGTTACCGGTATAAACTTGTACGTAGCCTTTGCCAATCGGAGAATTTTGATACGTCATCTCTATCCTTCATGGGCGGTTATCGTTTGCAGGCATTTACCAGTTTATAGTTGATGTTTTCTTCGACCAGTTTTTGAATTAATAACGGAGATTCGCTGGATGTGCATACGATTGCGAACGACAAACCGGATCTGGCGGCTTCGATCGCTGCCTGTGTAACACCATAAACATAATCCGGTTTAAGGTTTATACGGCGCATTGAGATGAGGGCTTCCACCCCGAGTGCCCCGACGAATTCCACCTTCTCCACCTCTGCCAGGATTTTACTCTGATTAATCCTGGCTGAACCGCCGCTCTGAATGTCCGGCACTTCAATCACGGTGACTTTACCCAGTTCCAACACGACAATGTCCTCGATGTTGGTGACACCAACATCTTCGCCTTTCATCGCGTTTCCGGTCGCTTCTCCATGAGCTCCCTTGCCGGAGTACTTCGTAGCGACCAACAACCCATTCTTCATTATTAATCCGACCTTTTGCCCGTTTTCAATTTTGGTATCGGCAATCGCCGCCCAGATCATAATGCCGGTAAGCGTGCGTTCGGTTTCCGTGGTATATTCCTGCAGTTCACGCAAGGCTTTTAATAACCAGTTGACACCCTCTTTCGTCAATCGGTAGCGGGAACGACCATCGGAGCTAAGCCACCTGTCCTTCTCCATGGAGCTGATATATTCGGAAACAGCCTGGGAGGTGACCCCAATACGTTTGGCAATATCTTTCTGCTGGATGAAAGGTTGTTTCGCGGCGATCTCTACCATAATCTGGAATCTGGTGGCAAGGTTTTTATTACGTAATACCTGCGGCATTATTGTCTCCGTTGTTCATTTTGCCAATTGTTAACATCAGGTATCATATCGTTAACAAAGACTTTAGTCAACTATTGACAAGACAAGTACACTAGTATAAAATAAATCTTACTTGTTTAATAAAAGAGGGATTTCATGAGACGCCTGCTGTTTTTTGTATTACTCTTCGGATTGCTATTAAGTATTGTCGGTTGTAAATCTGGCCCGACTACCGCGAGCACCACCACAAGCGGCATTAGTTATGCCACAGGATTCACCATCGAAAATCTTGCTGGAGGTGTGAAAAAATTAACTGACGGCGAGCAACAGACATTACTTTTGATCCCCGCTGGGAAAAAAGCTCCTGCCGGATATGATACTGCGGTTAAAATCAATATCCCAGTAAAAAGAGTCGTGATTCTTTCAGTGACCTTCGGAGCGTTGATGCGCCCACTCGGGGTGTTGGATAGTCTGGTGGGCAGCGGCACAGTTGAAAGCGAGCTTTATATACAGGAATTGAAGGACAGATATGCCAGCGGGCAGATCAAATATGTGGGCGCTGGCGGCATGGGCGATCCCGATTATGAGGCAGTACGCGCTCTGAACCCCGACTTGGTTATTCTCTCTACCGGGTACCCCGGTGCGGTGGATATTTACAATAAAATCAAAGCCATGGGTATCAATACTGTCGTATGCAATGACTTTCTGGAAAATGATTACCTTGCACGCCTGGAATGGATCAAATTCATTGCTGCTTTCTACAGCAAGGATAATGTAGCAGATACCTATTTCCAGACCGTTAAAAATAATATCGATGTCATATACAATAAAACTATGGTTTTATCTTCCCGTCCCACTGCTTTATGGGCGAGTATCTTTATGGGTTCGGTCTATGCTTCCGGTAAAGATTCCTATATTGCTAAAGGTTTAGAAACAGCCGGAGCTTTTAATGCCTTCTCCGATTTAGAGGGTAGCGGGTCGGTAACGATAAATCTAGAGGAATTATATGCCAAAGGCAAAGATGCTCAGTACTTTATTTATGCCTCTACACCGCCCTATATCAATTCGATCCAGGAGATCGTGGATAGCAGCCCGATTTTAGCTAATCTCGCATCGATTAAAAGTGGTCAAGTATATTGTTTCCAGCCGTGGTATTTCCAGATTGCCGATAAACCTGACGAAATAATTCAGGATCTCGCTTACATTTTCCATCCGCAGCTTTTCCCTGGCTATCAGTTAAAGAATTTTATGCTATTGCCGGCTAAATAAGGGAATAACAATTATCTAGGATTTTGTTATACAGAACGAGACAAAGGTGAAAAAGTTTTGTCTCCCCCTTTAGCTAAAGAGCTTGTCCCGTACTCCGATACGGGAGGGATTAAGGGGGCTTTGACAACCTCCATAACCATAGAAACTCAGATAAATCCCTCTGTATCCCCCCTTACTAAGGGGGAGATTAAATAAATTGAATGTAAATGAAAGTAAACATACCGAAACAGACCACCGATACTACATTTCTTGCGAAACGTTGGAAACGTTTCGCATTGGTTATCGCACTATTTGCCGTGGGAGTTGTCTTTTTCTTGATCCTTAATGTGGCTCTCGGATCGATAAATATACCGTTGACCGATACAGTTAAAACTATTTTCAAGGTTCAAGATAATACTACCTACCAGGACATTATATGGCAGATTCGTTTACCCAGAGCTCTGGGAGCATTGCTGAGCGGGGCGGCATTAGCGGTTTCCGGGTTATTATTGCAAGTATTTTTCCGGAACCCGATTGTCGGTCCCCACATTTTGGGGATTTCTTCGGGAGCGACTTTCGCCGTTGCCCTGGCAATGATGGGTAGTTATCTCATCGGCATGACCGCGGTGAATCCTATTACACTTAGTCTGGCTTCCTTTATCGGGGCAATGGTGGTGATGGTGATCGTGATCGCCGTAGCAAGCAAAGTACGCGATATAATCACGTTGCTGGTCATCGGTTTAATGACGGGATATGTTGCCAGTGCGTTGAGTAGTTTTTTAATCGCCTTTGCCCAATCCGAGAATGTGTTCCGGTTCGTTATCTGGACAATGGGCAGTTTCTCCGGAATTACCTGGAGTGAAGTTTATATACTTGCCGGTGGCGGCGTAGTTTTGATGCTTGGTTCTTACCTGATGGCCAAGCCGTTAAATGCGTTTTTATTAGGCGAAAATTACGCTCGAAGTATGGGAGTCAACATTAAGTTATTCCGTTATCTGGTAATCTTCTTATCCTGTGCCCTTGCCGCTATTGTAACGGCGTTTGCAGGGCCTGTGGCATTTGTAGGATTGGCCGTACCACACCTTGCCCGGCTGGCTTTAGGGACATCGGATAACCGTATTCTAATTCCAACTTCAATTCTGGCCGGGGCAGGTATTACCCTGTTGTGCGATCTAATGGCACGGATGCTTTTCTCCCCGGTCGAATTACCCGTCAGTGCTACCACGGCACTCTTCGGCGCGCCACTCGTAATCTTCTTCCTCATTAAAGGTAAAACAACTATATGATAATACAAACGGATCACCTCAAAGTCGGTTACGGTAAAAAGATAGTTGTTACCGATATCAATATCGCCCTCTTGGAAGGGCAATTCATTTGCCTGCTGGGGCCCAACGGAAGCGGCAAATCTACCATTTTAAAAACGCTGGTGCGTATGCTGCAACCCCTGGGTGGGGAAGTGTATTTAAACGAACGTAATATTATCACTATGAATAATCAGGATATGGCAAAAACCACCGCTGTCGTCCTTACCGACCCCATCACTCCAGGCTTGTTGACGGTTTATGACATTGTCATGCTAGGGCGGTATCCACATACAGGTTTTATGGGAAAACCTGCGGATGAAGATAGTGCTAAGGTTTTTGATGTCCTGAAAATGGTCAACGCCGCAGATCTGGCCCAACGATATTTTACAGAATTAAGCGATGGTGAAAAACAGAAGGTGATGCTGGCACGGGCACTGGCGCAAGAACCGAAACTGATCGTTCTTGATGAACCTACCTCTCATTTGGATGCACGCCACCGTATCGAGGTGATGCTGATTTTGCGGCAACTGACTCAGGAGAAGGGAGTTACAGTAATCGCTTCTTTACACGATATCGATCTGGCGATGAAAGCCTGTGATGTGGCTATTTTAATAAAAGACGAACAAATCCTGGCCTGTGGCACGCCCGAAGATGTCCTCCAGGAAGATCTGGTGACAAAATTGTATGGCATGGAAAATGCCACATTTAGCAGTAAATTGGGCGGCGTTGAATTAAGAAGCAGACAACAGGGCACCTCGGTTTTCGTGGTGGCCGGTGGCGGGACCGGTGCCGGTATCTATAGGGCACTGGCTAAACAACGGGTCCATATCATCACCGGGATCTTAACGGAAAACGATATCGATTATCACATTGCCAAAGCTATTGGTATTGAGATCATTTCTCTGCCAGCTTACGAAACAATTGGTGATAATATTATCCAGCGAACGTCTCAAAGGATGGATGAAATCAAACAGGTAATCGACACCGGATTCCCGATAGGGCTACTAAACCGTGCCAATGTCGAGCTGGTTGCTTATGCTCTGGAAAAAGGTATAACGATCTATACCTCTCGCAGTAAAACAGAAGCGCAAAAACTCTTTGGTGAACAAGCCTCGCGGTTCGTTTACGTACTTGACTATTTCGAACTGATCAGCGCGCTGCGTAAAACTATTTAAACATCCTCGAAGAATAACAAATCCTTTTCCGTAGAATACCATTCTCATTTACCTATCCGATGATCGTATTTGATATTTAAAACTAAATTCATTAGAATGTTACCGAACTATCATTTTAGGAGGTTGTTTATGCCTGCACAAATGATCAGCCTGCCGGGCAAAATTCTCTTCGGCGCCGGTAGTGTAAGTGAATTCGGGAAAGAAGCCGCCCAATTGGGTAAAAAGGCTATTATCGTCACTTATCCCGACATAAAAAAGGTCGGCATTCTCGATAGGGTACTGGCCGACTTAAAGATTAATGGGGTTGATGCCGTGGTCT